>ERZ772942.946-NODE-946-length-12307-cov-2.978616_pt1 | contig 12307 bp, 9 predicted proteins | sample MGYA00511135_ERZ772942 | MGnify/ENA primary metagenome ERZ772942 (study PRJEB29015, sample SAMEA2738099) | human oral metagenome | biome: human oral; feature: human-associated habitat; material: saliva | place: China | collected 2265 ... | reverse complement strand
TTGAGAGGGGACGTAAACCAAAGCGACTAACCGCAATGCTATATAGCTTTTCCGCGTAAGAACCCCCAGTCACCTCGGGAGGGGACGGAAACATATTACCTTCCTGATCTTCAATCTTCACTTCAATAAAGTAAGAAACCCCAGTCACCTCGGGAGGGGGCGGAAACGTTGGATAACTTGAAAGAGATTAACAACATCATCATGTTAGAAACCCCAGTTTCCTCTCGGGAGGGTACGGAAACCTTCTGCCTTGGTACGATACCCTCGCTTGCTTTTCTGTTAGAACCCCCATTCACCTCGAGAGGGGACGGAAACATGACCAGATTAGATTTTTACGTTCAAGTACAATGTGTTAGAAACCCCAGTCTCCTCGAGAGGGGACGGAAACCCTGTGAATTTGTTGATAACATTAGCTTTGACAACTCGTTAGAAACCCCAGTCTCCTCGAGAGGGGACGGAAACTTGCCGTACCAGCCGGCAACAAATGCGATAGTTGCAATGTAAGAAACCCCAGTCACCTCGGGAGGGGACGGAAACTTAACAAAGTTCACACGTCCGCCCCATTGCACAAGGTAAGACCCCCCAATCACCTCGGGAGGGGACGGAAACTAATAAGGAAGACCCAAGATGTAAGACAAAATCAGTAAGACACCCCAGTGACCTCGAGAGGGGACGGAAACTCACTGTCTTCAATAGGGACTTCCAATTCCTTTTCGTTAGAAACCCCAGTCTCCTCGAGAGGGGACGGAAACTTTTTCTGATGTTTTTTGTTCCGGCTTCTTGTTCTTAGTTAGAAACCCCAGTCTCCTCGAGAGGGGACGGAAACTGAAATCTCTAATATCGACCAAATAGCCGTAATAGAGTTAGAAACCCCAGTCTCCTCGAGAGGGGACGGAAACTGCGTGTCAATAGTTATGACACTACAAACTCAAAATGTTAGAAACCCCAGTCTCCTCGAGAGGGGACGGAAACTTAGAGAAGTCTACGCCAGAGTTGTCTTCAGTTGCGTTAGAAACCCCAATCACCTCGAGAGGGGACGGAAACCTTTGCGACCAATCCGCCAAAGCATTAAGAGGTATGTTAGAAACCCCAATCACCTCGAGAGGGGACGGAAACTTGACATATATGTTTCATAAATGAAACGCTCTTTTTGTTAGAAACCCCAATCACCTCGAGAGGGGACGGAAACCCTTTGGTATCATTAGGATTCTGACTGTAGCGTGGGTTAGAAACCCCAATCACCTCGAGAGGGGACGGAAACGGAACTTCCTCTACACGTTTAGTAAACTTGTAGTCCGTTAGAAACCCCAATCACCTCGAGAGGGGACGGAAACAGGTCTGGCTTCACCTCTAGAAGAAGACCAACCCGGTTAGAAACCCCAATCACCTCGAGAGGGGACGGAAACGCTACTACAATCTCACGCTCAAAGCTGTATTCCTGTAAGACCCCCCATTCAGCTCGGGAGGGTACGGGAACGTTTTAGATGCTTTTCATCAAAAGTGTTCTCAAGGTAATAACCCCCAGTTACCTCGGGAGGGTACGGAAACTTTCAAGTGCCCCACTCCTAGATGGTTCATTAATGTGTAAGAACCACTAGTAGCCTCGGGAGGGGGCGGAAACCCACTTGTAAAAGTCAATAAGATTATCCATCTTCTGCGTTAGAACCCCCAGTCTACTCGAGAGGGTACGGGAACGCTTTTGAAGCATCTTGTGGAGCTGGCCCTGCGATGTAAGAAACCCCAGTCTCCTCGAGAGGGGACGGAAACCTAATGTTTTGCAACTTCTTATATGTATCAGGATCGTAAGAAACCCCATTCACCTCGAGAGGGGACGGAAACGCACGGAAATCCTCCGCAGATAACGTCAACTCGTCCAGTAAGAAACCCCAGTTACCTCGAAAGGGGACGGAAACAGATTTGTAATCTCCAATTATTTTGGTTCTATTGCTACGTAAGACACCCCATTCATCTCGAAAGGGGACGGAAACTCGTAGAAGCTTTCATGAAGAAAATCGAACATGATGTAAGACACCCCAGTCACCTCGAGAGGGGGCGGAAACCTGATTTCAAATCAACGTTAGTAAAAGGTACTTGTGAAGAACCCCCATTCACTTCGAGAGGGGACGGAAACTCGCTGACCATTTCCGCTAGCTTGGCCTTTTGTTCGTAAGAAACCCCAGACACCTCGGGAGGGGGCGGAAACAGTGAAGAGCCCATCTTCAGCTTCATAATCCCTGATAAGTTAGAAACCCCAGTCTCCTCGAAAGGGGACGGAAACGTTGTTCTGTGTCATGTTTTGACGTCTCCTTTTTGTTAGAAACCCCAGTCACCTCAGGAGGGGACGGAAACTCACGCACTGTATACCAATAATTTGGAGTTCGGTAAGTAAGCCCCCCCAGTTACCTCGAAAGGGGACGGAAACAACTCGGTGATTGCCTCACCCCAGAACTTGATTTCTGTTAGAAACCCCAGTCTCCTCGCCAGGGTACGGAAACGGAATGTCAAGCCCCTTTTGGGGTCTTTGGACTTCGAGTAAGAAACCCCAGTCTCCTCGAGAGGGGACGGAAACGTCTATGGTAGCTGTCATCTAACATTGTCCAAACCAGTAACAATCCTCATTCACCTCGCTAGGGGGCGGAAACTGTTGTGCCATAGTAAGCTTTTCCGGTTCAGCGACGATAGTAAGAATTCCCATTCACCTCGAGAGGGTACGGAAACTAACAAGTAATCCTCAACGATAGCAAATTCTTTTTGGTTAGAAACCCCAGTCACCTCGGGAGGAGGCGGAAACGAAGTGAGTAATAAAGTTGAGTAAGTAGTTGTTTTTTGTAAGAACCCCCAGTGACCTCGAGAGGGGACGGAAACCTCTTGCGATTAAATTGTAATTTAGACATATATCTCGTAAGACACCCCCATTCACGTTGGTAGGGGACGGAAACATTGCTCATTTAAGTCTTGACAATCTCTACTTTATGTGAGAGCTCTCGGTTATCTCGCAAGGGTACGGAAACGGGATTTCACGAATACCTACCCAAGGCTTAGCAGAAGTAAGAACCCCCAGTCTCCTCGCGAGGGTACGGAAACTTCGAGCGTTTTAGGCGGTAATTCTGGCTTTTTAGGTAAGAACCCCCAGTGTCACCTCGGGAGGGTACGGAAACTCTAACAATTTAGCAATTTCATTATCAGTTTCTTGTTGGAAACCCAATCACCTCGTGAGGGGACGGAAACCAAGCCTTTTGTCCCATACATAAAAGCATTTATTTGTTAGAACCCCCATTCACCTCGGGAGGGGACGGAAACTTTTTGTACCATGCTGACAACCATACATCACCAAATTAAGTAAGAATTCCCATTCACCTCGAGAGGGGACGGAAACGCTCTGCCATTTTTTTGATTTTGATCATGTGTTTTCGTTAGAAACCCCATTCACCTCGAGAGGGGACTGCAAACTGGGGGAATTATGATGCAATTTTTAAAATAGGATTAGATATTTAAAATAAGAAAAACCTTGACATCGCTTTCAATATTTGATATAATAACAATCGTAAAAACAGTACTGATAATAATTAAAAAAGGGCGCCCTAGATTCGGTGAAAAATACTTTCACCGTTTTTAGGCGCTTTTTCTTATTATAGAAAGGAATGGAAATGTGAAGAAAATACGATTGCATCTTTCAAAGGTATCTTTGAAGGATGATGACTTAGTCTGTAAACTGCAGGGCTTTCTCATGGAGAAGCTGTCGGATGAGTTTGCTTCCTTCCTCCATCAGCAAGAGACCAATCCCTACTCGATGAATCTTCGCTCGGAGCGGGAAGAGTCTATTTGGACGGTAAACTTACTTTCGGAAGAAGCGGAGCAGCAGATATTGTCCCAGCTATTGAGTCTTGAAAGGATAAAATTAGCGACTTATTCTGAGGAGATTCTGGTGAAGAATATCGAGATCCAGTCCCTTTCGTCCCAGGCTTTGCTGGAGGTTTTTCAGGGAGATGAGGCTTCGCACTTGATAAGCCTGAACTTCTATACTCCGACGACCTTTAAACGTCAGGGTCAGTTTGTCCTTTTTCCAGATACACGTCTAATCTTTCAGAGCCTCATGCAGAAGTACAGCCGGCTGGTAGAAGGCAAAGCAGAGATAGAGGAGGAAACGCTGGAGTTTTTAGCAGAGCATAGTCAAATCACCAGTTATCGTCTGAAGAGTCATTATTTTCCGATTCATGGACGAAAATACCCCGCCTTTGAGGGCAGGGTAACGATTCGAATCCAGGGAGCATCTACCTTAAAGGCCTATGCCCAGATGCTTCTGAGATTCGGGGAATATTCTGGAGTCGGAGCTAAATGCAGCTTAGGAATGGGAGGGATGAGAATTGAAGAAAGAAAAACTTGATTTGATTTACCAGGCTTTGTTTCACAATCTTGGCAGCCTTATCGCAAGAGCAGAGAATAGGGATAATTATAGCGAGGAACTGGTTAAGAACTGGCTTGAGCAAAACGCTCCGCACTGGTCAGATATAGACAGTCAACAGAAAGTGCGCAGTGAAAAAATCATTCACTTAGCCAATCAAATGGCTAGTGGCTCAGATCTAGATAACCCAAACGTTTTATCAGATCATTTTAAGCCACTTGCTGATATTTTTAATGTTTTCAAAGAGAAAAGGAGTCACCTTTATAAGCCTTTGAGTTTGTCAGAGGATGACCAAAGGCTACCAGAGTCAGCTAATCTAGAAGGTCTTCTAATTACTCAGCAGGACTATAAAAGGATTCTTGATAAATTGGCAGCTATTCTGAAAGAGCATTCTTTCAGCGCAGAAAGTATACCGGATCTCCTTCACGCACTGGAAGCTCTCTGTTCATTTGTACCTGTAAGTCCAGGTCTGGAAGATTTTGAAGATATTAATGTATCTCAGCATAGTCTCTTAACCGCAGGATTTGCAGCTGCTATCTGGGATTATTTGGAGGAGCATGGAGATGACTGTCTGGATGCCTTTAGCCAAGAAAAGGTCTTTCTACTTGCGAGTTTTGATGTATCCGGGATTCAGGACTTTATCTATAATATCTCGAGTGGCGGGGCGGCTAAACAGCTGAAAGCCCGAAGTTTGTACCTTGATTTGATGAGTGAGCATATAGTTGATAGCTTGCTGGAAAAACTAGAGCTTTCAAGAACAAATCTACTCTACGTCGGAGGTGGTCATGCTTACTTCATCTTGGCAAATACAGAGAAAACAACCGCTCTTTTAAAGGAGTTTGAAGCATCTTTTAATCATTTCTTACTAGAGAACTTCCAGACAGGACTCTATGTTGCTTTTGGATGGACAGCATTTGCGGCAGGGGAGATTACTAGACAAGTCCAGTCTACATCAATAGCTTCGCTTGCTGCATATCGAGCTATCTATCAAAAGACCAGCCGGATGATTTCTGATGAGAAGCTTTCACGATACGATGCAGAGATCTTGAAATTCTTAAACAAAGGTGGAAATAATTCTGAAAGAGAGTGTGAAATCTGCCATTCTGTAGAGAAGCTTAGAAAACAAGTTTATGAGGATGAAGAGCATTCTCTCTGCCATATTTGTGATGAACTGAGAAAATTCTCAAAAAGGATTGCAGATAACACCTTCCGAGTTTGCAGAGGTGGAGCAGCAGGTTTGCCAATTGGTCCCGATGCTGTACTGGTAACAGCTGAAGGTGATCAAGCCTTGCAAACAGACCGTTTCTATGTCAAGAATAAGTGGTCACTTGATCAGTCAGGAACTCATATTTTTGCGGGTGACTATCGTTATGCAGAGATTCATGAGTATGCTGATATGGCTCAGGACAAAGATACTGGTTTAGGAATTCGTCGTTTGGCTGTTGTTCGTTTGGATGTGGATGATTTAGGTGCAGCCTTTATGGCAGGGGTTTCTCATCAAAAAGATGGAATCTACAGTAGTTTTTCAAGATCAGCGATTTTCTCTCGTAATATGAGTCTGTTTTTTAAGTTCTATATTCAGCAGTTTGCGGATGGGAAAAAGATGACGATTATCTATGCTGGTGGGGATGATGTCTTTGCTATTGGTGCTTGGAAAGATGTGATTGATTTTACAGTGGAATTGAGGCAAGCCTTCTTAAAATGGTCTGATGGGAAGTTGACACTTTCTGCTGGTATTGGCTTGTTTGCTGATAAAACCCCTATCAGTCTTATGGCGTCTTATACTGGAGACTTGGAAGAGGCTGCAAAAGAAAATGACAAAGATAGTCTTAGTTTATTTGAGGAGAAATTCACATTTAAATTTGATGATTTTATCACTGAAATCTATCAAGGTAAGTTGATTAACATTCGCTCCTTCTTTAAGAGTCAAGATGAGCGAGGAAAGGTATTTATCTACCGTTTGATTGAGCTTTTGAGAGACTATACGAAAATCAATGTAGCTCGTTTGGCCTATTATTTAGCACGTCTTGAGAATAGTTCCAAAGACAAAGAAGCTTTTAGAGAGTTTAAAAATCTCTTTTTCACCTGGTACAATGCAGGAGCAAAAGAGCGAAAAGAGGCTGAAGCAGCTCTCTTACTCTATCTTTATGAAACTAGAAAGGATTAGGAAATGGCAATTTTAACGGATGAAAATTATGTTGACAAGGCAGAAGAGGCTATTAAGAATTTAAAGCGTAATAAGAGAAATGACAGAAATCCTGATGCTTTTCTTCTGACCACAAGCAAGATTCGCAATCTCTTGAATTTAACAAGTAACCTTTATGATGAGAGCAACAGTAAAGACTATTCGCGCTTAAAAGATAAGGTGGCTTATTTGAGAGTGCAGTTTGTTTATCAGGCTGGAAGAGAGTTTTCAGTCAAAAATTTAGTAGAAGAAGCTGATATTCTAAGAGCTTTACAAGAGGTACAGCAAATGAAAAATAAGGAGACCTTGCAACGTTTTTGTCGCTATATGGAGGCCTTAGTTGCTTATTTCAAGTTTTATGGAGGTAAAGATTAATGACATACGCAAAAGTAAAAATTTCAGCTAATATTCACTTAGAGACTGGTTTACATATCGGCGCTAGCAATGCTTTTGCAGCTATTGGTGCAACTGATTCTCCTGTCATTAAAGACCCGATTACTAATTATCCAATTATCCCTGGATCTAGCATTAAAGGAAAAATGAGAAGTCTGTTAGCTAAGGTTTACAATGAGAAACTCGCTTCTTCACCTAAAGATGATGGAGAAGTTCTAAGTCGACTCTTTGGCAATCATAGCAAAAAAGAATTTAAAATTGGCAGATTGATTTTTCGAGACGCATTTTTGATAAATGCTGACGAATTAGATAAAAAGGGTGCTAGAGGATATACTGAGGTTAAGTTTGAGAATACTATTGACCGCATTACAGCTGAGGCAAACCCGCGTCAAATTGAAAGAGCTATTCGAGAAAGTGTCTTTAATTTTGAACTGATTTATGAAATTACAGATGAGTCAGCCGAACAGGCAGAAGAAGATTTAAAAGTTATTATTGATGGTCTAAAACTTTTAGAGTTGGACTATCTTGGAGGTTCTGGAAGCCGTGGGTATGGAAAAGTTTCTTTCGAAGATTTGCAACTTGAGACAGTCTTCGGAACTTATGATACAAGCAGCTTGAATGAGTTATTGAAAACGGAGGTCTAAAATGGCCTATAAAATGTATCTCTTGAGCTTTCAGACTGCTCATTTCGGTACTGGTAAATTAGATAGCACTGCTTTTACTTTTACAGCTGATCGTTTATTTTCTGCGCTGTTTATTGAAGCTATTAAGATGGGCAAAGAAGAGGATTTTCTATCTTTAGTCCGACAGGATGATTTTGTGCTATCAGATGCATTCCCTTTTGTTGATATGCCATTTTTACCAAAACCAATCGGCTATCCTAAAATGGATAAATTACCTCAAATGAATGACCTCGTTGAGCAGAGAAAACAAGCGAAAAAAACAAAAAAATTAAGTTACATCCGTTTAGATGATTTTGAAGCTTTTTTGAATGGAAAAGTATTAGATAATAAGGAATTTGGAAAACTGAATATCGTTACCAAAAATCAGCCTTTTATGGATGGACATTTATTCCAGGTTAGAACAATTACTTATCAAGGGAATGTTTCTCTATACCTTATTGCTAAACAAAGTCAGCTTTTTGATGAACTTATGACTGCACTGCAATTTTCTAGACTGGGCGGAAAAAGAAGTTCTGGCTATGGAAGGTTTGATCTTGAAATAAAGGATGTACCAGAGAAACTGTCTAAACACTTAGCTTTTGAAGCTGTATCAAATGTTATGACACTAACAACAGCACTGCCAAATGATGATGATTTAGAAGAAGCTATTTGCAATGGACAGTACTTGTTGGCTAAATCAAGTGGCTTTGCCTTTAGCAACAGCTATCAAAGTAATTTTAGGAAGCAAGATTTCTACAAATTTAAAGCTGGCTCAACTTTTTCAAAAACATTTCGAGGGCAGATTGCTGATATAAGACCGGTCAATTTCTCCCATCCTGTCTGGAATTTTGCCAAACCGCTTTTTTATAAATTGGAGGTCTAGTATGAAACATGAATACAGAACATTTAAGCTGACTCTTCGTACTATGGCGCCATTGCATATCGGAAGTGGAGAGAAGTATACTAGTCGCGAGTTTATTTATGAAAATGGCGCTTACTATTTTCCTGATATGGGAAAGTTTTACTCATCTATGGTTGAGAAAGGGTTATCAGATAAGTTTGAGTCTTTTCTGATGGAGCATGGTAAAGCATCTAGAAATAATCGATTAATTTCATTTGTAGAGGGAAATAGAATCAGGGAGCGAAATTTCGGTGGTTATAAAATCCAAGAGACAGGTTTTGAAAAAGATAAATCTACCAAGGGAACTATAAATGAAGTTTCTAAATATATCCGAGATGGATTTGGGAAGCCTTACATTCCAGGTAGTTCGTTAAAAGGCGCTATTCGAACTGTTTTGCTCAATACGCATCCTCAGTGGGAAAAGACAAATTTTGTTTCAGAAAAAAAACGAGAAAATAAAAGAGTAGTTCCTTGGGGAGCAAAGAAGAATGAAAAGCTTGATGACATCTTTAATGAAATCAGGATCAGTGACAGTCTCTCGTTGAAAATCAAAAACAGAGAATTTCAAAGTCAAGATCTGATACTAGCACAGAAATGGGATTATTCTGCTATCACAAAAAATGCTAAACCAATTCCTTTATATCGAGAATCTCTTCCCCCTCTTACTATTGCTGAATTTGTTATTACTACTACATCTGATAGAGCGGCGAAGATGATTGAACAGCTTGGTAATTTATCATTTAAATTTTATAATAACTATAAAGCTTTTTTCTTGGAGGAGTTTGACGAAAAATATTATCAAAAAAATGTTCAGTATCCTCTTTATCTAGGATCTGGAAGTGGTGCTTGGACAAAGACAGTATTTAAGCAGGCTGACGGAATTCTACAAAAACGGTATAGTAGAATGAAAACGAAAATGGTTCGTAAGGGGGTGTTGAAATTAACCAAAGCTCCCAATATAAAGTTCTGTGTCAATGGTGATACTAGAACTCTTGTTAGAAACACAGATAATTTTTACGAAATGGGAAAAGTGAATTTTATTATTCAGGAGGTTTCTAAATGAGAATTTTGATCTCTTCGGTGGGTGATACAGATCCTATTCGAGGTTTTCGCGATGGTGCTCTTCTTCATATAGCTAGGAAGTACAGACCAGACAAAATCATTATCATTTATTCAGAAAGAACTGTTCTACGACATGATAGGATAGTAGCAGCTCTCCACTCTATTGAAGAATCTTATAGTCCTGAAATAGAGCAATACCCAACAATCATTAAGAATTCCGAAGTTTTTATTTTTGATAAGATGTATGAACAATTTGAGAGATTTCTAAATCCAGCATTTTTTAATAATACTGATGAATTTATTTTAAATTTATCTAGCGGGACGCCTCAGATTAAGTCTGCTCTATTTATTATTAATAGATTGAATGATATTAATGTAAAAGCTGTTCAAGTTCCTAGTCCGACGGGTTCTTCTAACGAGAGGTTAGAACATGATAATGAAGAAGATATTGATGAATTAATTGAGACAAACGAGGATAATAGTCCTAATTTTGAGGATAGGACAATAGAAGATAAATCAGAGAAGTTCAGACATGCACTTTTAAAACGAACAGCTAAAAATTTAATTGAAAAATATGATTACAGAGCTGCCTTAGATGTTTTGAATGGCTTGATTTCTGATGATAATCTAAGAAAAGTTAAAGAAGAATTAAAGAATCTCGTGGATGCTTTGGATAGACAGGACATTCCCCAGAGACTAAAAAAGCGGAAGCTGGACGAAACTACTAAGCGAGTTTTAAATGCTTATATGATTATTGATATTCAGAAAAAAAGAAGCAATGTTGGTGAAAGTTTTATCCGAATGAGATCGCTTTTAGAATTTATTGCTGAAGACTATATTAATAAAAATTATCCTCAAGATTTGAGGAATATTGAAAATGATTTTGATAGGAATTATTTACTTTTTGGTGACTATATAACAATTTTAAAGAACAATAAAGAGCGGAAAATATTGGAGGAAATGAAACCGATTAGAGAGTTGACTTCCTCTAGAAATGCAATAGCGCATACTTTGGATCCCTTAAGTTCGGAAGATGTTAAGAAATTAAGTAGAGCACTGAAAGCTTTGAAGAAATTAATCTTAACCTACTATTCTTTTGATAAAAGTTTATTAGATTTCTATGAAAACACAAATGATAGATTGTTAGAAAGTTTGAACGCAAAATGAAAATTTTAATATCTGCAGTTGGGACGACAGATCCCGTTATGAAGAATCACGATGGAGCTTTGCTGCATCTAACTCGAATATATCGTCCAGAAAAGATTGTTTTAATTTATAGCGAGGAGATGTTAGCTAAGAAGGATTGGATAGAAACGGCTCTTCAGTCTATTGAAGGCTATTCGCCAATCATTGTTGCCGATTCGACTATTTTAAAAAACGATGAAGTCTATATTTTTGATAAGATGTATGAAGAAATCACTCAGATTATTAAGCGTTATAAAAATGATGAAGATGAACTAATCTTAAATCTTTCTTCTGCGACTCCTCAAATTATTTCTGCGATGTTTGCTGCCAATCGAATCTATGATTATAATACTAGAGCTGTGCAAGTTGCGACTCCAGTTAAATCAGCTAATCGACCTTTTAATCCAGCTTCTGGTCCTGGTATTGAAGAATTAATTGATACAAATATAGATAATAGTAGTAGCTTTGAGAATCGTAGCTTAGAAGATAAATCTGAAAAGTTTAATCAGTCTTTGGTGAAACGCTACCTGAGACAACTTATCAAGCAATATGATTATGCAGCAGCGCTTGCAATTCTGACGAAAAAAGATAACAAAATTCTGTCTAAAACAAAGCAAAAGAAAGTATGTACTATTCTGGAAAATTTTGTTAATGTGTTTAGAAAACAATCACTGCTAGCAGATATTTCAAATCAAGATTTTAGTGCTCAAGAGGCTAAAGCAATCAACTACTTTTTAATGATTGATATTTTAAATCGTCGAGGACATATTGCTGATGTTTTGATAAAATCAAAATCTCTTGCCGAATTTCTTTTAGAAGAACTTCTTCGTAAAGAGCATCCTAACCTCATTATTAGAACTGACAATTTACCTAGATTAAATCCAGAACACTCAGACTCTGATGAAATTGTTACTTATATTGATTCTATTCTAAAGAAGGAGAGAAGTATTGAAAAAGAAGAGAGAATTTTCCAATACAATTCTGTTTTGAATCTGCTGTCATTTTATAATATTTTAGAGTTTTATAAAGTAGATGAGGATTTGATGGACAGTATCAAGGTTGTAAAAAGTTTTAATGGAGAGCGAAATAACCTTGCTCACGGTTTGATGGAGATTGATAGTCAGACTGTAAATAATAAAAGGATGCTGAAATTAATAAGAGCTTTGCAAGCAATGCTTCAGTATAATTACTCCTTTGATGTAGAATGGTTTAGTTATTTTGATAAGAAAAATGAATTTTTACTTGATCAATTAAAATAAGCCAATTTGTAATCAATTATGGTTCTTTAAACTGTAAAAAACCCGTATCGGGATAACCGATGCGGGTTTAATCTATTATTATTTATCAAACTTCACTTCCTCAATCAGATACTCAATGAATCGTTCTCCCATTTTGGATAGGCTGGCTTTTTCGTGCTGGATGTATACCAGTTCAATCGGATCATCAATGTCCAGTGGAATGGAGACGATGTTATCACCGTTGAGGTTGCTGTTGAGAATACCGGTTGCAATCGTGTA
>ERZ772942.943-NODE-943-length-12318-cov-3.541792_pt1 | contig 12318 bp, 9 predicted proteins | sample MGYA00511135_ERZ772942 | MGnify/ENA primary metagenome ERZ772942 (study PRJEB29015, sample SAMEA2738099) | human oral metagenome | biome: human oral; feature: human-associated habitat; material: saliva | place: China | collected 2265 ... | reverse complement strand
GTAGAAATTACTGATTTTGCGAAAGGTAATGAGAAAGCACGAGAAAGAATGAAAGTTCAGTATTCTATTGCTACTATGAATAAAGGTATAGTAGTTGGTACTGACCACGCGGCAGAAGCAATCACTGGATTCTTTACAAAATATGGAGACGGTGGAGCGGATATTGTCCCACTATATAGATTAAATAAAAGACAAGGAAAAGCATTATTAAAAATGTTAGATTGTCCAGAACACTTATATCTGAAACAACCAACTGCAGATTTGGAAGAAGATCGCCCTGCTTTAGAAGATGAAGTTGCACTTGGAGTAACATATAATGACATTGATGATTACCTAGAAGGAAAAGAAGTTCCTAATAAAGTAAAAGAAATAATAGAAGGACATTATCTAAGATCAGAACATAAGAGAAATTTACCAGTAACTGTGTTTGATTTTTATAATATATAGTAGAAATAATAGAAGGAGAGGATAGGAAACTATTCTCTTTTTCCAATAATTATAGAGGATTAATAAGCATTGCAGATGATAACATAAAATAAAAAGAAAAAAAATTTAAAAAAGTTCTATATACGCCGGAAACATCTACCTTATATAAAAGCAAAAAAGACCGAGAGTTTCTCGGTCTTTCCTTCTATTGTTCTTGTACCTTGTCAATCATATCTTGAATCGTTTTTTGATTATAGAAGCGAATTTGTTCTTGAATTTGCTCTTCTTGTAGGTTGCCCATAATTTTTCCCATTCGCGAACTTACTAGGCAAGAAGGATCTGAGGCCTCTTTAAATGTTTTTTCTAGGCGCGCATCTTCAGAAACAAGTATAAAGATGTCTCCTAATTTTATTGTAGAGGGATCTGAAATCCATTGATAGCCACCCTGTTTTCCAGCAGCTGTACTCACCCATCCTTTTTTCACAGCTAAACTCATGAGCTTTCTGACAATAGCCGGATTACTACAAGCGTTAAAAGCCAGCTCTTTACTGGAATAACGATTATCATGATGAATCGCTAAATAGGTTAGACAATGAATCATTACGATGAAGTCATTTCCCATTAAATCACCTATTGAATCATTCCGAATACATCATTCAATGCTTCAGCCATTGTTGGATGTGTAAAGATTTGATCGCGAAGAACTGTGTAAGGTAAGTTTGCATTCATTGCAGTTGCGATAATATTAATCACTTCATGTGCTTCTTCTGCAAATAATGTTGCACCAACGATTTGGTTATTTGAAGCGTCCACTAACACTTTATAGAAACCGACTTGGTTTCCAATAATTTTAGCTTTTGGAATCGCCATTGCAGGGAGTTTGGCAACTTTCACTTCGATACCAGCTTCTTTTGCTTGTTTTTCATTTAAACCAACGCTTGCTAATGGCGGGTTAATGAAGGTTGCTGTAGGGAATTTCGCACGTTGTTTCGTTGAATAGGTTGTATCCCCTGCTAAGAAGCGTTTTACGATACGGAAATCATCTAATGATACGAATGTGAATTGTGGTCCACCGTTCACATCGCCCATAGCAAAGATATGAGGGACATTTGTTTGTAAAAATTCATTTACTTGAATCGTACCACGTTCGCTTACAGCCACTCCTGCTTTATCTAAATCTAATCCTTGAATATTTGCACGACGTCCTGTTGCTACTAAAACGGAATCCGTAGTAAAGGCTAAAGGTGTTCCTTCCTTCGTTACCGCTTGAATGATTACTTTCCCATCTTCTTGGTGAACATTTTTTAATTGAATTCCTAAGTTAAAGGAAATCCCTAATGACTCTAATTGCTCTTTAACAGCTGAAGATACATCATCATCTTCACGAGGTAAGAATGTATCAAAGATATCCACTACGGTCACTTTTGTCCCGAATTGAGCATAAGTTGCCGCAAATTCTAATCCAATAAATCCACTACCAATGATGACTAGGCTCTCAGGATATTCTTCCACATCCATAATTGTTTCGCTAGTATGAATATTTCCTCCAATCGTTAACCCTTCTACTGGTGGAACAAATGGAGTAGCCCCTGTATTAATAAAAATACGTTCTGCTTTAAATAATTTTTCTCCTTCTGCAGTCTCCACAGCTACAGTATGGTCATCCACAAAACGAGCGGTTCCGTCAATAATAGTTGTTTTTTCAACAGAATCTACTTTATTGTAGTTCGCTTGGTTTAATGCAGAAATTAAAGCCTTTTTCTCTTGAACGCTCTTTGCATAATAAGTACTTGCTTCTTCTGTTGAGTATTGTTTACGAGCAGCTTTTGTCGCTAATTTTTTAGTTGGAATACATCCAACATTAATACAAGTACCTCCGTACATTGCTTTTGATTTTTCAATAAGGATTGTTTCTTCTCCTTGACTTCCTAAATAACCGGCCAAAGTCTTTCCAGCTTTACCGAATCCGATAATAATATTCTTCACTGAAGTTGTCATATAAATCACCTTTCTAAATGTAATTATTTTTATTACACATTGAAGTATACACTGTTTTCCAAAAATTTCAAAAGAATCTGCTCACAGTTTTGAAAAAAATTTAAAAGGCACCTACATGACGTAGATACCTTTCTCATTAACGTTTATAAAAAAGATTTTAATTGAGCCACTAATTGCTCTAACGCTTCGCCTTTTGGTTGATACTCCTCAGATGACATTTCATCCCAAGGAACCCACCACACAGGACCTCGACCATTATGACCATAATCCTTCATATCTCCTGATTTTCTTGGAAATAAATGCCAATGGACATGCGCATCTCCATTTCCCAGTAATTCGATATTCATTTTTTCCGCATGAAATGCTTTTGCAACAGCTTCTTGAACAATACTCATCTCTTCTAGAAATTTAAGTTTTTCTTCTGGTTCCATTTGATGCAATTCTGTTACATGCTTTTTAGCAAGGAACAAGGTGTACCCTTTAAAATACTGCCCATCCCCTATCACTACATAACCTGTTTCAAGTTCTTTAACAAAATGCGGATTTCTTCCTTGTTTGATCAATTCAATCCGCTCACAAATGAGACACATTTACTTACCCCCTATAGCTTTCTCAGCTTTTTTTATACTTTCTGGGGTAAATTCCCGTTTTTCAAAAATAAATGAATTGATTTCGGTAGTCCCCGTCATGTAGCCTTCGTTATCCACATCCTTAATAGTGATAGTGATATGAAGTCCTTTTGGCCTAGTTTCAACAGATACCGTTTTTAGCAATGTTTTTCTTTTTCCTTGATATACATAATCTAAATAGAACGGAGAAACACTTCTTTCTGATTTAGAAATGTCTACTGCTCCTTTTGTTCTAGAATGAGCTGCTAGATTTTTTAAATACACTCGATCCTCTGGAGAGTTAATGTCGTTCTCAGAATATTCACCGATAATCAATTCTTCTATATTCTGATTTGATTGATTGATGATTTCATAAGAAAACAAAGCATCATCATTATATTTTGGACGAGTAAAACTAAACAAAATCCATAAAAGCCCTAATAATACAAGGCCTATCGCAAACTGTAAAATCAATTTTAATAGTTTTTTTGACCCCAATATTTTCATTTCACACCTCGATTAAATGAATGTTGGTTGAAGTTTTGCTAGTGATAGTGATTGCTTCTTTATTTACGCATACTATCGAACGTTTTCTTACTCATTGGATAATGGTTTATAAAATGAGCGGTTATCTAAACCAAATACGCGTTCTGAGAATGCTCCTGGTTCTGTTTTATCGAGTGCATTCGACATCATTGTAATCGTCGCATCTAATAAGTCGATATGGTGCAGTACCTCAGCTTCAAGTAGTTGTGGTCGAACTGGAGACCCGTATTCTAACTTTCCATGATGTGCTAACACTAAATGTTTCAACAAGAGAACTTCTTCTTGATTTTCGTCAATTCCTAGTTCTTCGCAAGCTTTTGTAATCTCTTCGTCCATAATCACGATATGCCCGAGTAAGTTCCCTTTCAAGGTATACTCTGTTCCAATAGCCCCTGATAGTTCCATGGTTTTGCCGATATCATGAATAATAACGCCCGCAAATAATAGTGAACGATTGATTTGAGGATATTGACCTGCAATCGATTTAGCTAAACGCAACATGGATAATGTATGGTAACTTAGCCCTCCTACAAAGGCGTGATGATGACGTTTAGCTGCTGGATATTCAAAAAAGGCTTCTTGATATTTCCCTAGAATATTATGGACAATTCTTCTAAAATACGGATTTGTAATCTCAAACATTAATTGATTGAATTCTTCTTCCATTTCTTGTTTCGTCATCGGAGCGTGTTCTACAAAGTAGCTTGCAGAAGTCGGCTCTCCTTTTGACGCATCCGTTAGACGAAGACTCACAATTTTGACTTGCGGAGAATTATTGTATAGTTCCCGTTTTCCATTTAAAAGAACCACTTTTCCTGGAACATATTTTTCAATATCTTCAGAGGTTGCGGACCAGTACTTTCCATCCATTTGACCAGACTGATCTTGGAAGGTAAACGCAATAAAAGGTTTCCCATTTTTTGCCATTCGTACGTCCGCAGATTTAATAAGTAGGAAAATCTCAAAGCTGTCATCTACATTATATTCATATAATTTCTTTGTCATAAATTGACCCTCTTTCTCTTTAGCTCAACTTTAGAATGTTCTCTTTTGAAATTTCTGTAGGAACTTCCGTAGTAAAGTAAAATACTTGTGTTACACGAGATAGCTCTTCCATTAATTCTATCATAATCGATAGCCGTTCTCTATCAAAGTTTACGAATCCATCGTCAATCAGAACCGGAATTTTCATTTTCTTAGCTAATTGGAAAATAAAGGCAAATCGAATCGCAATATACAATTGGTCCAATGCCCCTTTTGAAAGATAGAAAGCTTCCATCCACTGACCATTTTGCTGCTGTACTTTCGCCTGTGTATCGCTCAAATGAATCTTCGTATATTGTCCCCTTGTTAATCGGCTAAAAATACGACTCGCTTCCTCTACAATCAATGGAACTTTCGTCGGAACCTTTTCATCTAGTTGCTTTAAGATCCATTTTGCAGCATACACTTGAGTTGCCCAATCCTTCATCGCTTCCTGAGCTTCGAATCGTTCAAAGTCCGCTTCCATTTGAAGATCTTCTACCTGCTCATCTTCTTCCAATAGTTCCGCCTTTGTTTGGAGACTTACTAGTTGGTCTCTGACTTCTTTACGTCTACTTTCCAACTGCGCCTTCGTGAAAACCTCGTCTTGAAGTTCTTCTTCAAGCGTTTCACGTTGCAAGCTTTCTTTTTCATCACTCGAGAAAATAGCGACTTGCTTTTCAATATAGGCTCTTTTTTGCGACAAGGCTACTCGATGGTCCAGAGTTGCCAGGTGACTTCTAAAGGCTTCTATCGTTGTAATGCCAAGAGGACGCAAGCTATTTAGCAATTCCTCTCTTACTTCTGTTGCATCTTGTTCTAATTGCGCTAAATGTTGCTCTTTCTTCAGGATACTTTCTTGGAGTTGTTCCATTTTAGCTTCTCTTTTTTGAGAATTCATCCATGCCTCACGAATGATTCCTAGTTGTTGCTGGACAGTTGCCGGTGCAGTGATCTGTTCATTTTTCCAGAAGTCTTGAATTTCTTCTTTAAATGCTGAAAGTCTTTCTTCCAACTGATTCCACTGTGCCTTCTTTTGTATGAAATCATTAACATTACGTCCTTCGTTTCGGCTAATAAAGCGTTTGGCATCTTCTAAGGTCACCTCAATGCCTTTATCCAAGAGAATTTGTTGAACACGTTCATTCTCTTTTTTGCTCTTTGGAGAAATGACTTGTCCGTTTTTTTGTAAAAAGAAAGCTCCTGCAACCCCAAGACCGCTAGCAATGATCACACTCACTAGCACTTGATTGGTTAAAAATCCAACAACAATCATCACGATAATCCCAATCAGCCCTATGAGTATTTCTGTTCGCATCGATGTAGTAGATTGATTTTCCCTTTGCATTGCATCGAATTTGGCGAGTTCGGCCTCTGTAAAGGGTTGAACACCTTCTCTTTGAACACCGATATTTCCAGGATGAGTCTTCAACTCACGTTCCAATTCAAAGGTACGTTCTTCAATAGCAGCCACACTTTGAGCTTTTGTATAAAGTGCTTCAAGCTCTGTGTCTTCTGTAGCTTCCCCTAGAGTTTGAACTTGGTCTTCTGTTCGTTTTAACTCTTCTTTTGTCTGTTCGATTTCTTTTTCAAACGAACGTAAGCAATGATTCGCCTCTATCGCCTTAGAATGGTCATATTCTTTTGGTAACTCGTACTGTCCTTCAATTGCGCGGTATTCTTCCAATGCATCAAAATAGGTATGCTTTTCTTCTAAAGCATCTATTCTGTTTTGAATCTTGGAAAGTTTTGTCGTCAATTCCTCTTCTTCTTGTTGGAGCCCTTTAATAGCATGAAGATATCCTTCATAGAGTGTATTCTCGCTTTTTGTTTGCGACAAACGATTCGTTAAGTCCTCGAGTCGATCGATTCGCTCATTGAGTTCTAGTTTTTTGGCTTGAGGTCGGTATAGTTTATTCGCATCGTTCAATAGACTTTGACTCTGTTCATATGCCCCTTTATGTCCCATGACACTGAGACTATATAAGAAACGATGCATTTCTTCTTCATTACTAAAGACGTTTTGTTGTAACTCCTCCTCATTAAATCCAAAAAGAGAATGGTACTCACTCAATGTTAATTCGTGAAGGATGCGCTCCAGCATAGACTCTGGTAACGCCTGACCCGTTTCGGCCGATTTTAATACTAATTTCTTTTGAGAACCTACTGCAGTTCTTTCAATGATGAGAGACCCTAGTCCTTCATCTTCAATCCACATTCGCCCGCCCCGCGTATTCGTATGAAGTGGCTGATAAGGATACACCCCATTCTTCTTTTGCTTAAAATCAAAGAGCATTTGTTCGATAAATCTTCGAATGGTCGTCTTCCCAGATTCGTTCAGCCCTTGAACGACTTGTAAGTTCGGATGGAAGGTAAACGTCTCATGTTCCCATTTTCCAAAATGATCGATTTCGATTTTTGAAATATACATTAACCTTCCTCCCTTCCTAAAAAGCGAGCTTCTAATAAACGCATCGCACGTTCGTGAATCTCTTCTTGGACATCTTCTTGATGGAGAAACTCCCTCATCCATTGATTGGCAAACCCGCTCTTTGCAATCTCCATTTCAGAAAAAATCGTAGAATCCTTCTCCCCTACTAAAGAGATTCCAGAGACGCCGCGTAAAGGCTCTATCATTCGTTCTCTAATACTCATTACACTCACAAGTGAGCCTCTTTCTTCCAATAAAGAATTCACTACCTGTGAGATTTGCTGTAACTCTTCTCTTGTAAATAGCGACTCTTGTATTTGCAAAAAGACTGTAACGAGGCTACGTTTTTCTACTTTTGGAAGATCCTCTACAATGAGATAAGGAACAGTTTCCAAACGAGCACTTTCTGTAATCCTTATTGTGACGTCCATCCAATCCATTGTACTCGTCTCAATAAAGTGAATCTGTGGAGGCCGCCCTGAAGTGATTTCGACTAAAAACGCTCCTTTTTCTCCACTCTCAGATCGGTCAGCTCCCTGTGTCGTTCCACTATACCAAGCACATGGATTCTGTGATACTTCTTGGCAATGATGAATATGCCCTAGCGCCCAGTAATCATAGTTTTTAACTCTTAATTCAGGAATTGAAAAAGGAGCATAGCGCCCACTGGAAGAAGTCACCTCACCATGTAAAACCCCAACATGAACATCACAGTGTGGGCTCTTGATAGGATACTCTTGTACTTTTCGTTCAGGGATAACAGGAATATCATAACTAAATCCACTAAAGGCCACCCGTTCTCCCGTTTTTGTTTCTAGTTCAATTGTTTCAACAGTACTTCCAAAAGTATAAATGTGGTCTCCTGACACATAAGGAGTCCCCGCATCATGATTGCCAAGCGCTAAAATAACAGGAATCCCAAAAGAAGCCAGCCGATTTAGTTGCTGTTGAAGAAACAACTTTTCTTTGATAAAGGTCCGTTGGCTATCCAATAAATCTCCTGATAAAACAAGTGCATCCACTTCTTCTTCAATGGCTTTATTTACAACTGTTTCAAAAGCATCAAAGGCAGCCTGTTTTAACTCCCTTGCGATCTCACGATGATTCTTTCCAATGCCTGCATAAGTAATCCCCAGATGGACATCTGATGCATGGATCAATTTGACCATTCTAGTTACTCCTTTCTTTTCTTCAAAAAAAGCATATTTTCCTGAACCGTCTGTTGTGCGTTCAAAGAAAATATGCTTTGGATCGATTCTTATTAAAACCGTTTGATTGAACTATTTACCATTATAAAGCTCTTGAAGTGGATTTGTAATGATACGGTTAATGTCTTGCATAATCGTATTCAAACGTTGTTCAGCTTCCATTAACGCTTTAATATGCTCATTTTCAGACACTTTTTGTCCTAATTCTTGAGCTTTTTGAATATCTTCTTCCGTAATTTCTTGTCCTGAATATTGTTTTTGTTGTAATTCGATATTCACTTGACGGAATTCATCGAATAATGCTTTTGCTGTTTCATCTGCTTCAATGGCTTCGAAGCTTGCTTTAACTGTTTTGAATTCTGCTAAATCACGCAAATCACGTTCTAATTGGTTTGCTGTATCATAAATATTACTCATCTTTCATCCTCCTGATTGTTTTGTTTTATTATAACATATCGTCGTCTACTACACTACAAATACGAACGTACATTCGTACTATCGATTATTAAATTTATTCCAGATATTTCTACCCCATTCCTGAAGTTGATTCCAGATTTGTTCTCCAGTCTTTTGGGCGTCCTGAATAAAATTATCTAGCGTATTATTTTGATTTTTTTGATTTGCTTGTTTGGTTTTTACAGGCTCTACATTAAATGCCGTATTGGCTGTATATTGCAGTAAGCCTTCCATCTCTAGTTTAAAGAGTGGCCCTACCCCTTCTCTACTAGAAGCTGATAAGGAATAGTTTCCGGATTGGTCATACCCCATCCAAGTTGCCACCACTACATCCGGCGTGTATCCAATCATCCATTGGTCCCTAGAACCATTTTCATTATTAAGAGCTTCTGTAGTTCCTGTCTTTCCGGCAATAATTTTACCTGAAGGGGAAAATGGAGCTCCTAGCCCTTCTTGACCATAGACTGTTAGAAGCATGCTTGTCATCTTCTTAGCTACTTCTTCAGTTGTTACACGATTGTCTTTAACCGCTGTATTATCAACAATGACTTTCCCGTTTGCATCTACAATTTTAGTAACAAAACGAGGTTTCGTACGAACACCTTTATTGGCAAAGGCTGTATAAGCTGAGGCCATTTGGATTGGAGAAACCCCTTTTGTAAGTCCTCCTAAAGCAATTCCTAAATATTCATCTCCTGGATCGGTTTCAATTCCAAATTGATGGACTTTTTCGATTCCTTTTTTCAAACCAATTTTATCTAATAACCATACTGCAGGAGCATTCCAACTTTGGTTCAAAGCTTCTGTCATCGTCACAGTTCCTTGATACTGTTTATTCCAGTTTTCTGGAGTATATTTGTCTGACCCATAAGAACGTTTCTCATCCACGAGTACAGAATTCGGTTGGTATCCTTCTTCCAGAGCAGAAGTATATACAGCTAATGGTTTAAACGTAGAACCGGGTTGTGCTTGTAGTTGAGTGGCACGGTTAAATCCTCGGAAGGTATGTTTCTCATTCGTACGTCCTCCAACCGTTGCTAGGACATCCCCATTTTGTGGATCCATAGCTACAGAAGCCGCCTGAGCAATCGTTCCATCACTAGCTTTCGGGAATAACCAACTATTGGAGAAGGTTTCTTCCATATCTGCTTGCATCTTTTGGTCTAAGCCTGTATATATTTTATACCCTTTATTTAGCAGTTCTTCTTCACTAATCCCATAATTATTAGTAATTTCGTTAATAACGGCATCAAAATAATAAGGATATTTATAACGAGAGTTTGCTACATAAGCGTCTTGAACCGTAATGACTTCCGCCCCAGCTTTATCCGCTTCCTCTTGCGTAATTTTTCCATTAGTCACCATTAATTGTAACACTGTAGCACGACGTTTCACCGTTGCTTCCATATCATCGATTGGATTATACACATTAGGTGCCTTTAAGCTTCCGGTTAATACGGCAGCTTCACTAATCGTTAAATCTTTGGCACTTTTACCAAAGTAACGTAAAGACGCATTCTCAATTCCGTATGCACCGTTACCAAAGTAGGCATTATTTAAATACATCTCTAAAATTTGATCTTTCGAATATTTCTTTTCCAGCTCAAAACTTAAAAATAGTTCTTTTGCTTTTCTTAAAAACGTCTGATCTTGTGTTAGAAAGGCATTCTTAGCCAACTGTTGGGTGATGGTACTTCCTCCACCTGTGACACGACCGCGATTGAGTAATAACCCAAATGTGGCACGTAAGAACCCCATTGGATCAAACCCATGGTGATCATAGAACCGCTTATCCTCGGTAGAAACGAGGGCATTAATCATATTTGGAGAGATTTGATCGATGGTCACAAATTCTCCTTTGTTGATGTTTAAAACTCCCGCTTCTTGATTATTGCGGTCATAGACTTCTGTTACTTGTACCATCCCAGCTCTTAAACCACTAACATCAGTAGTTTTAGCGGTATAGACTAAAAATGCTGAAAATGCCGTAATAGCCGTAAGAATGAGGACAAGAATTAATTTCGTCACATGGAATTTTCTCCAAAAACGACGAATGGCTAACATAATTTTATGATTCCAAACTCTTTTTATAATCGATGGTTGTGTAGGCTCTTCTGTATGACGATGTTCGACTGTCTCTTCTTGTTCTTGATCATGTGTCACGTGATCGACATGATCTTTTTCATTAAATTCTTCGTTCATACAATCCTCCTTTTAAATTGAATCTATTATACTGTACCACAAAAACTTTTAAATCCACATAAAAGTTTTTGACCTTTTACAAAAAATTAAACGATTCTTCTTTTACATCCCAGTCTTTCTACTATGTCCCATAAAAGAAATAAAGGACGAAGGAAATCTCTTCCTTACGTCCTTATGATGTCATACTGCAAATAGTCTTTCTAAATCTTCATTACTAAACGCTTGGCCTTCTGGTTCGTTCACACGTTCAATTGTTGCTCCTAAAGCACGCAATTTTTCATGGAATTCAAAGTATCCACGGTCTAAGAACTGTAATTCTGTGACTCTTGTATATCCTTTAGCGACCATACCCGCAATAATTAATGCCGCCGCTGCACGTAAATCCGTTGCTTTTACTTCTGCACCAGACAAGACAGATGCACCCGTCATCACAGCTGTGTGAGAATCAATTCGGAATTGAGCTCCCATACGACGCATTTCTTCTAAATGATTGAAACGGTTCTCGAAAACTGTTTCCGTCATCGTACTAGTTCCTGTTGCTAGTAATTGGGCAATCGTCATTTGCGCTTGCATATCTGTTGGAAATCCTGGGTGAGGTAATGTTTTCACATCGGTAGGTTTCAATGAATCTGGGCCAATCACACGAATGCCATCTTCCTCTTCAATAAATTGAACACCCATTTCCCCTAATTTAGAAATTAATGGTTGATTGTGCTCCGCAATTGCATCTTCAATAAATACGTTCCCTTTCGTTACCGCTGCTGCGACCATGAAAGTTCCTGCTTCAATACGGTCAGGGATAATTGAATGGATGGTTCCATCTAAACGTTCCACCCCTTCGATACGCATATTTTCAGTCCCTGCACCTACAATTTTAGCACCCATTTTATTTAAAATATTAGCTAAGTCTACGATTTCTGGCTCACGAGCTACGTTTTCTAAGTGAGTAGTTCCTTTTGCTAATGTTGCGGCCATCATAATATTTTGAGTGGCACCTACTGATGGGAAATCTAGGTAAATACGAGCTCCATGAAGTTCGTCTGCATGCGCTTCAATATATCCCTCTGTTTGAACGATTGTTGCTCCCATCGCTTCGAACCCTTTTAGGTGAAGGTCGATAGGACGACTACCGATGGCACAACCACCTGGCATCGCCACACGCGCATGTCCAAAACGAGCTAATAGTGGTCCCATCACAACGATTGACGCACGCATTTTGCTCACATATTCAAAAGCAGCAGTCGTTGTAATATCTTTTGTAGCATTCAACGTAATAGCTTTTTCTTCTTCATCAAATGTGCTTAATACGTTTAGGCTTCCTAATACGTTTAACATCATATGTACATCTGATAAGTTCGGTACATTTGTTAAATGAGTAACGCCTTTATCTGCCAAAATACTTGCTGCTAAAATCGGTAAT
>ERZ772942.937-NODE-937-length-12344-cov-2.893075_pt1 | contig 12344 bp, 6 predicted proteins | sample MGYA00511135_ERZ772942 | MGnify/ENA primary metagenome ERZ772942 (study PRJEB29015, sample SAMEA2738099) | human oral metagenome | biome: human oral; feature: human-associated habitat; material: saliva | place: China | collected 2265 ... | reverse complement strand
GATACAGGAAGGGTAGTCTTCCTCGGGGTATGGTAGTAGTTCCTCTAGCGTTGTGCGATATGTGGGATTTGCTGGACATTGGTGGTAGATTCTCCCCTTACACCAGAACTATTCAAAGAAAAAGAGGCCTTATCATGCCCCCAACCCCTTGAGCCTAAAATAGCTTGTGTGAATAAGCTACCCACATGGTGGTTAAAGCCCGTAAAAACCCCGTCAACTAAACCAGGCACCATCAACTCAGATCACTAGCCAACTCGGTATTAATCACCACACATCACCGACCCTTTAAGTAAAAGCAAGACTGAAAAACACCAACGCATAAACACGCAACCACAGTTCAGTGATACTAAACAGAATCCGGGCAACCCGGGCGAGAGGTCATCACAACTCCGCCAAACTAACACCATTTTCAAAGAAGGCGTCGGCTTTTCGCAGCAGGGTTACACTACCCTTTAGCTTCTAGGGTTAAATTCATCAACCATTATCAATGGATGAACACGGTATTCGACCGAACATGTACAGCGTTAAAAGACACAGCAGTGCAGGCTGCTCCATCAACCTACTCCCACACACAAAACCATCCACCCCTTTTTTTCGGCTAGGCAAATGTGTGATAGCAAGCTGGAACAAGGAAGCTTAATCCTAATTTTATACTACCCATCAAAGAAACTTCTCTATACAAATTACGCTTAACCCAGCAATCATGTTATTAGTTTATCCATACAACTAAGATAGGTAAATATAACAAAACCATGTCGTCTAAATGATTTCCTTCCTAGACGTCATTAGCTCCCACAACTACCATGTTCCAGTTGCTCGAAAATTATTCTAAACTTTTCACTTTTTCAATCAGTTTGTCGAAGTCCCAGCGGGAATCCAACATGGCATAGCAGGCGTGATAAGGGAGTTCCGCTATTGGGCTGCCGAGGTCGCGCAGGATGCCATCTATCACGGACATGCGTGCAACAAGCGTTTTCAGCTGTTCTGGCTCGTAGTCGATGCCCGAGCAATAATCCTCATCATATTTTTCGGACAACCGTTCAAGCCGGCCGATATACGAGGAATCCCTGCAGGAAGATTCAGACAACTCCGCTACACAATCCCATACCTCACCACTGCGTATCCCATGATCCAGCAAATGGCTGAAAAGGAATTTCTTCGTAAACCCCAACGGGCCAAATTTCGCGGTTGCAGCATCAATTTCGGCCACCAACTCCGGCGGGAGACCATGACAGAACCTGGATGCATAATCCAAACTCTCGATGCTTTCCTGAATCCGGTCATAACTCCACTCATAGTCTTTCACGTTATAGCAGGCATGAAAGGGGAGATTCTTGATAGAATCCCGCACCCCACAAAGAAGACTATCCATAACCGTCACCCCCGTAGCCACCTGATTCCACCGCTCGGGTTCCTTCCGAGGATCAAGGTCACTCTCATCCGAATAGTCAGGACCATACTCGTCATATACCTGCAACAACCGAGCATCAAAATCAGCATCACTAAACGACGACTCAGACAGATCATGCACACATTCCCACAACCCATCATCGAAAATCCCTTGTTCCGACATGTAGAAATACAAAAACTGCCTTGTCAACTCAAACGGGCCCAGCCGAGCAGACGCAGAATTAATCGCCGCAATCAGCTCGGAAGAAAACGTACGATGATAAAAAGCCACAGCAACTCATCCTCTCAGCTATAGCGAAATGTCTTTAAATGTGTTCCGTGGATTCAGACCAGGATGTGTTGCGTTCAAGGGTATTTAGAATAAGACTGCTTGGCCAGGATTCATTAGTGGGAGTGTGGGCGGGCATGGTCATCATGGCTGACACTCCATCCTGGTCCCAGGTGAAGGCTATCCGGGCACCTTTGTGGAAACAAAAATATCCGACGAGCCGAGCCATGTTCCTTACCGATACCCCTGAAAGACATGGCGGTGATTATTGCTCCCGAAGCTGGTCCCGCTCCGAACGTTGCGGGTCAACAAACCGGGTCACCCGGGCCGGCACACCCATGGCAATCGCATTAGCGGGAATGTCCTTCGTCACCACGCTGCCCGCCCCGATCACCGCGTTATCCCCAATGGTCACCCCGGGCAGCACCGTGACGTTAGCCCCAAGCCACACACCATTGCCGATCGTAATCGGGTGGGCAATCTCCCAACCCTCCTGGTGCATCTCGTAATCATCCACCGGGTGGGTGACCGTAATCAGGTTACAGTTCGGCCCAATCTGCACCCACTCACCAATGGTGACCGTGGTGGTGTCCAAGATAGTGACCCCAAAATTAATGAACGTGTTCGGCCCAATGGTGGTGTTCACCCCGTATTCAATCATCATAGGGGGTTGCACTCGGCATGGCCCGCTCGCCGGGTGAATAATCCGCCGCAACAACCGGTCCAGGGCGCCCCGGTCCGAGGGGGTGATCTTATTATATTCGTGCACCAAATCTATGGTGATTGTGGTTTGGCCCGAGCCGGGAATGTGCCACACCCCGGGCTGGGGGAGATCGGTTTTCTCATGCATGACGCCCCAGTGTACCCACCTTGGGGCGTCGTCAAGCGGAAACCTAGCCGGTAGCCTTACCGAAATCAATGCGGGAAATCGACGACCGGCCCCGCACCTGACCCAACTCGTTCGGGGACTCGTCGTAGCTCACCACCACCGTGTTCCCCACATATTGGCTGAGCGTCTGGATCAGCTTCAGGGGGGTTGCCAAAATCATGTGGAACCCGAACGCATCAAACACGTTCATGGCCCGCTGCGTGTAGGTGGGGTCTGCCCGGTCGAATGCCTCATCGAGCACCACCGTGGCGTAGCTGGGGTATTGGGCGTCCGGCTTGGCCAACTGGTAGCGCAGGGCGGCAGCCAGGCAGAAGAACACCAGCTTTTGGGCCTGCCCGCCGGACAGCACCGACGAGTCCACATAGGTGTTGAGCACCGTGCCGTCCTCATCCACCTCGACACCGACGAAACTCACGTGCCGACGGGTGTCAAGCACGGCCTTCTGCCAGCGCACATCGCCCGCTTCCTTCGAGCCCAGGCGCTTAATCAGCGTGGCAATGTTGTGGTAGCGCTGCTCCGCCTCGGCATCGTTTTGCTCGTTCATGCCGCCGCTGACGGCCTCATCAAGCTGGCGTTGGAACGTGGTCACCACCTCGCCGCGGGCATCCCGCACATCAATGCGCAGGAACCGGCCCTCCGAAAACTCCGAACTGGCGAGCGAATGATTCACCGGGGCGATCCGCTCCCGAATCTCATTCTGCGCCTGCCTGAGCCGGTGGGAAATATCCGCTAAATTCCGGGTCGACATGTCATTAATGAGCGCCCGGAACTGGTTCGTGAACTCCGCTAACCGCTCACCCTTGAGCTGCTGCAGCTTCGCCAACGCCTCGGTGATGAAGTCCGGCGTGGCCTCCAGGTCGGCCCGCTCCGCCGGCCACCGCTCAATATACGACGTCAACCGGATAGTGATCTTATTATTCGCCGTGTTTAACGTCTCATTATTCTTCTTGAGGTTCGCCGAAAACTCATTCGTCAAAATGGTCATCAGCTTGTCCACATTCTTCGACGTCACCCGGCGGGTATGCCGCAGGAACAACTTATGCACCGTGGTGAACGTGGCATCATCCACATCAATCGTGGCCTCGGCGTTCGCCTCCGCCAGGGATGCTTGAATCCCATCCAGGGTGTGCTGCGCCGCACCCACATTACGGTTGCACAACTGCATTTGCTCCTGGGCGTCCTGCAGTTTCTGCTCCGCCTGCTGTGCGTTCTCCGTGAGCGTCTTCACATCCGGGTTTTCCGTCAACTGCTCCAACTGCTGGTTGAGGGATTCGATGTGCTCGTCAATGATCGCGGTGTCGAGGTTCTCCCACTCCTCGTCCACAATGCTGAGTGCGAACTGCACCTGGGCGTTCTCCTGGGCGATGCGGGAATGAATCAGCTGATTCTCGTTCTGCCGGGCCTTCAGGGTGGTTTGCGCATCCGACAAATGCTTCCGCAGCAACTCCACTTTCGCTTGATTGTTCGATCCCAGTCGGTAGTAGACTCGGTCTCCTAGGGCGTGCACATCGTTTTTCTGTAGCCGGCTTGTCGGATCCGAACGTCGAAAAGCTTGCCGCACCAAACCGCTGCGCGTCACACCCTTTTCGTGTGGGTCGAGCCGATCCAAATCACCCGGATTATTTACGCACACATAGCTGTAGCGGGTGGCAAGCTCGTGGCTCACCCAGGCGCTAAACTCGTGGTCAACCACGTCAACCTTACGAACCAGGCTCTGCGGGTGCACCCGCGGATTCGGATAACTATGGGACGAATCAATGCTGCTAAACCGGAGTCTCACGCCCCAATGGGTGCGGTTAATATAGTTCTGCACCGCCGGATAATACCGGACCGGCACCAAAAGCTCGTGGGCAAAATCCGCCAACAACCGTTGAATCACCGGCTCCCACTCGCTTTCGGACGGCACAATATCGATCAATTCGCCGGCGAACGGGAGTTCGGATTCCTTAATATTGAACTCGTCACAGATCGCCTCCCGGCGGGCCAAAAACCTCGCATCAATATTGCTGTTATTGGCGGCGACAACCTCCAACTCCTGCTGCAACGTGGACACCTCATTGGTGGCCTGGTCCAAACTCACGAACGACTGCGCCAAGTCCCGATTCAGCCGCTCCATATTCGCCGGGTGCTCCGCAATGCTCACCTTCGCCGAATTAATCAGGTCGTTAAACTCCGACACCGTCGTGGGCATCACCCCACCGTGCGACTCGATGCGTTTCTGCAGGTTCGCATACGCCTTGCGGCGCTCCGCCAGCTGCTGCTTATGGTGGCCCACCAGCATTTGCAGGTTCTCCACCCGGCCCCCATCGGCACTATTCATCGCCTGGTTGGCCTGGGAAAACTCCTCCAACGCATACCGATACTTTTCCGTCGCCTTCGTGTTGGCGACCTGGGCCTGCTCCAGGGTGATCTCCGCGGCGACCTGCGCGTCCTCTAACTCCGCAATCTTCAGCTGATTCGCCACCGACGGCAGCGCCCGCTGCAACGATGTGGTGGAGGCAATCTCCGCCTGCGCCGTAAGCACCTGCTTGTGCAATTGCTCCAGGGGACTCAGCGCTTCAACCTGCGCCTTCACATCCTGCACCCGCTCGTATGCGGACTCCAAGTCGGCGAACTGCTCCACCGCGGTCCGCGCATACGCGAACGTGTCCGGCTCCACCAACATGAACTCCCGGAACAGATGATCCAAGTTATCCAACGATTTCGCCGACTGGGTGCGTTGCAGCAGCAGCTGGGCCTCCATGCTGGAAATCCCTAATAGTGGCCGGAACATTTCCGCAAACGGCGCGTGATCCTCGAAAAAACTTGCGGAAGAAAATTCCTTTTTAATACCCCGCTTATCCAGGCCCTTTGCCAAAAACGGAATAAACGCCTGGGCCTCAACAACCTGCTCCGGGAACACCCCAAACAGCCGCACCACATTCGCCGGATTATTATCACCCGACTTCAAATAAAACAGGCCGGTGAGGCTGCGGCACAAGCCCATCCCATTTGAATAGGTGAGCACAATAATCGAAAACGTCGCCTTGGGTCGCAAGTACTGCGCCACCACCATGCCCAAATCCGGGTCCTCCGTGGTCCGCCACGCGCCCCGAATATACGACACCAGGTCTCTGCCCTTGCCGCGGCGCGCCTCGTGCTGGGCCGCCGCATTAAACCGGAGCCGATCCGACGGCACCAACACCGCCGAAATCGCGTCAATGAGCGTCGACTTGCCGCTACCCGAACCGCCGGTGACGAGGAATCCCCGACGCGACACCGGGATATCCACGATGCCGTCGAACGTGCCCCAGTTCACTAATTGAATCCGGGATAACCGCCATTGATCGGCGTGAACTATTTCTCGATCGTATGTTGGTTGCGTTATCACTTGGATTCCTCCCTGGCTAAGAGCTCTTCGAACTCTGCTTTGATTCCCGCCACTGTCTGGGCGTCGAAAATATGTTTGAGTGCTGGTGACACTTCGTAGCGACCCTCGGTTTCGGTGTCCCCCAGCAAACTATAGTCGCGGCGCATCCGGTCTAAAGACGCATCAAACCGTCGATTAAAAGTCGCCTCATCCCGGTCGTCCAATGCGCGGAATTGTGACGCATTTTCCCGCAGTTCTTCCTGGTCAACAATGACCCGTTCGCCCGGTACCGCCAGCCCCAGCCGGGTGCGGAGATCCAGCAGCACAATCGTGTCGATGATGGTGAGAGTTTTCACCCGCAGGACGTGGGGCATGTCCACATAATGCTCCTTGCCCACCCGAATGGGGTTGCCGGAGTTGGCGATGCGGGTAAACGCAATGCCGGCATCCTCGTCAACGACAAGATCGAGGAACATGTCAGCCAGGCGCTGCCGCAGTGCGGTTTCGTCGCTCAGGATGGCCTTCCAAATGGGGGGATGCTGTTCCGCCCGCACAAGGGGTCCCTGGAGCAGCTGGACGAGGGCGCGCCGGGAGTCGAAGCTGAGCGTGCCGGCATCGGAGTCCCACAGGTTGTCGCCGCCAATGCTGGTGTGGACATAATCGTCCTCCATCCAATCGAAAGTATCTTCGGTTTCGACGGGGGCGGCGTTTGTGGTTACTGCGCTTGCGGTGGCGTGGGCTGCGGTCGGGGCAGCGGGCTGGGCCGGGGGAGTCACGAGCGTGGCGGGTTGCTCCGGCGTTGGTTGGCCAGGTTCGTGCTTGTCGACGCCCTCCGCCGGCGTTTCCGCCGGCACCTCTGCTGCTTCTACTTCTTCTTCCTCGGATTCTTCGGATTCCTCGGCCAGGTTTGTGTGGGTCAGATCCTCGGGCTCGTCGTTGGCTTCCGCTAGCGTTTCCGCCACCGCGGATACCGCTGCCGAAGCTGGCTCGCTGGCCTGTGACTCCTCTGCCTCCGTGACATCTTCGGCAACTTCGGCAGCTTCAGGCTCTGTTGTGGGGGTGGTGGCGTCGGCGCTGGTGGGGGCCTCATCGACTATGTCTTCGTCGCTCAGGTCAGCCGCGTCATCATCGAGGAATTCTTCTTGGGGATTGTCACCTTGGGTCGGGTAGGCGTCGAAGTCTTCATACGAGGCGGCGGCATTGATGGAGTTCACCAATTTTCGGGCCTCCTCTTGGATCTCCAGGGGAGTGTGGCGGGCTTCCCGGACTGGAATGGTGGTGTCGACACCCAAATCGCCATGATCTGACTCACCGTGGGGGTCGTCGTTGTCGGTCAATTCGCCGGCATCATCGGTGTCACCATCGACGGCATATTCGTCAGTCGTCCGGTTTTCAAGGCCTGCCCCGGCAAATCCGGCATACCCGGGATTCCGCAACCTGGTGGTGGGTGCGGTATTCTCGCCGGCATCTGTCGTCGGCAGGGTGGCGGGGCTACCCTCCGGGTCGGTCGCAGCAGCCTCCTGGTCCAAGTCATCGTCGGTGTCGGTGTGAGCATCAACCTCGGAGGTGGTGCGGCGGGCATCGGGTTGTGCCGCCCGGTCCCACGGCTTGTCGGCAGCCGCCGCATCATCCGGGGTTTCCTCAGGCGACACTTCAAGTTGTGGTTCCGATGCCTCGGTAGCTCCGGCCCCGGTGAAACGTCGACCTGCGGGCGATTCCGGTGTCGTAACAGTGCGGCCCGGTTCGGATTCCGCCGTGGTCTCTACCTCGGCATCGTCAACAACGTTACCTGCGGCATCAGCAGTATCGGCGGTGTCGACATCAGCGTCGGCAGGGGAGTGGGCGGAGTAATGCAACGCCCGGCGCGACCCGTGGGTGGTTTGGGGCACGTCGGTGGTGTCGTCGTCAAATTGCACGTCGAGTACCTCGGCGTCGATGATTTCCGCCTCCACTATGTCTGCCTTGACTATGCCCGCATCATTACGGCCGGTGGCGTTTCTTCCCCCGAAATACCGGTCTGTGTACGCTAATTCCGCCCGGTGACGTGTGGGGGCGGGGGATTCGATTTCTCGTGGGGCAATGAACGGGAAGGAGTTGTGTTCCCCAGAGTTGCGGTGTTTGCCTTCGCCTTCCTCGTTCTGGTCGTTGTGGTTTATGGGAGTGTTGTTAGTCATAGTGCCGTGTTTTCTGTGGTCGGGTGCTGGTCTGGGTGAGTGGTGTGCTGCGCATAATAACCGGTTGTAATTATTGCTGGTTTCCTCGATTAAGGTTAGAGATTATTGTCGTGGGTGAACAACCAACCGGTGATGACCGCTTGCATGGGGGTGCCGTTATCATCCCAGGTGACGGTTTCCAACGATTCCAAGGCGATACCATTGGCCATGGCAAAATACAATAGCCCAACAACGCTGGCTAAACCTTGAGTTGCCGGATAATCCTGTAACACATCACCGATGGTAGCCTGGCCGCGTTTATCCACACTGCCGGTGATATGGCTGCGTAGCTCTTCGAAATCAATCTCGCTGGCACGCACCGATTCGAACAAAGCTTCGGTATCAATGTGGGCTTCTTCGAGCGGCACGGGCAGGGTTTCGACCATTTCTTCGCCCAGGTTTTTCATTTCCAGGGAGTCGATGGAATGAATGTTCATGCCGATCTGCGTCAGTGGGGTATGTAGCTGCACCAGGGGACCCAAGTGTTGGTGTTCGATGGTGCGTCCCGCCAGCGCCCGGGTTTCGCGGAGCAGTTCGAGCATGCGGCGGTTTTCGGTGAAGTCTTGGGTGCGCACATAGTCGCGGAGCGATCGGGAGAGTTCCGTCATGAGCATGTTCACCTGGTAGCCCTCCGACTCCAGGTCTTGGAAGAGCCGTCGAAGATGGTCGGCAATGGTGGCGTCGAGGTCTTTGGCGCTTTCCCGGTTGAGGATGTTGGTGATCCACTCGTCGATAGGCGTCGATTTTTTGTGCTCCAACAGTGCGGTATAAAAGTCGCGGAATCTACGGCCCGCGTCGGATTCGGCGATGACGTCCACCCCGCGGAAAATATCGTCCAAAATCTGCCCGCGGCTATCTTCCGGCTCTAACAGCTGGCGCCGCAGCGTGCGGTTGATTTCTTCCAGCTCGGTGCGCACCTGGGCGAAATCGGCGGGGATCGTGCCCGCCAACTCCAGCACGTCGAGGACCCGTTCGGAGATTTGGTCCGCCGACAGCACCTCAAAATACCCCCGTTCGGTGTCGGCTATGAGTTGCTCCAACGCCTCTTTTTCCTCTGCTAACTGCGCCAATCGGGTGTTGATGTCCGGGTCGGATTCCCGCGAGAGGTTTTCCAACGAGTCCGCGATCGAATGGATTCGGGCCGCCGACACCGCCGAATGCGGGTGCTGCCAACTCTCTACCGAGTCCAGGGCGTTGAGCGTGGTCGCGCTGGGCTCGATGGTTTCCCCCGTGACCGCATTGCCGGGGCGGCGTACCAGCCAGCCGGCCTTTACCCAGTCTGTAATGTAGGTTTGGGGGTCGTGCGGTAATTCCAAGCCTTCTGCGCGAAGCATTTTGAGGTCGGCATCGAGGAGGTCATAGATTTCAATGGCCGACCGGGCCTTCGTGCTAGGAGGAAAGTGTTCAGCAACAAACCCCAGTACAACGGGCATAAGTGGGCTACGAAGCAGCTTAAGGATTGCTGATTTTTCTTCTAAACGACGATTGCTGATAGTACGCGCAACAATGCTCATGGTTTACATAGTGCCATGATTTGTGGGATTTCTGTCTTAAAATCCCCCAATTGAATGTGAAAGCACAACAGTGAACAACTGTGACTTAGTGAAATAATACCTAAAGTCTTTTCCGCCACATCTTTCCACCGCTTAAGCTTCACGCCAAGCTTGACGACGCCAACCTTCGGCACGATACCGCCTGCCGCCATGGTGGTCGAACATCTACTAAACTTCGAGCAATGAGTTCAGCGAGTACCGCACCCCACATTGCCGCGCATATTGCCACCGAATTACATGTACCCGAAGCCAATGTTCTTGCGGCCCTTGGGCTTATCGCCGAGGGAAACACCGTCCCCTTCATTGCCAGGTATCGGAAAGAAGCCACCGGTGGTCTTGATGACACCCAACTGCGCACCATTGAGGAGCGTGCCACGTATCTCACTGAGCTGGCGGACCGGAAGCAAACCATTCTGGCCGCCATCGAGGAGCAGGGCAAGCTCACCGACGACCTGAAGGCCCTCATTCTGGCCTGCGACACTAAGGCCCGTCTGGAAGACCTGTATCTTCCCTACAAGAAGCGCCGCAAGACCAAGGCCGATGCGGCCCGGGAGGCCGGCCTGGAGCCGCTGCTCGACAGGCTCATCGCCGAACCCCATGGCGATCCCGTGGCGGCGGCCGAAGCCTATGTGTGCGCCGGGTTTGAGGACCCCAAGAAGGCCCTCGACGGTGCCCGCGCTATTCTCATCGACCGGTTTGCCCTCGACGCCAACCTGGTGGGGGAGCTCCGGGAAACCATGTACAGCACCGGCAGCATGGAAAGCCAGGTCGTTCAGGGCAAGGAGCAGGACGGGGCGAAGTTCACCGACTATTTCAGCTTCGCCGAACCCTTCACCTCCCTGCCGTCTCACCGGATTCTCGCTTTGTTCCGGGGCGAGAAAGAAGGCGTTTTACACCTCAATCTCAATGCTGGTGACGACGACCATTATTGCGGCATAATCGCCAACCAGTTCGAGCTGGATACGTCGTCTTCGTGGCTGGCGGACGCCATCCGGTGGGGGTGGAAAACCAAGCTTTATATTTCCTCCGGCCTGGACATTCGCATGCGGCTGAAGGAAACCGCCGAGGAGGCCGCCCTCGAAGTCTTCGCCCGCAACCTGAAGGACGTGCTGCTCGCCGCCCCCGCCGGCCAACGCGCCACCCTGGGGTTGGACCCCGGCTACCGCAACGGCGTCAAGTGCGCCACGGTCGACGGCACCGGCAAGGTGCTCAGTACCCTTATCGTGCACCCCCACCAGCCCCAAAACCAGTGGTCTCATGCGGTGCAGGCCCTCGCCCACGAATGCGCCACCCACCACGTCGACCTCATCGCCATTGGCAATGGTACCGCCAGTCGGGAAACCGAAAAGCTCGCCGGCGAGGTCGCCAACCTCATTGCCAAGGCCGGCGGCACCCGACCCACGCCCGTCGTGGTCAGCGAATCCGGGGCCTCCGTGTACTCCGCATCCGAGATCGCGGCCGCCGAATTCCCCGACATGGATGTGTCTCTCCGGGGTGCGGTCTCTATCGCCCGCCGCCTCCAAGACCCCCTCGCCGAGCTGGTGAAAATCGACCCCAAGGCCATTGGGGTGGGCCAATATCAGCACGACGTGAACCAAACCGCCCTGGCGAAAACCCTCGACGCCGTGGTCGAAGACGCCGTCAACGCCGTGGGTGTGGACCTCAACACCGCCTCCGTGCCCCTCCTGGCCCGGGTTGCCGGCATCACCAACACCATCGCCCACAACATTGTCACCTACCGGGACACCAATGGGGTGTTCGCCAACCGGGCCGGCCTGAAACATGTGCCCCGCCTGGGACCAAAGGCCTTCGAACAGTGCGCTGGGTTCCTCCGCATCACCGGCGGCAGCGACCCGCTCGACGCTTCCGCGGTCCACCCCGAGGCCTACCCGGTGGTGCGCCGCATCGCCGAATCCACCGGCCTGGGCGTGGCCGACCTGATCGGCAACACCGCGGTCCTGTCCCGGCTCAAGCCCACGGATTTCGCCGACGACACCTTCGGCATCCCCACTGTCACCGACATTCTCGCCGAACTGGACAAACCCGGGCGCGACCCCCGTCCCGAATTCACCACCGCCACCTTCAAGGAAGGCGTCGAAAAGCTCTCCGACCTCACCCCCGGCATGATCCTGGAGGGAACCGTCACCAATGTGGCCGCATTCGGCGCGTTCGTCGACGTGGGGGTGCACCACGACGGTCTGGTGCACGTGTCCGCCCTGGCCAACAAGTACGTGTCCGACCCGCACGACATTGTTCGCTCCGGGCAGGTGGTGAAAGTGAAAGTCATGGATGTTGATGTGGAACGCCACCGCATCGGCCTCTCCATGCGGCTTGACGACGAACCCGGCCAACCCGCCACCCGGAAACGCAGCGGCGACCAGCGGGGGAGTGGGCACGGTCGTCGCCGCACCGATCGTCAGGGTGACCGCCGTGGCGATCGTCGGGGCGGCAATAAAGCTGCCCCGCAAGGCGCCATGGCCGACGCCCTGAAGAAGGCCGGCTTCGGGCGGTAAGCCACTTCATACTTTTGGTGGTGGTTGGCTATAGTTCATAGGTATGACTTCGCGCCGCCGCTCTCACAACATAGTTAAAAACGGGTGGGTCACCGACCAACACGGCTCCTGGGCCATGGGATTCGTCCCACTCATCCTCGGACTCTGGT
>ERZ772942.934-NODE-934-length-12353-cov-11.914132_pt1 | contig 12353 bp, 9 predicted proteins | sample MGYA00511135_ERZ772942 | MGnify/ENA primary metagenome ERZ772942 (study PRJEB29015, sample SAMEA2738099) | human oral metagenome | biome: human oral; feature: human-associated habitat; material: saliva | place: China | collected 2265 ... | reverse complement strand
AGCTCGTCGACTCCACCCCGTGGAAGCAGCAGGTGGCCCTCGTCATCGGTGTCGTCTTCGGCGCCATCGTCATCCCGCCGGTGCTCAGCCTCATGCAGGGCGCCTTCGGCTTCGCCGGCGCACCCGACGCCGGTGACGACGCTCTGGCCGCACCCCAGGCGAACCTCATCAAGCACCTGGTCCAGGGCGTCCTCGGCGGGGACCTCAACTGGAGCCTGCTGGGGCTGGGCGCCCTCATCGGCGCCGTCGTCATCGCCATCGACGAGATCCTGCGCCGCACCAGCAAGTACTCCCTGCCGCCGCTCGCCGTCGGCATGGGCATGTACCTGCCCACGGCCGTCACCGTCATGATCCCGATCGGTGCCGCCCTCGGTCACCTCTACGACCGCTGGGCCGAGCGCACCGCCAACCCGGAGCGGGCCAAGCGCATGGGCACGCTCATGGCGACCGGCCTCATCGTCGGCGAGAGCCTCGCCGGGGTGGTCTACGCCGGAATCGTCGTCGCCTTCGGTGGCAAGGCGGACCCGCTGGCCATCATGCCCGAAGGCTTCGCCGGCATCGCCCCCTGGGTGGGTGTAGTCCTGTTCGTCGGCACGCTGTGGTACCTCTACCGCGGCGCCCGCCAGGAGAGCTCTCGCGACTGAGTGTCGCTGCTGCGGCCCGCGGCCGCCGTCGGTTCCTCCGTCCGTCCTCGCGGTCGCTGTCCCTGCACTAGGCTGGGCAGCGGCCGCGAGGACGCGTAGTACCAGGAGGACCTCATGACTTCGACAGCACCAGCAGTTTCCGTGGCATGCGGGATCGACATCGGCGGATCGGGCGTCAAGAGCGCACTGGTCGACTTGGCCACCGGTACGTTCATCGGTGAGCGCGTCCGCATCGACACTCCCGAGGAGTCCACTCCCGCAGCTGTTGCCGAGGTCTGCCGTGAGCTCCTCGAGCAGCTCGAGGTGGGCGACGACGTCCCGGTCGGCGTGGCCCTGCCCGCTCCGATCGTGCACGGCACCGTCCCCTTCATCGCCAATCTCGACAAGTCCTGGACGGGCGTCAACCTCACCGAGCTCATGCGCGAGCATCTGGGCCGGCCGGTGACCGGACTTAACGATGCCGACGCCGCAGGCTTGGCGGAGGTCGCCTTCGGTGCCGCCAAAGATGTGCCCGGGACCATCATCGTCACCACCCTGGGCACCGGGATCGGCTCGGCCGTCATCGTCGACGGAACCCTGGTCCCCAACACCGAGCTCGGGCACCTGGAGATTGACGGCTACGACGCCGAGAGCCGGGCCTCGGCCGGGCAGCGCACCGCCCAGGACCTGTCCTGGAAGAAGTGGGCCAAGCGCCTCCAGCGCTACTACTCCCATGTGGAGATGCTCTTCTCCCCGGACCTGTTCGTCGTGGGTGGGGGAGTCTCCCGCAAGCACGAGAAGTACCTGCCGCTGCTCGACCTCGAGACCCCAATCGTCCCGGCCCAGCTGCTCAACACCGCTGGCATCGTGGGGGCCGCCTACCAGGCCTCCCGGGCCGTCACGATCTGAACGGTCCGACTGGGAGCAGAGCGGGCCCGACACTGTCCACATGGACAGTAGAGGCTGTGCCCTGGGTGGGGGTGGTCGGCCTGCGGGCTCGTAACACTGGAGGCATGGGTAAAGCAGAGAAGTTCAGTCCTGTCCGTTTCAATGCAGTCACTCCTGAAAGCCCCGAAGTAGCGGGGACTGGCGGTGTCCGGCCCGACCGTCGCCGTTCGGTGGTGTGGCGGGTGCTGGCGGTGCCTGTGGCGGCGGCGATCGCGTTGGGGGCTGTCGGGGGTGCGGCGTCGGCGGCGCCGTCGAAGGGGGAGGCTGAGAGCCTGAAGTCCCGGGCCCAGGGGCTGGTGGAGGCCGGCTACCCGGCGGCGCTGGCGGCGGTGAGCGACAGCAAGGGCGAGTCGGCGGGTGTGGCTGTGGGCAAGGGCAACCTGGAGACAGGTCAGGCCCCGCCGATGGACGGCGAGGTGCGGGTCGGTTCCGCTTCGAAAACCTTCGTGGCCGTGGTGGTCATGCAGATGGTCCAGGAGGGCAAGGTCGGGCTTGATGAGCCGATCGAGACCTACCTGCCCGGCCTCATCAAGGGTGAGGGCGTCGACGGATCAAAGATCACGGTGCGTCAGCTCCTCCAGCACACCAGCGGCCTACCTGACTTCGACGAGACACTTTTCGGTACGACAGATGTCTTTCAATACCGACACCACTATGTCACCCCGAGAGATGTCCTTGACAGTGCTCTGAGTAAGCCGGCGCAGTTTGAGCCGGGTACGCAGTGGAAGTACACCAATACGAACTACATCGTGCTGGGAATGCTCATTGAGCGGGTGTCTCAGCGGCCGGTGGGGGAGCAGATCGATGAGCGCATCGTCAAGAAGCTGGGTCTGTCCCACACCTACTTCCCGGCCCCGGGGGAGGAGAAGATTCGTGGCACTCACCCTCGGGGCTATCACCTCAGTGCTGAGGGCAAGTTGGAGGATATTACCGAGATGGATCCGACTTGGGGGTGGGCGGCTGGTGCGATGGTCTCGACCCCCAGTGAGCTCAACACCTTCTTCCAGGCCGTCTTCGACGGCAGGCTGCTGACCCAGGCCAGCATCCAGGAGATGAAGAAAGGCGTCGATATCGGATCAGGAGGACGAGTCTACGGGCTGGGCCTCATCGGTACTCCGCTGTCCTGTGGGGGCACTGCCTGGGGCCACGGAGGTGACATCGCGGGCTATCACACGAGAGGTGGAGTCGGCCCTGACGGCACCGCTGTCACCGTCGCCGTGACCGCCCTGCCCACAGCCATCGCGGACCAGAACAACCCAGAGAAATCCGCCAAGGAGAAGGCCGGCAAGATCGCTGAAGCCGTCGATATCTCCCTGTGCCACAAGTGATGGGTTCGGAAACGGACTCGGGCACTTCACGGTTGCGCATGTGCTTGACTCAGAGCATGCCCAGCCACGTGCCCGATTCCGCCGCCCAGGTGCAGTCGCCACCGAGGCTCCCACGAGCCGCGGTGGCGCCGTGTTTGTTGGCCATTTCTCGATCGGGGCTGTGTCGAGTGAAGGCGTTCCAAGTTGGACTGTCCATATGGACAGTGGGTGCTGTGCTGTAGGTGGGGGTGGTCGGCCTGCGGGCTCGTGACACTGGAGGCATGGGTAAAGCAGAGAAGTTCAGTCCTATCCGTTCCGATGTCACCACGCCCGAGAACCCTGAGGCCCTGGAGGCTGCCGGCGCCCGGCCCGGCCATCGTCGTGGGTCGGTGGTGTGGCGGGTGCTGGCGGTGCCTGTGGCGGCGGCGATCGCGTTGGGGGCTGTCGGGGGTGCGGCGTCGGCGGCGCCGTCGAAGGGGGAGGCTGAGAGCCTGAAGTCCCGGGCCCAGGGGCTGGTGGAGGCCGGCTACCCGGCGGCGCTGGCGGCGGTGAGCGACAGCAAGGGCGAGTCGGCGGGTGTGGCTGTGGGCAAGGGCAACCTGGAGACAGGTCAGGCCCCGCCGATGGACGGCGAGGTGCGGGTCGGTTCCGCTTCGAAAACCTTCGTGGCCGTGGTGGTCATGCAGATGGTCCAGGAGGGCAAGGTCGGGCTTGATGAGCCGATCGAGACCTACCTGCCCGGCCTCATCAAGGGTGAGGGCGTCGACGGATCAAAGATCACGGTGCGTCAGCTCCTCCAGCACACCAGCGGCCTACCTGACTTCGACGAGACACTTTTCGGTACGACAGATGTCTTTCAATACCGACACCACTATGTCACCCCGAGAGATGTCCTTGACAGTGCTCTGAGTAAGCCGGCGCAGTTTGAGCCGGGTACGCAGTGGAAGTACACCAATACGAACTACATCGTGCTGGGAATGCTCATTGAGCGGGTGTCTCAGCGGCCGGTGGGGGAGCAGATCGATGAGCGCATCGTCAAGAAGCTGGGGCTGTCCCACACCTACTTCCCGGCTCCGGGGGAGGAGAAGATTCGTGGTACTCACCCTCAGGGGTACCACCTCAGTGCTGAGGGCAAGCTGGAGGATATTACCGAGATGGATCCGGCTTGGGGGTGGGCGGCTGGTGCGATGGTCTCGACCCCGAGCGAGCTCAATACCTTCTTCCAGGCCGTCCTCGACGGCAGGCTGCTGACCCAGGCCAGCATCGACGAGATGAAGAACGGGGCGGTTGACGCCAGCTCGCACCTTGGATCGGGGACGGTGTACGGGCTGGGCCTGATCGGTAGGTCGTTGTCCTGTGGGGGCACTGCCTGGGGCCACGGCGGGACGATCCACGGGTACCAGACCGACAACGCCGTCGGACCTGACGGCACCGCCGTCACCGTCGCCGTGACCGCCCTGCCCTCGGCGATCGCGGACCAGAACAACCTGGAGAGCTCCGCCAAGGAGAAGCACCAGCGGAACAAGGACGCCGTCGACGCCACACTGTGCCACAAGTGATGGGCTCGGAAACGGACTCGGGCACCTCGCGGCTGCGCATGTGCTTGACTCGGAGCGTGCCCAGCCAGGTGCTCGATTCCGCCGCCCAGGTGCAGAGTCCACCGCGCCTGCCCCGGCCCCGTTGACTCTCAGTGGTCCAGGCCGGCCCTCAACGCCGACGTCTTCTTCATGGCAACGCAGTACGTGCTGTCTGTGAAGAAGACGTCGGTCAGTGGCGTGGCTGCCTTGAAGGCGCTGGAATGGAGTCGATGAAGGCCTGAGCCGCCGGACTGGGGTTGAACGAGTCCCAGGCGAGATACTCCACCCGGACGGGGCTGGACTATGAAGAATGGCCACTCCCAGCAGTGGAGTCGTCTCCAAGGGGCGCCTCGCCCGTGAAGAGGTACTCAACGAGCGGGTCCGCCGGGCGGTCGTAGTCGAGTGCTGACAATGTCGTTGCCAGCATTCCGACGGCGAGAAGGCTTCTGGTCTCTTCACGTGGAATGCCCAGGTCGTCGTGCAGCAGATGGGCCACTCGAGTGAATCCTTCGCGCGCCAGCGGGCCGAGTTTCTCGTCGGTGCCGCAGACGAACAGCTGAGCCAGGAGCCTGAGCTCGTCAGACGAGAAGGCCAGCTCCTGGAAACGCTTGCTGAACTCGCGGCGCTGGCCGGGGTCGCTCAAGGGAGCGGTGTCGCGGAACAGCTCCTCGATGTGCGTGGAGGCCTGCTCGCAAAGGGTCCGGATCAACTTGGTCTTGGATCCGAAGGCACGCACCACGTAGGCCTGGCTGACGCCGGCCTCACGGGCGATGCGGTCGGTGGTGATGCGAGCAAACCCGTATCTGCCGAACAGGTGCAGTGCCGCCTCCAGGATGCGGTCACGCCCCGACGTCCTTGGCTCGGCGTCGCCGGATGTGGATGGCTCCCTCATGGGATCATCCTAGACGCCGTGACACCTGTAGTCATTGACTGATAATCTCATTTGGTTATCAGTCAATGACTACAGGAGGATCTGATGTCTTCATCGTCTGCCGAAGACGCCGTCAATACCCGTTCCGTTCCGCGCGCGACCGTCGTTCGTGCGGTGCTCACCGTGGCTATGTCCGCGTTGCTGACCGGAGTGCTCTTCAGCTACTTCTACATCGAGGTGTTCAACGCCCCGGAGCCGCACCGTCTGCCCGTGGCTGTCGTTGGTGCCGACGCATCACGTCTGCAGGATGCTGTGGGCGATGGGTACCGGCTGGTTCAGATGACTCGTCGCGAGGAGGGGCTTGAGCGCCTCTCGCGCCACGAGGTCTACGGTGTTGTTTCGCTGGATGGGGAGGCTCGAAGCGTGGAGCTGTACTACACCAGCGTTGATGGAACCTCCGTGCTGGCCTACATGCGGCCGGTGGCGCAGCGAGTCTCGGAGCGCTCGGGGATGGTGGTGCGGGTAACCAACACGACCCCGGAGGTAGCGGCCAACGCCTCCCCGGGCCGAAGCGTGTTCTTCGCAGTGTTCGGTACCGCTCTGACCGGCTTCGTCCTCTCCCAGGCGCTGTCGTCGGTCGGCTCCCAGGTTGGGCTGTCACTGCGAGCCCGGCTGGCAGTCATGCTGGGGGTCTCTGCCATCGCCGGCCTGCTGGTATCCCTCATGCTCGACTCATGGTTCGCCATCGCACCCGGTGCCTTCTGGAGCAGCTGGCCCATGGTCTCGCTCCTGTGCCTGTCCGCGGTGACGACGGGTTCTGCCCTCCTCGACGTCGTCGGCCCTTTGGGGCAGGTGGTGACAGCCGTCCTGTTCGTCACGCTGGGCAACGCCACGGCCACCGGGATCCTGCCGATGCCGTTCCTGACGCCTCCGTATCAGATCATCAGCAGGCTGCTTCCCACTGGTAACGTCGTGCGCGCCGTCCTGAACCAGGCCTACTTCAACGGAGCGGGATGGCAGTGGGGCTATGCCGTCCCGCTCGCGTGGATCCTGGCCGGAATCGGCCTGCTGACCATCACGGAGCGTCGGTCGCGGCGATCTCGCCAGGCTTGATTCTGGCTGTGTGCCCTCGGCTGCTGCGGCACCGGACGTCCGGCTTAGATCCAGGACGACAGGAACATGTGATAGAGCCAGAAGGCGCGCGAGACGTTCTGCCCGGTCCAGATCGGCCACCAGAAGGCCGCGGCGACGCAGGCCAGGGCCGTGACCATGATGATGAGGAAGATGCCCTCGGAGCGGATCTGCCATGTGGGCACTGACGTCCAGTTCTTCAGCGTTGCCCACGGGCTGCGCCGACTGGTTCCCTCCAGCTCGTCGTTGTCGCTGGTGACGTCCGGTGCCGTAGCCGTTGTGGTGCCGTAACCCGTCAGCTCCGCCATGGCCTGAGCCCGCTGTGAACCGTCCTGCTCGGCCCGGGGGAGGGCGTCGACGGCGACAGCGGGGGCACCGTCCTCCGCCTCGAGGTCGTCATCCGCATCGCCGGCAGTCTCGACGATGCGGTACATGCCCGGGTCGGTCTCCACCACCGGCGGTGTCCACACCCGCGTGCGCCCGAACTGCGGACCGAAGCCCAGGAAGCGGGCACCCACCCCGCGCCAGGGCCGGACACCCGGACCGATCTGCCGCTTCCTCAGGGCCTCCACCTGTGCCTCAGCACCCTTGGACCCCGGCAGTGGTGGCACCAGGCCCGCAGCCATCCCCAGGGCCAGCACGAGGACGAGCACGACGCAGGGGACGAAGGCCACCGTGTAGAAGGTGAAGATCGTGCGGTCCCGGTACTGGAACCATGGCACGTACAGGCCCAGGTAGCCGAGCAGGGGCACCCATGCCCGCCAGTCGCGGTTCTTCAGCCCGATGATGACGACGGCCGCCAGCGCCGCCACCGCCGACCACCAGATGACGATGTTCCCGATCGAGGTGATCGCCTGGACGCAGTCGCCGCCCCAGCAGGTCTGCGGCACCTGCGTCTTGTCCTCCCAGAAGAAGGAGGTCGGCCGGGTCTGCAGCAGCCAGCCGTAGGGCTTCGACTGGTAGGTGTGTGGCGAGGCCAGGCCCACGTGGAACTCGTACATCTGCTGGTGGTAGGCGACGAAGTCGTTGATCTTCTGGAACAGCGAGTCGTCGACATAGCTGGACAGCCAGGGGAGAGGGACCGGCCCGCCCTGCTCGAGCTGCTCCGCCGTCCACCCGTGCTTGAAGGCAAGGGGGTGGGTGAACCAGGACCACCAGCACCCGACGTAGACCGCAACCGCGACCGGAACCGTCTGAAAGAAGTCGCTCACGCCCTGGGCGACCGTGCCCTCCAGGAACCAGGCTCGTGCCCCCACCCGCCGCAGCGCCAGGGTGTCCCAGATGACGACGGCGATGCCGACGACCGCGACGAGGTAGAGCCCCGACCACTTGATCGAGCAGGTCAGTCCCAGGGTGATACCGGTGGCCAGCAGCCAGGGGCGGATCGTGGCGTGCGGTGCCCGTGCTCCGGGCTTCGTCCCGGCCATTCTGCGGGCCAGTCTCGCCCGCGACCACTCCCGGTCGCGCACCAGGCAGTACAGGGACAAGGTGGCGAAGAAACCGATGAACACGTCCAGCAGCCCGATACGGGACTCGGTCAGGGCCACGCCGTCGATCGCCAGGAACAAGCCGGCCAGGCCCGCGAGCAGAGGGGAGCGGGTCAGGCGCATTGTCAGGCGCGTCAGCAGGATGACCGTGAGGATCCCGGCGATGGCTGGCATGACCCGCCAACCGAAGGACGACGACGGTCCGAAGACCTCCATGCCGGCGCCGATGAGCCATTTGCCCAGCTGGGGGTGGACGACGTAGGCCGCCTCCGTGGACAGTCCGGAGAAGTCCCCGGAGGCGAAGGCGGCATCGGAGTTATTCGCCCAGTTCCCCTCGTAGCCCAGGTGCCACAGGGCGTAGGCGTCCTTGACGTAGTAGATCTCATCGAACATGAGCGTCTTGGGATGGCCCAGCCCGATAAGACGCAGCAGGGCGGCGATGACGCCGACGACGCCGGTGGCGATCCACCCACGGATCCTCACGGCACGGGGCAGCACGTGGTCCACCGGGCCGAGACCGAGCGCAGTGCGCAGCTCGGTCTCGGTGCGCCCGCCGGCGTCGGGCCCGGCCGGAGCGGTATCCGGCGTCTCAGCCTGTGTCGGGGCAGGTTCCTGTGCTCGTTCCTGTTCCACGTCCGTGTCGAGGGAGCCGTCGCAGGGCTGCTCGGGGGACTGTTCGGGAGACAGCGCGCTCGGAGTCGTCACACCCCGAGTCTAGGCGGAGGCGTCATGGAGGTCGCACCGACATACTGTGTCCTATGACTGACAGCATCCCGTCCGCCGAGGACGATGCCGAACCCGCCGGTGCCGCGCTCCCCGCCCACAGCCCTCATCTGCGCGCTGGAACCATCACCCTGGCCGCCACCCCGATCGGTAACGTCTCCGATGCCTCCCAGCGCCTGCGCTGCGCCCTGGAGCAGGCCGACCTCATCGCCGCCGAGGACACCCGCCGGCTGCGCGCCCTGGCCCAGCGTCTCGACGTTGAGACCCGGGGCCGCGTCATCGCCTTCCACGAGCACAATGAGCGCGACCGCGCCCCCGAGCTGCTCGAGGCCGCCCGGGACGGCAGACGCGTCCTGGTCGTCTCCGATGCCGGCATGCCGTCCGTCTCCGACCCCGGCTACCGACTCGTTCAGGCGGCCGTCCAGGTCCAGGTCCCCGTCACCGTCGCTCCGGGACCCTCCGCGGTCCTGGCCGCGCTGGCTCTGTCCGGGCTGGCCTCCGATCGGTTCTGCTTCGAGGGCTTCCTACCCCGTAAGCCGGGGGAACGGAGGCGCGCGCTGGAGTCCCTGGCCACCCAGGAGCGCACCATGATCTTCCTGGAGTCCCCTCGTCGTGTCCACGACGCCCTGGTCGCCATGGCCGAGGTCCTCGGCGGTGAGCGTCCGGCGGCACTGTGCCGGGAGCTGACCAAGACTCATGAGGAGGTGCTGCGCGCCCCACTGGCCGAGCTGGTCCGGGCCACGGCCGACGGCGTCCTGGGGGAGGTGGTCCTCGTCGTCGCCGGTACCGAGCCGGTCGTCGTCGGCTCCGAGGACGCTGCGCGCCGGACCCTGGCGCTGGCCGGGACCGGCATGCGTCTCAAGGCCGCGGCCGCCCAGGTGGCCGGCGAGCTCGGTCTGCGCCCCAACGAGGTCTACCGGGCCGCCCTCGAGCTGCGTGAGACCACGGCCTGAGCCGCGGGGCACTGCACGGCCGTCCTCAACCCGGCCCGGTGCGCCTCGACCGGGTCAGGTACCTCAGGCCACCGAGGCTCCCGGCCGGGTCGGTTCCGCTATGGTTGGCTCATGAGCAACGAGCAGCCCAATGGTCCGGGGGACCGCGTGCGCCGGGCCCTTATCGTCGTCGACGTCCAACCCACCTTCTGCGAGGGCGGCGCGCTGGCGGTCACCGGCGGCAACGCCGTCGCCGAGCGGATCGCCGCCTACGCGTCCACCCACCGGGACGACTACGCCCTGGTGGTCACCACCCAGGACTGGCACATCGACCCCGGTGACCACTTCTCTCCCGATCCCGACTTCATCGACACCTGGCCCGTCCACGGTGTGGCCGGCACCGACGAGGCCCGGCTGCATCCCGCCCTGGACGGCCTCGTCGCCGACGCCGCCGTCAAGAAGGGGCAGTACGCCGCCGCCTACTCCGGTTTCGAAGGCGTCGACGACGACGGGCGCGGCCTGGCGGACATCCTGCGAGCCGCTGACATCGAGGCCGTCGACGTCGTCGGGCTGGCCGAGTCCCACTGCGTCAAGGACACCGCCCTGGACGCTGTCGCGCAGGGCTACCGGGTGCGGGTCCTGACCGACCTCACCGAGCCGGTCAGCCCCGAGCTGGGGCGCGCCGCCCGAGACGACATGCGTGCCGCCGGCGTCGAGCTGACCCCCACCCGCTGAGAGCCTCCTCTGAGACCGCAGCGGCCCTCGCTCCCAGGGATCTGACTGACGCACGGGCGCCCTCGCCGAGGCTGAGTCGGCAAGGGCGCCCGTGCGGTATCAAGGGGATTGGCTACTGCGCCGGCCAGCCACCGGGCTGGTTGTACTGGCCCGGCTGCACGGGCTGAGTGAACACCGAGGGCTGCTCCGGCCCCGGCTGCTGCTGAACCGGTTGCTGTCCGGCCCAGCCGAACTGGGCGGTCGGAGCCGTCTGCGGGTACTGGGGCGCTCCGGCCCCGGCTGCCGAGGGCGCGTAAGGGGCTGATTGAGCGGCCGGCGCAGGCTGCTGGTACTGGGGCTGCTGCGCGTACTGGCCCCCCTGAGCCTGCTGGTCCGTCTGCCAGGCGCCCTGGGTGTAGACGTTCGGGGTTCCGGGCTCTGCGCCGGTCATCCCGCCGAATGATCCGGTTGCTGCGGTGGTCGGGGCGGGCGTGGCGCTCGCTGCGGCCAGCTTGGAGCGCCAGGCCATACCGCCGGCACCCATGCCGATCCCGATGATGGCGATGATGATCGCGCCGACGAGCCCGAACAGTGACAGCAGGGTGCTCTTCGCCGACGAGGGGGCGACGATCTCCCCCACGGAGACTCCCGAGGCGCTGCTGCAGTCGACGGTGTAGGCGCCCGACTCCTTGGAGGAGAAGGTCGTGAAGAGCTTGGAGCCCTTGACCTTGGTGGACGACGAGCTGGACTTCGTGGTGACATCGTCGCCGTTGGGTGAGGTGACCGAGCAGTCCGGTGCGTCGTCACCGTCGCTGTAGAAGAGTCCGTAGGTGCTGCCCTTGTCCAGCTCGACCGTGGCGGCCTGATCGTCCGGAAGGCTCGTGATGGTGGCGTCGAACTGTCCGCGGGTCACCGAGGAGCCGATCCCACCGATGATGGCCAGGAGGAGGACGGCGAGTCCGGCCGCGGCCAGGACAGTCGGAGCCGTGAGGCTCTTCGACGTCGTCGGCTGGTTGGCGGCCCCCGGGTAGATGGCCTCAGACGTCTGGAAGGGGTCGGCCGACGGGTACTGAGCAGGCTGGCCTCCGGCCAGGGCCGGGTCGTAGCTGCTCGCCGGCCAGCCGGCTGAGCTCGCGGAGTGCTGGGAGCCGGGAACGGATCCGGGGTACTGCGAGCCGGGGTACTGGTAGCCGGGATACTGGGACATAGCTGGCCTTCCTGGTCCATCGTGTCCATGTCGGAGGCGTGCGGGAACATGTCATGAGGGCGGACGCTCGATCGCGAGACGGGAGCATCTCACAGACATGTCTAGACATGAGCCGAGCGGTTGCCGCATGACTCCGGACAGAGTACCGGCTACCGGTGGGCATCCGCAGGCTGTGCGGCACGCCGGGTCCCCGGTCGGTGAGCCGCCCCGGGGCCCAGGAGTGCCGCGAGCGGTATCTGAGGCCGTGCCCGCGGCGGTGCCAGGGGCATCGACTCGTTGAACGGGGCCGCCGCCTCCACCGCATCGAACCCATGACGCTGGTGCGCCCGGCCGGTGGGGACTGAAACGGTCGGGAACCGGATAGGGTGGCCCCATGACCCACATCCTGTCCGCAGTCGCCTGGCCGTACGCCAACGGCCCGCGTCACATCGGCCACGTCGCCGGCTTCGGTGTTCCCTCAGACGTCTTCTCGCGCTACATGCGCATGGCCGGTCATGACGTCCTCATGGTCTCGGGCACCGATGAGCACGGCACCCCGATCCTCGTCGCCGCCGACGAGGAGGGCCTCAGCGCCCGTGAGCTCGCCGACCGCAACAACCGGCTCATCGTCGAGGACCTCGTGGCCCTGGGCCTGTCCTACGACCTGTTCACCCGTACTACCGCAGGCAACCACTACCACGTGGTCCAGGACATGTTCACCACCGTGCGGGACAACGGCTACATGGTCCAGCAGGTGACCCGCTCGGCGATCTCCCCCTCCACCGGGCGCACCTTGCCTGACCGCTACATCGAGGGCACCTGCCCGATCTGCGGCGCCGAGGGTGCCCGCGGGG
>ERZ772942.930-NODE-930-length-12416-cov-5.370035_pt1 | contig 12416 bp, 10 predicted proteins | sample MGYA00511135_ERZ772942 | MGnify/ENA primary metagenome ERZ772942 (study PRJEB29015, sample SAMEA2738099) | human oral metagenome | biome: human oral; feature: human-associated habitat; material: saliva | place: China | collected 2265 ... | reverse complement strand
GTTGCTTCTGTTGTGACGCAAGTAGTGGTGGATAAGAACGATCCAGCCTTTGTCAACCTCAGCAAGCCAATCGGTCCTTTCTATTCAGAAGAAGAAGCAAAAGCGGAAGCTGAAAAGAGCGGAGCGACTTTCAAAGAGGATGCCGGCCGTGGTTGGCGTAAGGTCGTTGCTTCACCAAAACCAGTAGACATCAAGGAAATTGAAACGATTCGTACGCTTTTGAATCAAGGTCAAGTAGTAGTGGCTGCGGGTGGCGGCGGAATTCCTGTCGTCAAAGAAGACAATGGCCATCTTACCGGTGTTGAAGCTGTTATTGATAAGGACTTTGCTTCTCAACGCTTGGCAGAGTTGGTTGATGCAGACCTCTTCATTGTCTTGACTGGTGTGGACTATGTCTTTGTTAACTACAACAAACCAGACCAAGCAAAGCTGGAACATGTGAATGTTGCTCAGTTGGAAGAATACATCAAGCAAGAACAATTTGCACCAGGCAGCATGCTTCCAAAAGTAGAAGCAGCTATCGCCTTTGTCAATGGCCGTCCAGAAGGCAAAGCTGTTATCACATCTCTGGAAAATCTTGGTGCTCTGATTGAGTCTGAGAGCGGTACGATTATTGAAAAAGGCTAGGCATAGAACTGATTGAAAGTCGATAGCAGCTGAACTCTGTCGCTGCTGCAAGTCTTTTCCTGAAAATCTTTGATTATTTTCAAAAATACTGGCTTTTTCAATGTTAATATGGTAAAATAAAAACAAAGTAAGCGTTTTCTTGTTTACTCATACAGGGAAATGTAGGTTCGTAACCTCGTTAAAAAATTTTTAGGAGGGAATACAAATGAGTGAAAAAACAAAAAAAGGGTTTAAGATGCCTTCATCTTACACCGTATTGCTTCTCATCATTGCCCTTATGGCAATCTTGACTTGGATTATCCCAGCAGGGGCTTTTGTGAAAGGCGTTTATCAGCCTCAACCACAAAATCCGCAAGGGATTTGGGATGTCCTGATGGCGCCGATTCGTGCTATGCTGGGTACGCACCCAGAGGAAGGCTCCTTGATTAAGGAGACAAGCGCAGCCATTGATGTTGCCTTCTTCATCCTCATGGTTGGTGGTTTCCTTGGTGTTGTCAACGAAACTGGTGCTTTGGATGTAGGAATTGCCTCTATCGTTAAGAAGTACAAGGGGCGCGAAAAGATGCTGATTGTCGTCTTGATGCCTCTCTTTGCCCTTGGTGGTACTACCTATGGTATGGGTGAGGAAACCATGGCCTTCTATCCACTTTTGGTGCCGGTGATGATGGCGGTTGGTTTTGACAGTCTGACCGGGGTGGCTATTATCCTGCTTGGTTCGCAAATCGGATGTTTGGCTTCTACGCTAAATCCATTTGCAACTGTTATCGCTTCAGAGACTGCTGGTGTTGGAACTGGTGAAGGGATTGTCCTTCGTCTTATCTTCTTTTTTGTCATGACAGCTCTCAGTACTTGGTTTGTTTATCGCTATGCAGATAAGATTCAAAAGGATCCGACCAAGTCACTGGTTTACAGTACTCGTGAAGAAGACTTGAAACACTTCAACGTTGAAACTTCTTCATCTGTTGAGTCAACACTGAGCAAAAAGCAAAGAATTGTTTTAGTTTTGTTCATTTTGACATTTGTCCTTATGGTATTGAGTTTCATTCCTTGGACAGATCTCGGTATTACTATCTTTAAGGATGTCAATACCTGGCTGACAGGTCTTCCAGTACTCGGTAAGATTATTGGTTCATCTACTTCTGCGCTGGGTACTTGGTACTTCCCAGAAGGAGCTATGCTCTTTGCCTTCATGGGAATCTTGATTGGCGCTGTTTACGGTCTCAAGGAAGACAAGATTATCTCAGCCTTTATGAACGGTGCGGCTGACCTGCTTAGCGTAGCCCTGATTGTAGCAATCGCTCGTGGTATTCAAGTTATCATGAATGACGGTATGATTACAGACACAATTCTCAACTGGGGCAAACAAGGACTCAGCGGTCTGTCATCACAAGTATTTATCGTCTTGACCTACATTTTCTACCTGCCAATGTCCTTCCTTATCCCATCATCATCTGGTCTGGCCAGTGCAACTATGGGAATCATGGCTCCTTTGGGAGAATTTGTCAATGTCAAGGCAAGCTTGATCATCACAGCTTACCAGTCTGCTTCAGGTGTGCTGAACCTGGTTGCTCCAACTTCTGGTATCGTTATGGGGGCTTTGGCACTCGGACGTATCAATATCGGAACTTGGTGGAAATTTATCGGCAAGCTGATTGTAGCTATCATTGCGATCAGTATTGGTCTCTTACTCCTAGGAACTTTCTTACCGTTCCTATAAGCTAGAAGCTGAGGTGATTCCATGAAAAATTTTATAACGGAAGAAGTTAAAGAAGATTTTCTTGAATCTTTGAAAACAATCGTTTCTTATCCTTCAGTACTGAATGAAGGTCAAAATGGAACACCTTTTGGACAAGCTATCCAAGATGTCCTAGAAAAAACTTTAGAAATCTGTCGGGGACTCGGTTTTACAACCTACCTCGACCCTAAAGGTTATTACGGATATGCAGAAATCGGTCATGGAGCTCAGCTCCTGGCCGTTCTCTGTCATTTGGATGTTGTTCCATCAGGTGATGAGTCGGACTGGCAGACGCCGCCTTTTGAAGCCACTGTCAAAGATGGCTGGATTTTTGGTCGTGGGGTGCAGGACGACAAGGGACCTTCCATGGCCGCTCTTTATGCTGTAAAAGCATTGCTGGATAGCGGAGTGGAATTTAAAAAGCGGGTTCGCTTTATCTTTGGTACAGATGAGGAGACGCTTTGGCGCTGTATGGGGAGGTATAACCAGCTAGAAGAGCAGGCTGCACTTGGCTTTGCACCGGACTCTTCCTTCCCTTTGACCTATGCTGAGAAGGGGCTTTTGCAGCTTAAGCTGGAAGGGCCTGGCTCTGATACTTTAGAGCTCGAAGCTGGGCAAGCTTTTAATGTCGTTCCTGCCAAGGCTTCCTATTCGGGTGACTTACTGGAGTCAGTCGTTGCTGGCTTAGAAGGTTTAGGCTATGAATATGAGCGAACAGCAGAAGAAGTAACGGTTATCGGCTTGCCCAAGCACGCCAAGGATGCCGCCCAAGGAGTCAATGCCATTATTCGCCTAGCCAAGGTCTTGCAGCCTCTGGATTCGCATCCAGCTCTTGCCTTTCTCGCTCAGGCGGTCGGTGAAGATGCGACAGGCAGCCATCTCTTTGGGTCTGTGTCTGACGAACAGTCGGGCTTTCTTTCCTTTAATGTTGCCGGTCTGACTTTAACCTCTGACCGCTCTGAGATTCGGATTGACATGCGGATTCCGGTCTTGGCAGACAAGGACAAGTTGGTTGAAAAGCTGGCAGAAATAGCCAGTCAATACGAGCTGACCTATCAGGAGTTTGATTACTTGGCTCCGCTCTATGTACCATTGGACAGTGAGTTGGTCAGCACCCTGATGGCAATTTATCAGGAGAAAACAGGAGACAACAGTCCAGCTATGTCTTCTGGCGGAGCGACCTTTGCTCGTACGATGCCTAACTGTGTTGCTTTCGGCGCTCTCTTTCCGGGAGCTGATCAGACAGAGCATCAGGTCAATGAACGATTGCTCTTAGATGATCTGTATCGGGCCATGGATATTTACGCGGAAGCTATTTATCGTTTGGCTACAACACCTTAAATGCTGACTTTTTAAAACCCTCTTCAAATCTTATTTGTACTGCCTTGCTCTGGTCAAGTATGGCTTGCTGATTTGCTAATGGGTTTTATTGAGGAAAAATCTTAAATAGAAAAAGCTGAGGCAATGTTGTCTCAGCTTTTATTTACTAAAGAAGAATGGTGGGGTGAATTCTTTGAGCTTCTCAAAGCAGTCAAGGGCCCCTTGATCATCCTCGCAGATAATCAGACAGACGTCATCACCACAGACAGTAGCAACAATCTGAGGCAGTTCTAGAGCATCTAAGATTGCACCGAAAGATTGAGCCAACCCAGGCAGAGTTTTCATAACGACTTGATTTTGAACTGGCCGCAGCATGACCAAAGCATCCTCCATGTAGAAGCGGAGGCGTTTTTCCCAACGGGATGGCGCGATGCTATTGATGATATAGTAGGAAGTATCGTTCTCACTGACCTTGACCAGATTGAGTGCTTTCATATCTCGTGAAAGAGTGGACTGGGTTACAATGACGCCGTTTGCTTCCAAATGCTCCTGAAGTTCTTGCTGGGTATGGATTTTCTTTTCCATGATTAAGGAGCGGATGAGACGGTGTCTGCTTTCAATTTTATTCATAAATTTTCACCTATAGTTATTTGATAAACATGGCATCACCAAAGCTGAAGAAGCGATAGCGCTCAGCAATAGCATGCTCATAAGCTTCAAGTGTTAAGGAACGTCCGGCAAAGGCAGAGACTAACATAACCAGAGTTGACTTGGGCAGGTGGAAGTTGGTTGAAAAAGCATCAACGATCTTCCAATCGTATCCCGGCTTGATAAAAATATTGGTCCAGCCAGAGTCAGCCTCAATCTGACCCTGAAATTTACTACCAATTGTCTCCAAGGTGCGGATAGATGTTGTTCCGACTGCAATGACATGTCCGCCATTTGCCTTGACCTGACGGAGTGTCTGGGCAGCTTCCTCGGACAGACTGTAAAATTCGGAGTGCATCTCGTGATCATCTAAGCTGTCTACAGAAACCGGTCGGAAAGTTCCCAGTCCGACATGAAGGGTGAGATAGACCAGCTTGACTCCCTTGGCAGCAATCTGCTCCAATAGCTCTTCTGTGAAATGAAGTCCGGCAGTTGGCGCAGCAGCAGAGCCATTTTCTTTAGCATAGACAGTCTGGTAGCGTTCGCGGTCTGCAAGTTTTTCGTGGATATAAGGCGGAAGCGGCATTTCTCCCAAACTTTCCAAGACTTCTAGGAAAATCCCTTCGTAGCCAAAGCGCACAATTCGGCCGCCGTGCTCAAGCTCTTCTATCACAGTAGCAGTTAGGCGTCCATCACCAAAGGAAATCTGAGCACCTACTCTGAGGCGCTTGGCTGGCTTAGCTAGCACTTCCCAGTCATCTCCCTGAGTATTTTTAAGTAGCAGCAGCTCGACATGGCCTCCTGTCTCAGGCTTGATACCATAAAGGCGGGCAGGAAGGACACGCGTATTATTCATCACTAGGGCATCGCCGGGCTGGAGCTGATCAATAATCTGGTCAAAGTGCTGGTCGGAGAAGACTCCTGTTTCTTTATCGACCACTAGCAAGCGGGAAGCATCCCTTTTCTCCAAAGGTGTCTGAGCAATCAGCTCTTCGGGCAAGTCAAAATCAAAATCAGCGGTATTCATCGTATCTCCTTATATTGTTTTCATCAGCCAGAGTAGGTAGGCAGCGAGTAGAAAGGGACTAGCTGTAAGCAAGCCGCCCAAAATCAAACTTACAATCTGCCAGCCTGGTTGTTTTTTCATGAGGAAACTCAAGCTGCAGAGTAAGACTCCGACTAAAAATAAAATCAATAAAACAATCAGTAAAAACATGTCTCTATTATAACACGATTTGCTGCAAAAGGAAGCGAGCATGACTAAAAAGTATGTCTATTTTGCAGACTTTTTCTTGACAAAAATTGGTCTATACCATATAATAGAATTAAGAAAAGATGTGGAGGTATAAAAATGAAAATTATTCAAGTGGAAAACCAAGTAGAAGGTGGCAAAGCGGCTCTTGAACTGCTCAAGGAAAAGATAGCTCAAGGAGCAAAAACTTTGGGCTTGGCTACAGGCAGCAGCCCAGAAGAATTTTACAAGCAGATTGTTGAGAGCGACCTTGATTTTTCAGAGATGATTAGTGTCAATCTGGATGAATATGTCGGTTTGCAGGAGGACGATCCTCAATCTTATCGCTATTTCATGAACCAGCACCTCTTTAACCAAAAGCCTTTTAAAGCAAGCTTCCTACCCAATGGCGCAGCGAAAGATTTAGAAGCAGAGGTGGCGCGGTACAATCAGCTTCTTACAGAGCATCCAGCTGATTTACAGATTTTGGGAATTGGTACGAATGGTCATATCGGCTTCAATGAGCCGGGGACTAGTTTTGAAAGCCAGACTCACTTAGTGGATCTGACACCGTCCACCATTCAATCCAATGCTCGATTCTTCGACAAGATGGAAGATGTTCCGACTCAGGCTATTTCCATGGGAATTGGCAATATTCTCAATGCTAAGTCCATTATCCTCTTTGCTTACGGTTCAGCTAAGTCCAAAGCTATAGCAGGGACTGTTGAGGGGGAAGTGACAGAGGAGCTGCCAGGCAGTGCTCTCCAGAAGCATCCAGATGTTGTAATTATTGCTGATAAGGAAGCGCTTAGCTTGTTAAATCACTAAGATTTTAATGCTATTGCTATAAAACTGGTTTTGCCAGATAAAAGTCTCTTAATTTCCTATCTATTTTTTAGGTAGGATTTTTAGATTTATGGTTGACTTTGCGTAAAATATGATATACTAGATAGGTATAATTGTTCTTTGGAGGATCCTGTGAAGAAAAAGCTTTTGTTATTGGGAATTGCGTTCCTGACCTCTTTAGCGCCACTAGCTGCTAGGGCTGATGAATTGGTGGATATGGCTAAAAAGATGTATCCGCATGATAATGTTCAGGCGATTAATCGTCCCAAATCTTCTCTCGTTATTGACGGCAGTACAGGTGATGTTGTATGGGAGGATAATGTTGATGAGGTGCGTGACCCAGCTAGTATGAGTAAGCTCATGACGCTTTACTTGGTCTTTGAAGCGATTAAGGAAGGAAAAATCAGCGAAAAGACGGTCATTACAGCTACACCTCAGGATCAAGCTACTGCTAATATTTATGAAATTTCTAATAATAAAATTGTCGCTGGTGTGGATTATACCGTATCTGAGCTGATTACCATGACAATCGTGCCTTCATCCAATGCGACAACCGTTATGCTGGCCAATTATTTATCGGACAATGATCCAGATGCTTTCTTGGATCGGATGAATGCCAAGGCTCAAGAGCTGGGCATGACGAATACCAAGTGGTTCAATGCCAGCGGTGCAGCAGCGGTTTCTTTTAAGGGCTATTATAACCCTCAAAACTATGATAATTATGCCAGCAATCAAACAACAGCCCGTGATTTGGCGATTCTGGCCTATAACTTTGTCAACCACCATCCTGAGATTCTAAACTATACTAATAAAGCCAAGGTTACGGTTAAAGCTGGAACTCCTTACGAGGAGACCTTTGAAACCTATAATTACTCCCTGCCGGGTGCTAAATACGCACTCAAGGGCGTAGATGGCATGAAGACAGGCTCTAGTCCTAACGGTGCTTTCAACTATATCGCGACCATTAAGCGTGGAGATCAGCGCATGATTGCTGTGATTATGGGAGTCGGTGACTGGTCTGACCAAGACGGTGAGTATTACCGCCATCCTTTTGGTAATGCTTTGATTGAGAAGGCTTATGCGGACTACGAGTACAAAAAACTCTTATCCAAGGGTGAGCAGGAGATTGATGGACAGAAATATAAGCTGCCTGAGGATTTCTACGCTACTGTTAAAAAGGGAACCGAGCCTAAAGTCAAGGTTGAAAACAATGTTCTCAAGGCTGAAAATGGCTTGAAGACCTTGTCTAGTAAAATCTCTGATGAAATGAAAGTCGAGAAAGTTGAGAATCCAGTTGCTCAGGCTATTGAAAATGTGACTGGCAGCAAGTCGGAAAGTAAGCCTTGGTATGGTGTGTTCTTCAGCGATAAGATGTTAATTCTGTTGCCTGTTGGCATCCTGTTAATCATTCTGTACTTTGAATACCGCAGTCGTCAAAAACGCAAGGCTGCAAAGCAGGAACGTCGTAGAAACACAGATGTTGAATAAAGGGAATGTCCTCTGTCACAGACGAACGGAATGACTTTCCAAGCTAAAACTCAGTTCTTTTGCTGAGTTTTCTTTCTGCCTTAAGGAGATTTCGATGCGAAAAAAGTTTCACAACAGCTATCTGGCTCATTTTTTACTCTTTAATTTTTTCTTCTTAGCCTACTCTCTTTTTTCGACCCTGATATCAGTCTATATGCAGGATTTAGGCTATTCAAATGCTCAAGTATCGATGGTAGTGTCAGCTTCCTTCTTTGCTTCCATGTTGGCTCAGCCAATTTTTGGAGTTCTCAGCGATACATTGGGCATTAAAAAGGTCTTCCTTTTTAGCTTTCTAGTTATGATGGTTGGGGCTATATTTTTCATGAAAGCGACTCAGCTTTGGCAGTTACTGGTCTGGTATAGCCTAGTTCTCATGCTGGTTAACGGGGTCAATCCAGTCATGGATGTTCTGGCGGCTCAAAGTCCTTATACTTATGGTAAGATTCGGATTTGGGGAACCATTGGCTATGCACTAGGCTCTCAGCTGGCAGGATTGATTTATCAAAGAGTCGCACCACAGGCTATTTTCCCAGTCTTTATTGGCATGATGCTTATCAGCAGCATAGGACTTTTGGGAATCCAGCCCAAGCACGACCGAGCAGCCCTAGAAAGCAGGAATACCCGCAAGCAGACAGGTCTGGGGAAGCTCTTGACCAACAAAACCTATCTCTTTTACCTGCTTTTGGTCGCCCTTTACTCTGGGGTGGGGAATACTGGTCATACCTATATCCCAGCTATGCTTCAAAATAGTGGCTTAGAGGTAGATAGGGCTTCGACTGTTGTTGCCCTATCAGTTCTGGTTGAAGCGCCTTTTATCTTTTATTCCTATCTTTTTATGGACAAGATTTCGATGAAAAAGCTTCTGTATATCTGTTTGGGAATCATCTTTCTCCAGTACAGCGTTTATGCCTTGGATCTAGGTTTGATTTCGAAAATCGGGATGACTCTCCTTTCCAAGCACGTGACCGGCATGGTTTTGATTATGGTGACTTTAAAAATCGTAGCCAGTCTGGTTGATGAAAAATATCTGGTAACAGCCATTGCTCTAGTCCAGACAGCCCGTAGTCTGGGAACCATTTTCATTCAAAATCTGGCCGGCCATTTTCTAGACAGTTGGGGTTACGAAGGAATGAACCTCTTTCTAGCAGCTGTTATCTGTCTAGTCTGTCTGCTGGCCCTCTTTCTGAAATTACCAGAACGAAAAGGAAATCAATTATTTGGATAATGAAAAACGAGTCGGAGAGATGTTCTCTTGACTCGTTTTTTTGACAGTGTAGATCTTTTCTCTTTTCTTTTGCGAATATTTTAGTAAAAGAGAGAAATTTTAGAGGGAGCTAGGATATGTTTGTGGCGAGAAATCATAAGGGGCTTTTGTGTAATGCTCTGGAGGAGAAGATTGAGAAGGGGGCTGATTTCGTCTGCCCGGCTTGTTCAGGGGCAGTCCGTTTTAAAAAAGGGAAGGTTATGCAGCCGCATTTTGCGCATATTTCGCTAGAAGAGTGTGGTTTTTACAGGGAAAATGAGAGCGCTGAGCACCTGAACCTTAAGGCGGAGCTTTTTCGCTGGGCTGTCCAGACAGAAGAAGTTGAGGTGGAGGCTTTTTTGCCTGCTCTGCAGCAGATTGCTGATCTACTGGTTGATGAAAAACTGGCGCTTGAAGTCCAGTGCAGTCCCCTAAGTATAGAACGGCTGCAGGAACGGACGCTTTCTTACCGCCAGCATGGTTATCAGGTTCTCTGGCTTTTGGGGCGAAAACTTTGGCTCAAGGATTCCCTAACTCGCCTGCAGAAGGATTTTCTCTATTTTAGTAAAAATATGGGCTTTCATCTTTGGGAGCTGGATCAAGAAAAGCAAGTTCTGCGTCTCAAATACCTGATTCACGAAGATCTGCATGGAAAAGTCCAGCACAAGACTAAGAACTTTCCCTTTGGTCACGGCCAGCTTTTGGACATTTTGCGTTTGCCATTTCAAAAGCAGGAGATGAACAGCTTTCTGGCGAAGCAAGATCCGCAGATCTGCAGCTATATCCGCCGTCAGCTTTATTACCAACAGCCTAGATGGATGCGGCTGCAGGCCAAGCTCTATCAAGCTGGAGATAATCTCCTGACTAAGTCAGCAGAAGATTTCTATCCGCAGGTTCGGCCGATACAAGCTGCCTCCTTCTGTCAGATAAGTACTGACCTGACAGACTATTATCAGCAGTTTGAGAACTATTATGCCAATCTCCAGCAAAAAAATCTGCAAATTGTTTATTCACCGGCTTTTTATGAGATGATAAAAGAAAATTGTTAATTACCGCTAGTTTCCCATTGATGAAGCCATAAACTTTTAGCTATCCCTTCAGTATTAGAATATTTGAGAATCCTGTATAATATAATAAAGTAATAAGTTAGATAGTTAAAAATTCTAAATCGTGCTAATCCAGCTAGCTATAGGAAAGATTAGAAACGAAAGGAGCCACCATGAAGAAAATTTTTGTAATCTTTTTGAGTATCATCACGCTCAGTTCAGCTATGTTTTTAGGAGGTTGCAGTATGCTAAACAGTCGGTCAGAAAAGGAAGAAATGATTCAGATTGTGGAGAGTAAAAAGATGAAGAAAGCCTTGGAAAATTTTCTCAAAGGTTTAGATTCTAAAGCTTTGACACCAGAAGGAAAGATTAAATCCTATGAAATTCAAAAGGATAAGTTAGATTATAACCCAATGGGTGGACTAAATGTTTATATAATTATTAATGGTAATGAAGTTTTGAATATTGATATGACTGTTCAAGAAGAAGATACTGGAGAATATGAAGTTTTATCATATGGTATTCCACAAGAATTGAGTGAGCTATTAGGAGAGGATTAATATAGCTAATAATGCAGAGTATAATGATAAGCAGAATGTTGCAGCAGCTTTGGTAGAGTATCGTGAATTAGAATTTGGGAAAAATTACTCAATAGCAAGTAAGAGTTGATACATTGGTAATCTTTCTCAGGTATACGATAATGTACATAGCAATGAAGAACAAGCTTTTACCTTTACGAACTTCTAACAATGATTCCGCTTTCATATTCTTTGGGAAAATAGTATAATAATTAATATAAGACGTTAATCTAAAACTGGTTTCTCATTTTCGTTAAGGTATCAGCTTTAGCAAAGATGAGAAACGAAAGGAGCCACTATGAAGAAAATTTTTGTAATCTTTCTGAGTATCGTCACGCTCAGTTCAGCTATGTTTTTAGGAGGTTGTAGTATGGTAAACAGTCGTTCAGAACAAGAAGAAATGATTCAGATTGCGGAGAGTCAGAAATCTAAAAAGTTAATTGAGGAAATGTTAAGGAAGAAAGATCCTGAAGCGTTAACAGAAAAGGGGATAATAAAAAAATATACAATAAATGAAAAAAATCTTAAATATAATCCCATGGGTGGCTTAATAGTTGAGCTTATAATAAACGATGACCCGGAATTAACAATTACCATAACATTGATGGAAGAGTCTGATGGAAAGCTAGAGCATTCAGGTTATGTAATCTCTGGTGAACTCGCAAAGAAATTGAGAGGAGAATAATATGACGTATGATAAATAATTTAGTGATAAGAAAAACGACCTCTTTGGATCCGAGTCCTACATCGTAGGGAAACGGATCCAAAGATTTTTTAATATGCTTTATCAATTGAAATATACAGCCATTTTCAAACTTGAGTTTTATATAAACAAGGAATTTGTGATAAAATAAAAGGAATGGAGGATTTTTTATGGCTAAACAAAGAAATGAAATTGAAGAAAAATATACATGGGATTTAAGTACGATTTTCCCTACAGATGAAGCCTTTGAGACTGAACTTGCACAGGTTTCTGAAGAATTAAAAAATGCAAGCAATTTAGCAGGGCATCTGCTGGATTCGGCAGAAAGTCTTTTGACAACAACGGAAATTCAATTAGACTTGATGCGCCGTATTGAGAAACTTTATTCCTATGCTCACATGAAGAATGACCAGGATACTCGTGTGGCAAAATATCAGGAATACCAAGCTAAAGGAATGACTATTTACAGTGAGTTTGGTCAAACTTTTGCTTTCTATGAGCCAGAATTCATGGAAATTACAGAAGACCAATACCAAGCTTTTTTGGCTGAAAAACCTGAACTACAAACTTATCAACATTATTTTGATAGGCTTTTGCAGAAGAAGGAACACATCCTGACCCAGCGTGAAGAGGAGTTGTTGGCTGGTGCTGGAGAAATCTTTGGTGCTGCTAGTGAAACCTTTGCTATTTTGGACAATGCGGATATCGTCTTTCCAGTAGTTCACAATGAAAAGGGCGAAGAAGTCCAGTTGACACATGGAAACTATATTTCTTTAGTAGAGTCTAAAAATCGGGAAGTTCGTAAGGAAGCTTATGAAGCTCTTTATAGCGTTTATGAACAGTATCAGCATACTTATGCTAAGACCTTGCAGACAAATGTTAAGGTTCAAAATTACAATGCGAAAGTCCGCA
>ERZ772942.928-NODE-928-length-12422-cov-6.721760_pt1 | contig 12422 bp, 12 predicted proteins | sample MGYA00511135_ERZ772942 | MGnify/ENA primary metagenome ERZ772942 (study PRJEB29015, sample SAMEA2738099) | human oral metagenome | biome: human oral; feature: human-associated habitat; material: saliva | place: China | collected 2265 ... | reverse complement strand
AGACATCAAGGAAGGAATCGCTCAAACCTCTGTTCCAGGTCGTATGGAGGTTCTAACTCAAACTAATGGGGCTAAGACATTTGTTGACTATGCTCATAATGGAGACAGCCTAGATAAGCTCTTACAAGTTGTAACCAGCCACCAAAACGGTAACATTAGCTTGATTCTAGGAGCTCCTGGAAATAAAGGCGAGAGCCGCCGTAAGGACTTTGGACATGTCCTCAATACCTACCCTGATGTTGATGTCATCCTAACAGCCGACGATCCTAACAAGGAAGATCCTCTTGCTATCTGTCAGGAAATCGCAAGTCACATCACCCGTGAGGTACGTATCATTGTCGATCGAGAAGAAGCAATCAAAACAGCAATGGATGAAACGACAGACTCAACAGATGCTGTTGTTATCGCTGGGAAGGGTGCTGATGCCTTCCAAATCGTTAATGGTAAACGTGATAACTATGCTGGCGATATTGAAGTCGCTAAAAAATATTTGTAAAGATTCAAAAAGGTTCAATGGTGTGTTATTGAACCTTTTTGAATCATCTCAATTTTACAAATTAAAGCAATACTATCGATAACGTCTCAATTGAGGAGGTGTGTAAGACTGGACGAAAGCTTCAATTTCTGAAAAATCATCTGTAAAGAGGAATTTTGCTGCTGTTTCAGCCTCTAAAAAGTCATGAGTAACCATGGTATCCAACATTGTTTTCATAGCATCATAATAGCCATTGAGATTGAAGAAAACACAGGGTTTGTCCAACTTACCGACTCGAGCAGCTGCAATAGCTTCAGAGATTTCTTCCAGTGTCCCTAAACCTCCTGGAAGGGCGATAAAGAGGTCTCCTTGCTCTAGCATGGCAGTCTTTCGTTCTGCCATGGTTTCTACTATGGTCATTGAAGTCAATCCCTCATAAGCTATCTCCCTATCTTTGAGGAATTGTGGCATAATGCCATGAGCCTCTCCCCCATTTTCCAAAACAGTATCACCAAGAACTCCCATCAGCCCCATCTTACTACCACCATAGACTAGAGTATGCCCATTTTTAGCAATCCACTGGCCCAAGGCAATCGTTGCTTTCTTAAAGCTAGGATTGTCACCCATATTAGCTCCTAAATAGACTGTTACTTTCATTGAAGTCCTCCTTTTTATTCTATTATAGCGCAAAATTCCTGCCATAACTGACAGGAATTTTTTCTTAGTCTTTACGCTCCAAATTACGAAGCATCTCATCAATTTTATTACCGTATTCGATAGATTCATCCTTAATGAAGGTCAAATCTGGAATCTTATACATAGTTAATTTTTTACCAAGTTCACGCTTGATTGTCCCAGTAGCCTTTTCAAGACCAGTTTGTGCTTTTTGGTTATCTGAGGCCAAGGTTGAATGAATAGTGTAAAAAATCTTAGCAGCTGACAAATCGCCAAGCATTTGTACATCTGTGATAGTGACATCTTGCACGCGTGGATCACGAACCTTCTTTTGAAGAATTTCATTGACCTCACGTTTGATTTCCATACCAACACGGTCTACACGAAATGAATTTCCCATAGTCTTATCCTTTCTCTCTTATTATGATGGAACAAAAGCCAGGCCAGATGACCTAGCTTTATCTCCTAAGTAAGCTTTTTAAAGCTAACAAAATTAACGTTTAATTTCTTCCATAATGTAAGCTTCGATAACGTCATCAACTTTAATATCGTTGTAGTTTTCAATCATCAAACCACCCTCTTGAGCGTTTCCGACTTCTTTAACGTCATCTTTAAAGTGTTTCAAGCTTGCCAATTTACCATCAAAAATAACGACACCATCACGAATCACACGGGCACTTGAATCACGAGTGATTTTACCACTAGTAACCATGAACCCACCGATTGTTCCGACTTTAGAAACTTTGAAGGTTTCACGGATAATAGCTTCACCAATGACTTTTTCTTCAAACTCAGGATCAAGCATCCCTTTCATGGCATCTTCGATTTCTTCGATAACCTTGTAGATGATGCTGTGAAGACGAATTTCAACTTCATCAGTTTCCGCTTGTTGACGTGCTTGTGGTGTAGGACGAACGTTAAATCCGATGACAACGGCATCTGAAGCTTCCGCAAGAGTAATATCAGATTCGTTGATAGCACCTACTGCTGAGTGAACAACATTAACGCGAACACCCTCAACATCAATCTTAAGAAGTGACGCTGCCAAGGCTTCAACAGAACCTTGTACATCGGCCTTGATGATAACATTAACAGTCTTCAATTCACCGGCTTTAAGGGTGTCAAAGAGGTTATCAAGGCTAACACGATGTGTTTGTTGACGTTGTTTCATAAGGGCACGTTTGGCACGTTCTTCACCGGCTGCGCGAGCTGCTTTTTCATCTTCATAAACAGCAAAATGGTCACCCGCCATAGGCGCTTCGTTCAAACCAGTAATTGAAACTGGTGTTGAAGGCGCAGCAGTCTTAATACGACGGCCAAGATCATTGGTCATAGCACGGACACGTCCGAAGGTATTACCAACAACGATTGGGTCTTGAACATGCAAGGTACCTTGTTGAACAAGGAGGGTTGCAACCGCACCTTTACCTTTATCCAAACGCGCTTCAATAACGGTACCGATGGCACGAACTGTTGGGTCAGCTTTAAGTTCTTCCACTTCAGCCACAAGAAGAACTGTTTCAAGCAATTCTTCAATATTTTGACCAAACTTCGCTGAAATTTCAACGAATTCGCTATCGCCACCCCATGCAGTTGAGATAACGCCATGCTCTGCCAATTCACCGATTACACGCTCTGGGTTAGCACCTGGTTTATCAATCTTGTTAATCGCAACAATGATTGGAACACCAGCAGCCTTAGAGTGGTTGATGGCTTCAATAGTTTGTGGCATAACACCGTCATCCGCGGCGACAATCAAGATAGTAATATCTGTAACAGAAGCACCACGGGCACGCATAGATGTAAAGGCCGCGTGTCCAGGAGTATCAAGGAAGGTAATTTTCTTACCACCCTCTTCAATTTGGTAGGCACCAATATGCTGTGTGATACCACCAGCTTCTCCAGTCGCAACACGTGAGTTACGAAGGGTATCAAGAAGGGTTGTTTTACCATGGTCAACGTGTCCCATGATAGTAACAACTGGTGCACGTTCTACCATAGCATCTTTGTTAAGGTAATCTTCGTCAACAAAGAAACGTTCGATATCAGCATTATCGACTTCTTCTTTCTTGGTTGCCTCAATACCATAGTCAACCATCAACAACTCAATGGTATCCCCGTCAAGAGATTGGTTTTGAGTTGCCATAACGCCCATCATGAAGAGTTTCTTAACGATTTCAGCTGGCTCACGTTTAATACGTTTTGCGATTTCTGCAACCGTCATGCCTTCAGTGTATTCAAATTCTTTTGGTAATTCATGGAATTTACGCTCTGTTACTGGTCTTGGAGCTGAATTACCACGGTTATTTTTACCTTTTTTATTTTTGTTTTTGTTCCAGTTACTATTTCGTTGATTTCTCACTTGGTTTTGATTATTCCACTTATTATTTCTTGTTTGCTTAGGTCCATCTTCATTCTCGCGACGATTATCACGTGATTTATCTGGACGTGCCTTTTTACGACGTGTATCTTGTGCTTGTGCAGCCGGTGCTGGTTTTGGAGCTGGCTTAGCTTCAGCAACTGCTTTTTGAGCAGCGACTTCAGCCTGTTGTTTTTCTTTTCTTGCCTTTTCCTGCTCTTTCGCTCGGCGTTGCTCTGCAGCTTTTTCTTCACGGAAGCGTGTTTCACTTTGACGTGAATATTCTGCATTTTGCTCTGCTTTCAAGGCTGCTGCACGCGCTTTAAAGTCAATACGTGGTCCTGCCTGATTGTTACGGGCAGCATCGTTACGTTTATTGCGACCTTGATCATTGCGCTGTTTACCTTGGAAATTACGGTCACGATTACTATTGTTACCGCGGTTCCCATTATTACGGTTGCCTTGACCATTTCCATTTTGGTTGCGACGATCATTATTCTGACGTTTACCTTGATCGTTCCCTTGTTGATTTCGGTTACGATTACGGTTGTCACGGCCTCCGCCATTTTGACGACGTTCTGCTTCTGCCTTGGCACGCGCTTCACGTTCTGCCTTAAAATTACGGCTTTGTGGTTTCTTTGTAGTCGCGGGTGTTTCCTTTTCCTCAGCCTTTGGAGACTTCTTAGCAGGAGTTGGTTTCGAAGCAGGAGCCTCAACAACCTTAGGCGCTACCTTTTCCTCTTTAGGAGCAGGTGCCACTTTGGAAGCTGGCTTACTTTCAGCCTTAACAGCTCCCCCTTTTAAACTTGAAGTGATACGATTAGCATCAGCTTCTTCAACTGATGAGGAGTGGCTCTTCACAGAAAGACCAAGTTCTTGAGCTTTTGCAACAACAACCTTGCTTTCTACACCAACCTCTTTTGCGATTTCATATAATCGTTTCTTTGACACGTGATGTCCTCCTATTCTTTAGTCCATAAGAGTCCTCATTTTCTTTGAAAATCCAGCATCAACTACAGCAACCGTTTTTCTTGGTTTACCAATAGCCATGCTTAATTCCAGTGCGTTAAACACTGTGGAGACTTCTATATTATAGTAGTTACATTTATCAGTCGTCTTTTTAGTCACGTTACTACCAGCATCATTGGCAAGAAAAACTAGTCTCGCCTGCCCTGATTGAACTGCCTTGATGACAAGTTCTTCGCCAGAAATAAGCTTTCCAGCTCTTTGTGCTAGTCCCAACATATTTGACAATTTTTCTGTGTTATTCAAGACCTAACTCTCTTCTTTTGACCTTGTGATCCACATAAGCAATGAGTTCATCATAAAAACTTTCAGGAACATCCATGGAGAAACTATGGTTAAAAGCACGTTTCTTTTTAGCTTGGAGAGCTTCTTCATTATCTAATTTAATGTAAGCACCTCGGCCATTTTTCTTTCCTGTTGGATCAATGAAAATCTCACCATCTTTAGTTTTTACAATGCGGAGCAAATCACGTTTATCAATGATTTCTCCTGAGACAACTGATTTGCGTAAAGGTATTTTTCGTGTTTTAGCCATCAAACACCTCTATGTTCTTCTTATTCTTTTTCTGTTGTTTCAGTTACTTCTTCTGTTGTGACTTCAACAGGTGTAGCTTCTTCTGCAACAATCTCATCTACAACTTCCTCAGTAGCAGCCTCAGCTTTTTCAGCTTCGAGTGCTTCGTATTCAGAAGCTGACTTGATGTCAATACGGTAACCAGTCAAATGAGCTGCCAAACGAACGTTTTGCCCACGACGACCAATTGCAAGAGATAATTTGTTATCTGGCACAACTACTGTTGCACGTTTGCTATCATCTTCGTCGAAGAGAACATAGTCCACTTCAGCCGGTGCAATAGCATTGTAGATGAATTCAGCTGGATCTTCAACCCATTGAATAACATCAATATTTTCCTCAACAGGAACTTCAATTCCTGTCTTAGCATCCAAACGTGTTGGGTGGAAACGGCTGACAACTTTCTTAATATTGCTTCCACCACGACCAACGATAGTACCAATAGCATCAACGTTAGGGTTGTGACTGCGAACAGCAACTTTAGTACGATCACCAGCTTCACGAGACACGCTCATGATTTCTACAGTTCCATCAAATACTTCAGGAATTTCTTGTTCCATGATACGTTTGATGAATTCTGGATGGCTACGGCTGACAAAGACGTTAACACCTTTAGGGTTGTTTTCAACTTTATAAACATAAACATCAATGACATCGTGTGACTTAAAGCTTTCACCAGGAATTTGATCCTGGCGTGACAATTGAGCTTCGAGCGTTCCAAGATTCACATAAATGAAACGTTGGTCAAAGCGTTCAACTGTTCCTTGCATGATTTCACCTTCATGTTGCTTATAGTCATTATAAGTGATTTCACGCATCTGCTTGCGCATTTTTTCCATAATGGTTTGTTTGGCAGATTGCGCTGCAACACGACCAAATTCATCTACTGACTCTTCAAAACGAATCTTGTCACCAAGCTCGTAAGCAGAGCTGATAGCAAGGGCATCTTTCAAGCTAATTTCCAAACGACTATCAAAGACTTCATCTACAACTTCACGAACGGTATAAACTTGAAAATCACCTGTTTTTTCATTAAATTCAACTACAGCTGATTCTGACTGACCATAACGACGCTTGTAGGCTGACTTAAGTGATTCAACCACAGCATCGATGATGTCTTCCTTGTTAATGTGTTTTTCTTCTTCCAAGACACGGAAGGCTTCTAGCATTTCTTTGCTCATATTCTTTGTTGTTTTAGCCTCTAATGGCCAAAACTGGCATCCTTTCTTTATTTACACTAAGAGTTTTAGAGTTTGACTGCCAAACGAGCTTTAGCAACTGTTTGATAGGGAATCTCAACAGTTTTATGGCGAGTCTTATCAAGGTAATCAATTGTTAGGGTTTCCCCATCAAAGGCCACCAAGTCACCTTGGAAAATCTTGATCTTATCAATAGCCTTGTAAAGACTAACATTGATATACTGACCAACAGCATTTGTCAAAGCTTCTTTGGTTTTTAAGGGACGCTCTAACCCTGGACTAGAAACTTCCAGCATGTATTGATCCGGGAAAGGATCAGGCTGAATAGTATCCAAGAGGGGACTGATAATTTCAGTCAAGTCTGCAGTATCTTCTACAGTAATACCTCCTGGCTTATCAATCAAAACTGACAAGACATAGTCACCGCCAAGCTTTTCGTACTCGATATCGACCAGTTCGTATGGCTCAGGAATAGCTGGAGCTACGACTGCCGTCACGAGATCAATAATTTTTTGCGACATTATGACCTCCTTACACACACAAGAGACGAAGTTTCTACTCCGCCTCTCTTTCGTTATTTTCCTATATTATAGCATAGCTCAAAAGCCATTGCAAGGAATAACCATATCGCTGTCATTTCAAAGCAAAAAGGTTGGGAATCACCCAACCTTATTTATTGCGTCGCTGGAACAGTGCTATAAGTAGTCACACCCGATCCATTATTATTGTATGTAGGGGTTGTCGTACCTTGTTCCTGAACATAATTACCTGTGTTTTCACTATAATTATTACTATAGTTAGTACCTCCATTATAGGTACTTACCGATCCACCACCTGCTGCCTCAGATGGCCCAGCCTCATAATTTGAAGATGCTTCACTTGAAGCCGCACTTCCTTTAGAATTAACGAAATCATCTGAGCCATAGTTAGAGCTACCAGATCCATAGAGAACCAAACTAGTCTTAAGATTGGATTCAGAGACTTTTTTCTTACCAACTTCCTTCTTAATACGGTTTTGCACCTTAAGAATATCCTCAGTTGAAGCTACTTGATAGCTTCCACCATTGATCATGGCATCCGAACCAGCCAATTGGTAGGACTTAATATTTTTAAGGGCATCACTATAACCCATCAAGCTACGCAAAGTATTGGTATCACCAAGATCGATACTGGTTTGAACATTTGAACTTACAGCCGACAAAATTTTCTTGTAAGAACCAATAGAGTCCATCTTCAAGAGCTTAGCTACAACTTTTTGAATAACCTCACGTTGACGTTTTTGACGACCATAGTCACCATCAGGGTCATCGTAACGCATACGTGAATAGACTAAAGCTTGCTCACCATTGATTTTATGAGTTCCGGGCTCAACTTTTGCCTGAAATTCAGGTTCATTTTCTGCAATCGAAATTGGAAAATCAAAATGATTCGTTACCTCAATACCACCAACAGCATCTACCAAATCAATCATACCCTGCATATTAATCAGTGCATAATAGTCAATATCAATATCTAAAACCTTTTGAATGGTTGAAATAGCCAAGTCAGCACCACCCTCAGCATAGGCTGAATTTAGTTTTGCTTCCCCCGACCCCTCAATATCTGTCAAAAGGTCACGTTCCAAACTGGTCATGGTTGTTTTCTTAGTCTTAGGGTTCACTGTTACCAAGATCATGGTATCAGAGTTCCCTTCCCAGGTTTCCTTACGTTCTCTGGATCCTGTATCTACCCCCATCAACAGAATAGTTATAGGCTTAGTCTGTTGAATGGCCTTACTATTCCCAGAAGTTGCTTTAGAGGCCCTAAACGTTTTTGACAATTCGCCTGTGGCGTAATTATAAGTTGTCGTTAGGTAAATACCAGCAGCTACTACTGTCGTTGCAAAAATCGCCAACAACATCAATAAAATTTTTCGTCCAAGTTTCATGTTTTTTCCTAATCTATGAGTTTAGCCATAAGGTAAACATCTAGAAATTCTCCATTTTTAGTTCTTGCACCACGTTTCTTAGTGCCTTCAATGTCAAATCCAAATTTTTGATAGAGATGAACCGCCCGTTTATTACGTGCTTGAACCGTCAACTCTAAGCGGCGGATAGTTGGTGTATGATCTGCCCAGTCAATCATTGTTTCCATAAGAAACTGGCCAACACCATTCCCCCAATAGGGTTTAGAAACCGCAATAAATACGTCACCAATATGACTGGTCTTAGTATCTTGATCCGAGGTAACATTACAAACACCTATGACCTCATGACCCAATTTCGCCACCAAACAAATCTCATTAAGCATATACTGATGGCCTTCAATATAAGATGCTAACTGTTCGGCACTCAGTATAGAACTTCTAGCATCTTGTGCTAGAAAATCCGATTCCAAGGCTACAGTCTCTAGTAAACGAGCTAGAGAGGCAGCATCCTCTCTTTGAGCTTCCTCAATGACTAATTCTTGCTCAGCCATTTACCATTTCCTCCTGAATCTCCTTACTTCTAGGACCGAAAGATTCAAAAAGCAACTGACGCCCATCTCCATGATGTGATATCGAAATTAGGAGATAGTCCCCTAACAGACTCTCGTCTAGGAGCTCACCCCACTCGATGATTGTCACACCTTCACCATACAGAAAATCATCCAAATCAATAGAATCAGGATCATCACCAATGCGGTAGACATCTAAATGATAGAGTGGCAGTCGCCCCTCATACTCCCTTACAATAGTATAGGTTGGACTCTTTATCATCTGTGAAATATCCAAACCTTTGGCAATTCCCTTAGTTAAGGTCGTTTTGCCAGCTCCCAGATCACCTGAGAGAACAATTATATCTCCAGAATTGAGCAGTCGCCCTAGCTTTTGACCGATACTAATCAATTCTTCTTCATTTTGACTGTAAATCATGTTTTCATTATATCAAAAAATAAAAATATGGACTAGAATCCACTGTAAAAATACAGTAGAAACTTATAAATATTGAATCATTTAAGTAAGAAATCAAGATCTATGTTTTAATTTTGCATTTATCTTAGACACATCAAATGCTCATAGATTAGATTTTTGTGGAATTTCTATGACATTGAAAATTCATCAAAAGAAAGTCTCTCACCTTTCTCCCACATAAAAATTGCAAAAGAAAAAGCCTGACAAATGTACAGACTTTTTATTTCAAGCTTTAGAACACAGCCATACTGATGAAGTTAAGGATAAACAAGATATCCAAAATCCACATAATAAAGTGGACATCCTTAGCTTGACCTTTGACAATTTTGACCAAAGTATAAGTAAGGAATCCAGCTGCGATACCATAGGTAATGCTATATGAGAATCCCATGAAAATAGAAGTGAAGAAGGCAGGAATAGCTTCAGACAAGTCTTCCCAATCGACACTCTTAAGGTTAGAGAGCATCATAACACCTACAATAATAAGGATAGGCGCTGTGGCAGCATTAGGAACGATTGATACCACTGGACTAAAGAAACTAGAAATGGCAAAGAGCACAGCAACCACAAGAGCTGTCAAACCAGTACGTCCACCAGCACCAATACCAGCTGCAGATTCAACGTAAGTTGTAACGTTTGAAGTCCCTGCAATGGCACCAATACTTGTACCAACAAGGTCAGAGTAAAGGGCACGGTCAAGAGCTTTTGATTCGTTGTTATCACCTGTTGAAGCAATGATACCAACCTTCTCACCAGTACCGATCAAGGTACCAATAGTATCAAAGATATCAGTCAATGAAAAGGCGAGAATAGCCATAAAGACACCAGGCAAACGAGAAACGTCTGCAAAGAGTGATCCCAATCCCTTAGATCCAAGCGCTGCACCAAAGACCTGACCAAGATCTTTAATAGATGATGTCAAGCTAGCTGCGTGCCAGTCAATGCTTCCAAGATCAACGACACCAGCAAAGATAGCAATGATAGTCGTTACAAGGATTGAAAGAAGAACACCACCACGAATACCTTTAACAATAAAGAAAATCGCAATCGCAAGACCAATCAAACCTACAATTACAGTTGGATTATTGAAAGCAACCAAACCTGGTGTAGCTGATGATGAAGCTGTAATTGAAGCCTTGGCCATATCAGCACCTTTACCTGCTACAGTGTAGGTATGAGGATTAATTGAGAATTTCAAGAAACCAGCATTTTTAATCCCCACATAGGCAAGGAAAACACCGATACCTGCTGAAATCGCAGATTTGAGGGCTGTTGGGATAGATTCAATGATCATCTTACGTACTTTAGTTACTGTGATAATCAATGAAATAACACCACATAGAAAGACCATCGCTAAGGCCTCTTGCCAAGTGTACCCCAAAGAAAAGACCACTGTATAGGTGAAGAAGGCATTAAGTCCCATACCAGGTGCTTGAGCGTAAGGTAGGTTGGCATAAAAGGCCATCATCAATGTCCCTGCAACCGCACCAATAATTGTTGCTAAGAAAACACCTTGTGCAGGCATTCCTGTCTGAGCCAACATCGCTGGGTTAACAAAGAGGATGTAAGACATGGCAAAGAAAGTTGTCAATCCGGCAGTCACTTCTGTACGGACGTCAGTACCATGTTCTTTCAATTTGAAAAACTTTTCCATGAAAGTTTAGACTCCTTAATAAAAAATATTGTCAAAATCCGAATAATTTCGGAACATTCTCACGTAGAATGCAACGTTACTATTCTACATAAAATTATTTGACGGCGCAAGGTTTATTTCCTGAGACTTTTCTTATGAAAAACCGAACGTTCTTAGAAAGCTCTTTCTTAATCACCAACAAAGGACAGATTTTTGCTATAATAGGAACATGACAAAAAAATTGATTGCACTAGATCTTGATGGAACTCTCTTGCGTCCAGATGGAACTATTTCAGAATTTACACAAAAAACAATTAAAGATGTACAAAACAAAGGACACCAAGTCGTCATTGCTACAGGTCGTCCTTATCGTATGGCTATCGACCATTACAAAACACTTGGGTTAGAAACACCACTCATTACCTTTAATGGCTCCTTGACCAATCTCCCAGACCGAGAATGGGCTTACGAGCATTCGGTCAAATTGGACAAAAAATATCTGGTTAACCTCTTACAACGGCACGATGAGTTAGAAATGGATTTTCTGGCAAGTGAATACCGAAAACATTTCTATATCACTATGAATCACCCAGAGCGTATTCAACCACAACTCTTTGGTGTTGATAAAATCATTGAGGCTATGCGTTTAGAGCCAGCTAAAATTACACGCAATCCTAACGCTCTCCTTATGCAGACCCGTCACGAGGACAAGTACCAACTAGCCAGCGATATTAAGAAAGATTTCAAAGAAGAAATTGAGGTTGATTCTTGGGGTGGACCACTTAATATCTTGGAGTTTTCACCTAAAGGTATTAACAAGGCCTACGCCCTAAACTACCTACTCAAAGCCATGAGAAAATCTCCAGATGATTTGATTGCCTTTGGGGACGAACACAATGATACAGAGATGTTGGAACTTGCTAAGACTGGTTATGCCATGAAAAATGCCAGCTCTGTCCTTCTCCCCCATGCTAACGAACAAATTGAGTGGACTAATGAAGAGGATGGCGTTGCTCGCAAACTTCAAGATCTATTTTTATAAACAGAAAAAGACACCGAAGAATTCTTCTGTGTCTTTTCTTATGATCAAGGTAAAATAGCTACTGCACGCACTGGGGAACCTGTAGCCTTGTCCCAGTGAGGAAATGCAATTGAAATCAAAGCACCAACAGCTGGAACTTGATCCAATTGATTCAAGACTTCTACCTGATAAATGTTTTGTTCCAAGAGGTAGTATTCGTTAACCAAGCCATGTTCTGCTGCTGGAATACCAGCATCTGTATCAAAAGTCTCATGACCCACAGCCTTAACATGGCGTTCATGAATCAAGAATTCTAGAGCTTCACGGCTCCACCCTGGACTTTGTTGAACCCCATTTTCATCAAGGTTGCGCATAGCATCTTGATCTGGCCAACGCTTCGACCAATCACTACGAAAAGCGACAAAGGCCCCTTCAACAATTCGTCCATGTTCTGCTTCAAAGTCTAAGATATCTTGTTTGCTCAAGATAAAGTTTGGATTGGCCGCAACCTCTTTTGACTTGTCGATA
>ERZ772942.927-NODE-927-length-12429-cov-4.860272_pt1 | contig 12429 bp, 9 predicted proteins | sample MGYA00511135_ERZ772942 | MGnify/ENA primary metagenome ERZ772942 (study PRJEB29015, sample SAMEA2738099) | human oral metagenome | biome: human oral; feature: human-associated habitat; material: saliva | place: China | collected 2265 ... | reverse complement strand
CTCGGGGAGGGAAGCGTCGGCGAGCCATTCGTCTGCGAGGTTTACGAGCGTGTACGCCCCGCCGAGGCGTACGGCGGGCTGGTGCCCGTCGAGGAATTGCTCAAGGGCGTGAGTGTAGCGTTCGTGCCGCCCGGCCTGCTGGTTGCATGCCGGGGTGTTTTTGCGTTGCCGTAGCGCTGTGAGGAGTTTGTTGAGGTTCATGGTGGTGTGCCTTTCCTGCTCCGGTGCTGGCTTATAACCAGCATAGGGGAGGACCCCACCCTGGCGCGCTCGCGCTGGTTAAAGAAGAAGCCCCGCCTGCGTGGATACGCAGACGGGGCTTCTTTACGCGAGTTTTGTATATTCTGTTAGGCTGATACGCCCGTAGCGGGTACATAAAGATTCCGCTGAAGCATAGGGCGGGACCTAAAATGTGATCTCTAGCTGGCAGGCTCTATAGGCTGTTGAGCAGGCAAGGGGGACGGATCAAAAAGCATACACTCCACAGGGATAGTGAAAGTCCGGCCGTCGGCTACAGTGATTTTTTCAATCGCAATTGAGAAGCGGCTTTGGCGAGAAACCATAAATATGTAATTTTTGGGGTCCACGAGATAAGAAAAAAAGGCGCAGATTTTTGGGGTATTTAGACCTATAGAAAAATATGGTTCTTTATTATCAAAAGTTGCATTACTAAAATCTATATTTCCTCTAAATTCTGCTTGAAATAGGGTGAGTGATTTTTTGAAATGGGCCTCTTGGAAATTTGCATTGCCAATAACTGTGGATAAGTAGAAGGTTGTATTTTTTTTGAAATATGCTGACTCGAAAATCGTATCTGATTCAAATTCTGTCATTATAAATCTTGCTTTTTTGAAATGGGCATGAGCGAAGGAAGCTACATATTTAAATATTGCCGCAGTGAAATCTGCTTTTGCTTTGAATCTCGCACCTATGAAATTTGCGGATCCATTAAATTTTGCGGCAGAAAAATCTGAATTTTTTTTGAAGTATGATGAACTAAAACTAGTGTATATTGAGAATTGTGACATGGAAAAATCTGCTTCCTCTTCAAAATGAGTAAAGCTAAAGTCTGTAAGTCCATTAAAACGGGTTAGTTGGAAACATGCTCCCCTTGTGAATCGACATGATTGGAAACTCACTGAACTATTAAAGATTACGCCCGTAAAGTCTGGTCGTATGTAAAAAACGACACCTTCGAGTTTAAGAGTCTCATACGTCGAAGTTTCTAATTCATAGAAAATTGGCGCTTTACTGAAATCGAAGATGAATGTTTTCCAATTTTTGGAACTTGCTTCTGAATTCTGGCTGTATTTTTTTAATTCGCGAGACGTATCGCTTGTTCTGACGCGATTAACAATCTCCGCCAAAATAGTTCGGCGCACATCTTTCTCCTCGTGAAATCGCATATAATCTTCAGTATAGGTTTTTTTGTTGTAGCTATTGGGGGGATTATTGCCTTCAAAGTCTTTTGCTTTTGCGGCAAGGGTAAACGGAGAACGAATATAGGAGCAGAGATTGTTGACGATAATTTGCCCCTCTTTAATTCGCGTTTCTTCATCAATAGTTTCGTCGTCCAACCACTCATCGATAAGGCCAATAAGAGCGTATACTCCACCTAAGCGAACAGGTGCCTGCTTACTAGATAATTTATCCACCGCTTCAATGTAACGGTCGCGGCGAGCTGCATGAACCTGACGAATATGATCCTGACTATTTTTTCGATTTGTTTCAATTAGGCCAAGGATGGCAATAATACCACCTGTGATATATAGGAAATGAAGCCTTAAATCGGAAGTTGTTTTTTGTTCTACCTCTGCGGCCTTGTTGTCAGTAGATGAGGGTGTAGGACTGGGTGTATTCTGCGCTTTTTCTGGGGTTTCTTTTGCACTCTCTTGCTGTGCAATAGTATATCCGGGATTCCTAAACCAACTTGTATAACTTGGTATTAATAGAGCTGATGATGCGCCAATAATTGCGAGGCTGGCCAATGTGAATACGAAATATTTACTTGTTAAACTGGAAATAAATTTCTGGAAAGTTTTAATAATCTTTTTGCGAAATATTATTAGGGTAACTATGATTGTTGCCAATATTGAAATTCCGAGTGACTTGTTCTTGATTGCGAAAAATTCAAGTATCGTGGTTATTTCGCTTATTATCTCTTTCCAATGTTCTGCAATTATTAGTGAGACAGGGAACGTTGTAACTATTATCAATGTTTCTGTAAGCCATTTATTTTTTAATATTGAGGTTATAATTCGCGATGCCCTAGTCTGGTGTCGTTGTATGTAATGAACCACCTTTTTGGTTGAACTTCTTAGAGGATTCTTGTTGGTTTTATGGTCTTTTTCTGCGGGGTCTATTTGAGGAGTGATGAGGCTTGGGGATTCTTTTAGTAAGTAGATGATTAAATCGGTTAGTGCGAATATGAGGGTTGTAAATGTTGCAAAGAAAACGCATATGTTAAAGATGTTATCCGTGAGGAAAAATGGGGCGATTAGAAGGCTGATAATTATTGAAATAAAAAGTAGAGTGAATCTTAATTTATTCGATGATTCGGGTGTTTCTTGAGAGTTGTTTTTGTTGGGTGGGGCGGCGTTTCCGTGAGCTCCTGAAGTGTCTTGTTTCGACACGGGATTCTCCTGTCTACTTCGAGAGGATATGGTCGTATCCAGCATACGGCAGACGGGTAGGCTCAAGCCACAGGTGAAGGTTAGGGAATTACGAGTCGGACAAGCGGAGATACCTCTATAGAGTGAGCGATGGAGCTTGCATGTAGGTCCTCTATATATAAGAGGAACGAATCTCTAAGATCTCAGGTGGGCACCCGTAGCTGAGGCACCTGTACGAGGCGCACCTCCAGCAATGCTGCTAGAGGCCTAGCCTCCAGACTTAAAAATCATGCCTAAAAATCACCTCGCACGCCCTATATAAGCTGCCCCTGCACCACCTTCCGGCACCTCTCGCACTCCAATTTTTAGGTTTTTCGCCCCTTTTTTAATTTTTTTAAAAAAATTTTTCGCCCAACCACCCCGCCCGTGTCCGCCGTGCGCTGAATCGCCTCGCCGCACCCGCTCCCCACTCAAAAACCCCGGAATTTCGCGGCAAAACCGCCCATCCGCGCCTCGCCGCAGCCCCAAAATCACCCGGAAAAACACCCCGGCAGAACCCCCAAAAATCCGCCCCTCACACACCTCCGCGAAAAAAAGTTGAGTAAAGTTCGCTCAACCCTATTGACACACCCCCTGAGAGGGTGCATACTTGAGTACATGAGGCTCAAGGAAGCCGCGCAGACCACTCCACGCGGAGCGGCAAGCGCAGCACCCCCGCCTCCACAACTCTCAAACTTATCCCGCCTCGCATTAGAAGAAGCGGGGCACTGATCACAAGGAGTGAATAAACATATGGCACGTGCAGTAGGTATTGACCTCGGTACCACCAACTCGGTCGTAGCAGCACTGGAAGGTGGCGACCCGGTCGTCATCGCTAACGCAGAGGGCACCCGCACCACCCCCTCCGTCGTCGCATTCTCCAAGGACGGCGAGGTTCTGGTCGGCAGCGTCGCAAAGCGTCAGGCAGTGACCAACGTCGACCGCACCATCTCCTCCGTCAAGCGCCACATGGGCACTGACTGGACCACCGAGATTGACGGCAAGAAGTACACCCCGCAGGAAATCTCCGCTCGTATCCTCATGAAGCTGAAGGGCGACGCAGAGGCATTCCTGAACGACACCGTCACCGACGCTGTCATCACCGTCCCGGCATACTTCAACGACGCTGAGCGTCAGGCAACCAAGGAAGCCGGCGAGATCGCAGGCCTGAACGTCCTGCGTATCGTCAACGAGCCCACCGCCGCAGCACTCGCATACGGCCTGGACAAGGGCAAGGAAGACGAGCTCATCCTGGTCTTCGACCTCGGTGGCGGTACCTTCGACGTCTCCCTGCTGGAAGTCGGCAAGGACGACGACGGCTTCTCCACCATTCAGGTTCGCGCAACCAGCGGTGACAACCGCCTCGGTGGCGACGACTGGGACCAGCGCATCGTCGAGTGGCTGCTCGCACAGGTGAAGGCAAACACCGGCGCTGACCTGTCCAAGGACAAGATTGCTCTGCAGCGTCTGCAGGAAGCAGCTGAGCAGGCTAAGAAGGAGCTGTCCAGCGCTTCTAGCACCAACATCTCCCTGCAGTACCTGTCCGTGACCCCCGAAGGCCCCATCCACCTGGATGAGAAGCTGACCCGCGCAAAGTTCGAGGAACTGACCCGCGACCTGCTCGAGCGCACCAAGAAGCCCGTGCTCGACGTAATCAAGGAAGCCGGCGTGTCCATCTCCGAGATTTCTGAGGTCATCCTGGTCGGTGGCTCCACCCGTATGCCCGCCGTCGCTGAGCTCGTCAAGGAGCTCACCGGCCGCGAGCCCAACAAGGGCGTGAACCCCGACGAGGTCGTGGCAATGGGTGCAGCACTGCAGGCAGGCGTTCTGAAGGGCGACCGTAAGGACGTTCTGCTGATCGACGTCACCCCCCTCTCCCTCGGTATCGAGACCAAGGGCGGCGTGATGACCAAGCTGATCGAGCGCAACACCGCAATCCCGACCAAGCGTTCCGAGACCTTCACCACCGCAGAGGACAACCAGCCCTCCGTGACCATTCAGGTCTTCCAGGGTGAGCGTGAGTTCACTCGCGACAACAAGAACCTGGGTACCTTCGAGCTGACCGGCATCGCCCCCGCACCCCGCGGCGTGCCCCAGATTGAGGTCACCTTCGACATCGACGCAAACGGCATCGTCCACGTCTCCGCAAAGGACAAGGGCACCGGCGCTGAGCAGTCCATGACCATCACCGGCGGTACCTCCCTCTCCAAGGAAGACATCGACCGCATGGTCAAGGACGCAGAAGCACACGCAGAGCAGGACAAGGCACGCCGCGAGGCTGCTGACACCCGCAACGAAGCCGAGTCCGTCGCATACACCACTGAGAAGCTCCTGAAGGAGAACGGCGACAAGCTGCCCGAGGACGTCAAGACCGAGGTCCAGGGCGATGTCGACGAGCTGAAGAAGGCACTCGAGGGCGACGACGACGCAGCAGTGAAGTCCGCATTCGAGAAGCTGCAGGCATCCCGATCCAAGCTGGGCGAGGCACTCTACGCAGCAGCACAGGCTGAGGCATCCGAGTCCAAGCCCGCCGCTGATGAGGACGTTGTCGACGCCGAGGTTATCGACGAAGACGAGAAGAAGTAATCATGGCTGAGCAGGAAAACACCACCCCCGACCCGCTGGAGGAGGCATTCAACGCCCCCGCAGCGGAAGGCCACCCCGAAGCTGAATCGGTCGAAAGCCCCGAGGAAGCTGCGGAAGCCGTCGAGGCTGAGCTCCAGGACGCCGTAGAAGCAGAATCTGCGGATGCGGCACTCGCCGCAGAGCGCCTGGACTCCCTGCTTCGCCTGCAGGCCGAGTTCACTAACTTCAAGAACCGCACCGCTCGCGAAAAGGAGCAGCTGCGAGGCTTCGTAACCAGTGAACTGGTGACCGCGCTGTTGCCGGTGCTCGATGATATCGACGCCGCACGTAAGCACGGCGACCTGCAGGACGGCCCCTTCGCCTCCATCGCTACCAAGCTCGAAGAGCTGCTCGGCAAGCAGGGCGTGGAGCGCTTCGGTGAAGTAGGCGACGCCTTCGACCCGAACATCCACGAGGCTGTACTGCAGCAGCCCACCGACGAAGTGGCTGAGGATCATGTCTCCATGGTTCTGCGTTACGGCTACCGCGTGAACGACCGTGTGGTTCGTACCGCTCAGGTGGCTGTGGCTGTCGCACCGTAAGGTGGTCGGCTCAGCATTGGCTGAATAACTAACGACGGGCGGGTGCTCTCCCTGGTGGGGGAGTGCCCGCCCTGTTGTTTGCCGGGGCTGTTCTGCCTGAGCTATTTGCACGGGCTGTTCTGCCTGGCCGCGCCTGTTCTGTCGGGACTGTTTACCCGGTGCTGGCGCGGGTTTTGGCGAGCTGTGGCGGCGGTTAAAAGGCTTGTAGGGGTGCTATTTTTTTGGGCTCAGCCCTTTCAAAATTGAGTCAAGTAGACTAAACTTTTATATAGAGTATTAACACAAGCACGCGGTGCCCCTGCAAGCCGTCCCGTAACCGAGGAGGGCGGCGCATCACCGCAGAAGGAGAAACACAACATGGCAAGTGAAAACTGGCTAACCGACGACTTTTATAAGGCACTGGGTGTCAGCGAAGACGCAAGCGAAAGCGACATCAAGAAGGCGTACCGCAAGCTCTCCCGCAAGTACCACCCGGACCTGAACCCCGGCGACGCCGCAGCAGAGAAGAAGTTCAAGGAAATCTCGGAAGCATACGACGTGCTCTCCGATAAGAAGCAGCGCGAAGAGTACGACCAGATCCGCCGCTACGGCGCATCTGGCATGGGCGGCTTCGGCGGTGGCAGCTACACCGGCTACCCCGGCGCGGACGCATTCGGCGGCTTCAGCAGCGGCGGCGCAGGCATCAACATTGACGACCTGCTCGGCGGCCTCTTCGGTGGTAGCGCCGGCGGTTCCCGACGCTCCGCAGGCTTCACCAGCGCCGACTTCGGCGGCATGGGTGGCGGCGGTTTCGGCGGTGCACAGCACGCAGCCCCCGAAGAAAGCACCACTAGCACCCGCGTCAGCCTCGCCCAGGCATACACCGGCGCAACCGTGACCGTGTTCCTGCCGGATGGCTCCCACACCGAGGCACGCATCCCCGCAGGCATTAAGGACGGTCAGAAGGTCCGCCTGCGCGGCAAGGGCCTGCGCGGTGGCGACCTGAAGGTCACCGTGCGCGTCTCCGATGACTCCGTGTACTCGCGCGAGGGCAACAACCTGATTATGCGCGCGCCCGTCACCCTCGCCGAGGCAGTCGACGGCGCAGTAATCGAGGTGCCCCTGCCCGACGCATCCACCGTGAAGTTGCGCCTGGCACCCGGCCAGGTCGGCCGCCGACTGCGCGCTAAGGGCCGCGGCTTCAAGGCTAAGGGCGGCGACGGCGACCTGCTGGTCATCCCCGAAATCGTACTGCCCACCAAGCTGAGCGCAGAGGCACAGGAAGCATTCGATAAGTTCGTAAAACTGGCTCCGCAGGAGAACCCGCGTAAGGATCTGTTGAAGAAAGCGAAGTAAACCATGGCATCTCGAGAATCATCATCTAAGTCCCGTCGTAGCGAGCCGCTGCACAGCGTGGACCGCCCGGTTTTCGTGATTTCTGTGGCGGCTGAGCTGGCGGGCATGCACCCGCAGACCCTGCGCCAGTACGACCGCATCGGCCTGGTCCAGCCTTCGCGTGCGCCCGGTAAGGCGCGCCGCTATTCGCAGCGTGACGTGAACCGTCTGCAGCAGATTCAGCAGCTCTCGCAGGAGGGCGTCTCCCTGGAGGGTATTCGCCGCATTATTGAGCTGCAGTCCCTCGTGGAGGAGCAGCAGGAGCAGATCGCGGAGTTGCAGCGTCAGGTTGAGGACGCAAAGGTGAAGATGGGCATGTCGGAGCGCGTGTTCGCTGCCGGTACCGGCGGCGATGTGGTGCACATTGCCCGCGGTACCCGCCCGGCGCCTCGTCAGCGTTCTTCGGCGGTGGTGCTCTACCGCAAGTCGCGCTAACCGGCTACGGCGGATGATACGAAATCGCCGCGCTAAACCGGTTAAACCCGCTACACTGGGATAAACAGTTCGACTGTTCTGGCTCATCTGCGCTAGTCAGCCACTGATATAGGCTTGTGCGTCTTTGTGTCATACGCCGCGAGAGGGAGGGTAGACCCCCGCCCCGCATGCACCTGGATTCACATACAAAAAGGTGAGGCTCCCCGAATGGCCGGGGAGCCTCACCTGCTTGTGTAGTTAGTCCTTGGTCCTAGGAAAGAGCACTCTGAGGAGTACAGGGTAGAGTAAGAAGCGAATAGCGCATAGGTGGCCTAAAGTTCAGATACAGATGCCATATCCAAGCTAAACTAACGCTAGAAACTGCCTGCAAGAAAGAGGAACAAGCATGTCCTATGAGGACCAGAAATCTTACGGAAATCCCCCTGTCAAGGAGGACTCATTGGGGCTGAACCGGGAAGAACGCTGGCAACTTATCCAGTATTTTAATGATTTGATTAAACACGGCGATTCCAAAATTCAGATGTTGCTGACCGTCCAAGGTGTTATTGTCGCTGCATATGGAGGCTTTATTTCAACGTTCCTCAGCAAGCCGAATATTTGGAATCCTGTAACTATATTTTTAAGCGCATTATTTGCTGTATCTGTCGTTGTATCTTTGCTGGTCGGCATAGTTGCCCTGCAACCGTACGTCAAGGAGCACAACGGAGAACCTGCTACGCGTGAAGGACAGGGAAAAGAGAATATCTACTACTACGGGTCATATTCAGACAGTAGGATTCTAGATGGGCTAGACTACGCTACTGCAGAGGAAAAAATGAATTATTTGGGAGCGCAGATTTCAGTCTTAGGCGGTATCGCAACTAGAAAATTTAGAAAGGTATTTTTTCTTGAGTGGCTCGTGTTTTCTAACGTTATTATTCTCATCGCGTCCTTTATCTTTTTCGCTTCTGCCGGGCAGTGAAGCTAAGAGATGTACGTAAGCGCTGAATAGAGTTTACGGTAGATAGACTTGTTGAAACGTTTATCAATCATCCCGTCTAGACATGCATAAACAGGTGAGGCTCCCCGAATGATCGGGGAGCCTCACCTGCTTTAACGTATGCACTTTGCGCGGTGGCTGGAAATTACCTGGCGGTAACTGACGCTGCTCCGCTTACTTGCGGCGGTAGGTCAGATCGTGCGCGCGGCGGCCCGCCTCCTGGGCCTTACGCTCAAAACTGGTGAGGGTACGACCCTCCCAACGCGGAGCCCAACCACCCAGCGGATCCTCCTCGGTCGCACCGGCGCCGGGGTGAACGTTCTCAAAATCGGGGTGCGCCTCCAGAACCTCGCGCATGACCAGGGCGTACTCCTCCCAGTCAGTCGCCAGACGCCAAATACCGCCGGGCTTGAGCACGCGCGCAACCTTATCAGCGAACGCCGGGGACACCAGGCGGCGCTTGTGGTGGCGGGACTTATGCCAGGGGTCCGGGAAGAACACCCACAGCTCGTCCACGGAGTTCTCCTCAAGCATGTTGTCGAGCAGTTCGGGTGCGTTCGCCTGAGCCACACGCACGTTCTCCACGCCGGCGTTGCCCATCTTCAGCAGCAGATCCGCGATGCCGGGGGTGTACACCTCAACGGCGAGGAAGTTCGCCTCGGGCATCTCAGCCGCGCGGTGCACGATTGCCTCGCCCAGGCCGGAACCAATCTCGACGACCTGGTACGCCTCACGGCCGTAAATCTTGACCGGATCGAAGGTCGCCTCGGGTGCGACGGAGGTGTCGGTGCGCAGGCGCGGAATGTCCAGCACGTGGGTGGGGGAGTAGGTGTCCCACGCCTTCTGGCGGCGCGCGGTGAGGCGGTCGCCGCGGCGGACGAAGGAGTAGGGCTGGCGGAAGAATTCCTCGGGAACCGGCTTCTTAGCCTTCTCTTCGGTGGATTCGGGTGCCTGGCTAGGCTGCGTGTTCTCAGTAGACATACCTAAAAGAATAGCGTAGCGCCGCTACACCGTGCGGTTTCGCGGCGTGCGGGGCTGGCGTGACGCTGAACTAGCCAGGCGACTAACCGGGCGCAGGGTAGGTGCGGTGCGTGTCCGACGGGCGTAGAAATCCGGCGGGCATAGAAAACCGGCGGGCATAGAAGGTCAGCGCGCATACAAAAGTGCGGCGGGAACCGGAAGGTTCCCACCGCACTAAAGAGAGGTTGCTTGAGGAGTGAGCTAAGAGGAGGGCCTTATTTCTTGGAGCCCAGCAGCGCCAGACCCGCGCCGAGCAGCACGATGTTGTTTGCGAGCTGCTGGCCGTCCTGGGTCGGGCGGAAGTACTTGTCGTGCATGTCCGGGTTGCGGAAGTACATGGTCATCAGGTTTGCCGCGAATGCGGTCAGGCCTGCGCCCGCCAGTCGTGCGGGGATGAAGGGGGTCAGCAGGGTTGCGCCGAGTGCGGTCTCTGCGCCGGAGATGAGCTTACCGAAGGTTGCTGCGTCCAGTTTGGAGACTGCGGGTATGCCGGTTGCCGCCATCTGCTGCAGGAAGGCGTAGGTGCCTTCGTCTGCCTTGAGCTTCTTGACGCCTGCGTCGAGGATGAGTGCGCCGGCGGTGAGGCGTAGTGCTGCGTTGGAGAACTTGCCCATGATGTTGTCCTTCTGTTCTGTGGTTGGTTGGTTAGGTTTTGTTGAACGGTTTCTACTCTAGACCCGGTTCCATGCTTTGTAAAGTTTTCCTTGTAAAGTTTCTAAATATTTTTCGGGCGGTACGAACCCCGCCTCGAAACACCCACCTCGGAACGGTGCAAAATTCGCCCATAGAAATTTTTGGGCATCTACACCCCTATCTCCTGTTGGATTCCTTGTGCTTATGTGGGTATGAGGGGGTAAAATTTGAAATTATGCATTCTCTGCATAATTCACTATTGGTGATGCAGGAATCCGGAAGCCCCGCAAAATCGGAGTCCACAAGCTCAAGCGCACCGCGCAGGCTGAGGAAACGCGAGGCGCCCCTCCTTCTTGCCGCCAAGAAATATGCATGAATACCAACCACCCGGAACCGCCCACACCAAACTACGGCGAACCGACGCAGGAAAGAGAAATACGTGACACAGCAGCCAACGCCGCACAACTCCGTCACCGGCCTAGACTCCGAAGCGGAGCACTCCAAGCTCCAGCGCGGACTCAGCTACCGACACATCCAGCTGATCGCAATTGGCGGTGCCATCGGTACCGGCCTCTTCCTCGGCTCGGCGAAGACCATTGCCCTGACCGGCCCCTCCATCGTCTTCGTCTACGCAATTATCGGTAGCGTCATCTACTTCGTGCTGCGCGCCATGGGTGAGATTCTGCTTTCGAACCCCAAGTACAAGTCCTTCACCGACTTCATTACCGACATTCTTGGTCTTCGCGCCGGCTTCTTCGTCGGCTGGTCGTATTGGTTCTTCTGGGTTGTCACCGGTATTGCGGACGTCATCGCAATCACCGGCTACGTGCAATACTGGCTACCTGACGTGCCCAAGTTCATTCCGGCGCTGACCGTTATCGTGGCTCTGCTGCTGCTGAACCTGCCCTCGGTGAAGAACTTCGGCGAAATCGAGTTCTGGTTCGCCGTCATTAAAATCGTCGCCATTGTGCTGCTCATTGTGGTGGGTGCGCTCATGGTCGCCTTCAGCTTCACCTCGCCCGACGGTACTGTCGCCTCCGTGACGAACCTCTGGGATCACCCCGGCCCCTCCGGTAGCGGCATCTTCACTCAGGGTCTGACCGGCTTCCTGGGCGCCTTCCAGATTGCGCTTTTCGCTTTCGTGGGCGCTGAGCTGGTCGGTGCCGCCGTTGCGGAAACCGAGCACCCCGAACGCACCCTGCCCAAGGCAATTAACGCGGTGCCCTTCCGCATTGGCCTCTTCTATGCTATGCCGCTGCTGACCATCCTCGCCGTCACCCCCTGGGACAAGCTGGATAAGTCCATGAGCCCCTTCGTGGGCATGTTCTCCCTGGCTGGCATTGGTATTGCCGCCTCCCTGGTGAACTTTGTGGTGCTGACCTCCGCGGCGTCCTCGGCGAACTCCGGTATTTTCTCGACCTCCCGCATGGTGTACGGCCTGGCGCACGACGGCGCCGCACCCTCCGCACTGGGCAAGCTCACCAAGAACGGTGTGCCCGCGAACGCCCTGTACCTGACCACCGTGATGCTGCTGTTCAGTCTGGTCATGCTGTATGCCGGTAGCGGCATTATGGAGGCGTTCACCGTGGTGACCTCTGTGGCGTCGATGATGGGTATCTTCACCTGGAGCATGATCCTGATCGCGTACCTGGTCTACCGCAAGAAGTTCCCCGAACGCCACGAGGCATCCGCGTACAAGATGCCCTGGGGTATCGGCATGAGCTGGTTCGGCCTGGTCTTCTTCGCGGTGATGGTTTACGCCCTGAGTCTGTACCCGGATACCGCTGTCGGTCTGGCGCTGACCCCCGTCTGGTTCATCGCCCTGGCCATCGGTTACGAGATCCTGACCCGCCGCCATGCCGCCAAGCGTGCCCGCGCGCTGGCCGGTGAAGGAGCCTCTCAGAAGTAGCCTCTAGCGCTACCGCTCGTCGTTGTTCTGCGCCTCGCCCCCGTATTCTTTCTGGATGCGGGGGCGAGGTTTTTCTGTGTTTATTTACCCCGTCAGGGGGCTAAATAGTGATCTATGCGATAGATTTGCGACACACCAAAGGCTGAAAAATACTTCATTCACCTTTCAAAACGTGTAGAATATCTATCCAAACAGATGTGAAAGCTCCCAAAGGTTCCCGCATCGGGCGATGTTAGAACTCGCCCCGGATGCGGCGCAAAC
>ERZ772942.926-NODE-926-length-12435-cov-14.000404_pt1 | contig 12435 bp, 5 predicted proteins | sample MGYA00511135_ERZ772942 | MGnify/ENA primary metagenome ERZ772942 (study PRJEB29015, sample SAMEA2738099) | human oral metagenome | biome: human oral; feature: human-associated habitat; material: saliva | place: China | collected 2265 ... | reverse complement strand
CCTGCGCCGGGAGATCCGCCTGCCCGCCCTGCGAGCCGTGCGCGCCGCCCTGGCCGGCGGGCCCGCCCCCTCGCCCGTGGCGGTCCTGACTGCCCTGTTCATGCTCGGTGAGCCGGTCCCCGCCACCGCCCTCGACGCCGCCCTGCCCCGCACCGCTGCGGCGGGCGCCGCCGCCATTGGCCTGGTCGGCGAGTCCGACGAGTCCGGCTGCGTCCGTGCCCTGGTCGACCTGCGCCCCCACGAGGCCGTTGACGACGCCGGCGAGGTCCGCTGGTGGGTGGCCTCCGACCTGGGTGAGCTCGTCACCGGCCGGGCCCTGGCCCCCGATCACGTCTTGGGCGTCGGCGGCGCCGGCCTCACCCTGGCGGGCCTGACCCCGCGCACACGGGTGGGCACTGCCCTGGACCTGGGCTGCGGCTGCGGCATCCAGACCCTCTACCTGCTGCGTCACGCCGAGCACGTGGTGGCCACCGACATCTCCGCGCGCGCCCTGGCCTTCACCGCCTTCAACGCGGCCCTGGCCGGCGTGAGCGTCACCGGTGCTCCAGGCGCCGGCTCCGACATCGCCCCCAGCTCCGGCCTCGACTCAGAGGCCGACGCCGCCTCCGAGTCCGGTTCCGACGCCGGCAGCCTGGAGCTCCTGCGCGGTTCCCTCCTGGAGCCGGTGGCCGGCCGACGTTTCGACCTCATCGCCTCCAACCCGCCCTTCGTCCTGACCCCGCCTGCGGTGCGCGAGGCCGGCCTGCCCCTCATGGAGTACCGCGATGCCGGCGGCCCCATCCTGCCGGGGCTCGTCGCCGGACTCGCCGAGCACCTCGAGCCCGGCGCCACCGCCGTCATGCTCGGCAACTGGGAGCACCGTGGCGCCGGCTCGTGGCGCGACGCCGTGGCCGCCTGGCTCCCTGAGGGGCTCGACGCCTGGATCCTTGAGCGCGAGCTCCAGGACCCGGTGGAGTACGCCACCATGTGGCTGCGCGACGGCGGCCTGACCCCCGAGCGTGACCCTGAGGCCTTCGACGCCGCCCTGGAGGCGTGGATCGACGACTTCGAGGCCCGCGATGTGCGGGGCGTCGGCTTCGGCTACCTCATCGTCCACCGTCCCCGCCGCCCCCGCGAGCCCTGGCGCCTCCTGGAGGAGGTGACCACCTCCGGTCAGGGGGTCCTGGGCCCCCACGTCGCCGAGGTGCTGGAGGTGCGCGAGCGGCTCGCCGGCCTTGACGACGAGGCCGTCGCCGACCTGTGCCCGCTCCTGGCTCCCGATGTCACCGAGGAGCGTCACCTCATTCCGGGCGCCGCCGAGCCCACGGTCATCCTGCTGCGTCAGGGCGGAGGGCTGGGGCGCACGCTGCAGGCCTCCACGGCGGTGGCCGCCCTGGCCGGGGTGGCCGACGGTGAGCTGAGCGTCGGGCAGGTCGCCTCCGCGGTCGCCGCCCTCAGTGAGCTGAACGCAGTCGATGCGCTCGCGCTGCGCGCGGAGATGGTCGAGGCGGCCCGTCATCTTCTGACCACAGGATTCCTGCACCCAGGGAACTGACAATGGACTGAATGGGGCTGTGAGGGAAATAGATGACGGCGAACGCCCGGTGGGTATGATTCCGTTCTGAGATATCTGTGGGTTTGTTGTTGTCTTTCCTCTATTGTCGTGACGTCCTCGTCATCAATGAGATACAACTGAAACCCTTCCTGGGTGGCGTCATTTCAAGGGAAAGTGCCTGCGACGTGCAATGATGCGCGATTGTTGCCCCGTGAACCGATTCTGAGGTGTTGAGGAAGAGGTCGGATGACCTACATTCCTCGGCAGTCACAGTTGTCGTGCGCTCCCCGCGCACCCATCCCTCATGATCGGAATCCATCGGCATGTCCCAGTCATCACGTCGCCCGCAGCGCGGGCGTGAAGGACTACTGCGCAGATTCTGTGCGGTGGTCGGTTCTCTTGCGGTCGTCCTGGTGACCATGGTGTCGCTTCCGTGGACGGCGCCTCCCGCGGATGCCTCCACCAGTGACCTCACCATTCCTCTGGGGGACACCTCGGTGCAGATCTCCTACGTGCGCACCATTGACACTGTTGATCGTGTGTACGACACAGTGAACGGGTATGGCTACAACTCCTACCCGTGGGAGTGGGCCTACGCGCGTGCCTGCACTCGCTACTCGCCGGGGTCCAATAACTACTGGACTAACTATGTTCGCGGCAGCAGCGGCCAGTACGCGGCGGTCGGTTATGGACGCAAGGTGGATGAGGGTGCCTGCCCCACCTCCTACCAAGGTGAGCCGGGGGATGTGCAGACCTCGCTGGGTTTCCAGCCCTCCAACACCACGAGCGTCAAGGCCGGAAACGTCTTCCTCGTGGGGCGGATGCGCCACGTCAACAGCCCGATCTACTCCGACAACAGCTCCGTGACCAACCCCTCCCAGGGTAAGGGCACCACCTACTACGGCAGCTTCAACATCAACACCGCCCAAACGATTCAGGCCGACTTCCCGTGGAGTGAGTTCGACACGATCAACACGTGCACCGGGAAGCTCGACTCGAACGGCAAGCTCATCATCGGTGACTACGGCACTGAAAATCAGGCGGTCAGGACGCAGTACGCCTATGACCGGAACGGGAGGGTTGGCCGTTACGACGGGTCCACCTACACCTACATCTACAAGAACGGCTCCCTGGTCTGGTTCAACGGTGTCATGACCCAGGACTTCACCGACAAGATCGGACACAGCTGCGCCGACGACATTCTCGACATCAAGTCCGACCGCTCCGACACCGCATGGACGGATCCGAACACCGGCATCAAGTACAAGCTCAAGCTGTGGGGATTCGTCAACAACGGAGACAACCAGCAGTGCCGACCCGACATGGAGAAGGCAGAGACCTCCAACCTGGAGGAGCGCTTCATCACCCGTGAGCGGGCCGTCTCCTACGGCTGCCTCTACGGCTCCATCGAGCAGGAGCGCCCGGTGACCTTCGCCAAGGACGTCAAGGCGGACTCATCGGTTCAAGGATCGTTGACGATCCCCACCTTCAACTACGTCAACGTCTCACCGGAAGGAACCTTCGGCGCAAGGACCTGGGGGACCCCCAAGTCCCTGACCCCCACCTGGGGCGGTGAGGACGTCGACCCCAAGAGCTACACCCTGCTGGCTCCCAACGATGCCGCCACGGTTCAGGAGGCGGGCACCACTCCGCAGGCCTCCGTTGACCGCAGGACCGGTGACGTCTGGTCCACCGGCTGGTTCCTGCGCGACGTCAGCTGCACGGTGGGGAACGGCAGTGCCCCGCTGCTGCGCCGTGACGGAACCACCCGCCTGGACAAGTCCGACTCCGTGAACCTCGAGCAGCGCACCATCCGCCTCGATGAGACCCAGCTGGCCGAGCGCCAGGAAGAGGTCGCCGTCAAGTGCGTCTGGCACAACGAGTACGTCGTCGGCCGTGGGCGCGTCACCCTCGTCAACATTGTCGACGGCGGCAGCGCCAGGCCCGAGCAATGGACCCTGACCGCCAAGCCCGCCACCGATGGGCTCTTCGGGCAGAAGACCATCACCGGCGCCAGCGGCACGCCCGCCGTCAGCAAGGTCTACACCGCCGGCGGCACCTACGGCCTGTCCGCGGGCAACGGCCCCGAGGGCTACTCGCAGAACGGCCCCTGGGTCTGCACCAACGACGACGGCAGTAACGTGCCCGTCAGCGCGGACAACAAGTTCGTGCTGGGGGAGGGCAAGAACGTCACCTGCGTCGTGCACCAGAAGCCTCAGCAGACCCCCGTCAGCGCGGTCAAGAGCGTTGAGGGCGCCTCCGACGCCGCCACGGCCGGCTCCTACTCCCTGAGCTACACCTGCACCCCGGGTCCCGACGGCAAGGGCTCCTCCACCGGCAAGATCACCGTGGACGCCCAGGGCAATGCCGCGAACCTGCCCGCCCAGCGCGTGGGTGCCACCTGCACCGTCACCGAGGATGCTCGTGACGCCAGGGGACTCAAGCAGCCCGGAACCGCCGCCGGCGGAAGCGTCAGCTGGAAGGACCCGGCCGCCTTCAAGGTGGTCACCAACCCGGGCAACCAGGAGAGGGAACTCGCCTCCACCGCCGTGGCCCCGACCAACGGCAACGCAGGCGGTGTCACCTTCACCGTGCCCGACTCCACGCAGGGAGCCGTGCGGGTCAAGGTCGTCAACTCCGTCGTCCCGCACGCCGGTATCGACAAGACCTTCAGCAAGGTCACCAAGAGCACCGAGAAGGTCAACGGTCGCACCACCTTCGACCAGACCTACACCATCACGGTGACCAACCCCTCCGCCAAGGCGGGCCTCACCTACGACCTCAACGACGCCTGGCAGGTCCCCACCGGGGTCACCGTCCACAAGGTCAGCATCTCAGGTGGCGCCATCAACGGCACCGAGACGCCTCAGGCCGGAGTGCCCTACGTCAAGACCGGCATCTCCCTGCCCGCGGGCCAGAAGCACACCTACACGGTGGTGCTCAACGTCTCCGGTCCCGACGCCGGACTGCCCGGCATCCAGGGAACCTGCACCCCCGGCGCCGTCGGTCAGGGCAAGGCCATCTACAACAAGGCCTCAGTGACCACCAAGGGCGACGGGCAGCCCAAGGAGGCCGCGGCCTGCGGCACCCTGCCCGCCAACCCCCAGTTCAAGGCCTCCAAGAGCCCGCTCGACGTGGTCCGCAACAGTGATGGCACCTTCACCTCCAGCTACACGGTGACGGTCACCAACACCTCCCTGGTCGCCAGCCCGGTGGCCGCCGACCTCACCGACACCCCGCAGATGCCCACCGGCACCCGCCTGAGCCGGATCAAGGTCCTGGAGAAGGGAGTCGACGCCCAGGGCGTCACCCTGCCCGCCATTAACCCTGCCAACGGAACCCTCAACGGCTCGATCACCCTCATCAAGGGCGGAACCGGCGAGCGCCTCGCCGCCGCTCCCCGGGCCGGGGCCGACGGAGGCAGCCGCACCTTCACGATGCAGATGACCTTCACGGTCCGTGAGAACACCCCGGGCTTCAATGAGGCCGACTTCCAGTGCGGTCACCAGCGCGCCGACGGCAAGCCCTCCGGCCTGGTCAACACCATCGCCATGGAAGGTGACACCGACGGTGACGGGAACAACCACGGTTGCCTCTCCACCGACGGCAAGCTGAAGTTCTCCAAGGAGGTCACCACCCAGCCCGGCAACGGCTCGACCTTCGATGTCGTCTACACCGTGAGCGTGGTCAACGAGGGATCGCTGTCGGTGTCCACCGGACCGATCAACGACAAGCCCTCCTTCGCCCCCGGGCTCAACCCGACCCTGGTCAAGGTGCAGCGTGAGATGGGACCGACCCGGACAGTCAATGCCCAGGCCGACGGCTCCTACCGCCTGTCCGACAACGAGACCCTCTACTCGGGCCTGACGATCCGCTACACCGTCACCTTCACGGTGAAGATCGACCCGTCAGTTACCGGATACCGCGATGAGCTGCTGTCCTGCACCACGGACAAGGGGCGCCTCGTTCCCGGCCACGGCCTCTACAACAAGGTCGTGCCTCAGACGGGCAAGGACTCCGACACCCGGCCCGACCACGACGTGGCCTGCGCCAACGTCTCGCCCAATGCCGGCAAGCGCATCCTGTCGATCGTCAAGACCGGCAGCCAGGGTCCCCTGGACGACGCGGCCTTCGACATCTACCCGATGGACCCCTCCACCCCGGGTGCCAAGCCCCTGACCGACGGTGTGACCTTCACCGGCGGCAAGGGAACCGGAACCTTCACCACCACGGGACTGGCCATCAACCGCGAGTACTGGCTGGTGGAGACCAAGGCTCCCGCCGGGCACCAGCTCATGGCCAAGCCGGCCCGCTTCAAGGTGACCGACACGGGCATCGAGCTCATCACCGCCACTCCCGGCGGCTCGGCCCTGACGGTCTCGCGCAGCGGTGCCAGCAAGTCCGACGACACCATCACCGTCCGAGACCTCCAGATCGGCACCCTGCCGCTGTCCGGTGGACGCGGAATCGGCATGAACATCGCCGTCGGAATCGCGGCCATCACCGGCGCCGGCCTGCTGGCACTGCGTCAACGAAAGACTTCCTCGTTCGGGCGCTCAGCCTGATCGCGAGAAGAACCCACGACTCCGCTCCGTCGCGCGCGGGTCACCCCTTCTATCCCTCATTCATCCCAACAACACAGGAGAGAACAGCAATGCACTCCCTCAACACGCGCCGGGGCCTCGGCCTCGCCGCTGCGATGACGCTCGCCGCCGGCGCGCTCGTCGCCCCGACCGGCGCGGCGGCACCCGCTGACCCGAACGGCTCCACCATCGACCCCCAGGCGGCCACCACGCTGACCGTCCACAAGTGCGAGCAGACCGACACCAACGGCGTCAAGGAGGGGACCGGTAACCTGGACCCCCAGGCCGAGTGCAAGCCCGTCTCCGACGTCGAGTTCACCATCACCAAGCTGAACGTGGACCTGACCACCTACGACGGCTGGAAGACCCTCGCCGACCTCAAGGGGAACGTGCGCGCAGTCGGTGACCACAAGACCACCACCGTCCAGAAGATCACCACCGGCCCTGACGGCCTGGCCTCCTTCACCAACGACCAGACCGAGGTCGGCGCCTACCTCGTCAGCGAGACGCGCACCCCCGACAAGGTCATCCCGGCCGAGGACTTCGTCGTCACCCTGCCGATGACCAACCCGCAGGACACCACCAAGTGGAACTACAACGTCCACGTCTACCCCAAGAACACCCTCTCCGGTGTGGACAAGCAGGTGACGGACAAGCCTGCCCCCGGCTCCGGGCGCGACATCACCTACACCATCACCACCTCCATCCCGAAGGTGGACTACCCCGGCGGTGCACGCATCAAGCGCTACGAGGTCGTTGACCGCCTCGACAAGCGCATCAAGAAGGACGCTCTGACCCCGGTCGTCAAGATCGTCGGTCAGAACGAGGTGACCCTGGCGGACACCACCGACTACACCCTCATCACTGCCGAGGGTAAGGACCACAACTGGGCCACCATCCAGCTCACCGAGGAGGGCCGCCGCAAGGCCTCCGAGGCGCGCTACAACGGCAACGGCGAGACCAAGCTCCAGGTGACCCTGACCGCCAAGTTCGACGCCGCTGTCAACCTCGAGGGTGACCTGTCCAACACCGCGGGCCTCATCCCCAACGACAGCCCCAACTTCACCTGGGACCCGAACAACCCCGGCACCACCACGGACATCCCCGGCATTCCCACCACCCCCGTGCTCTCCAAGTACGGCAAGGTGGTTCTCACCAAGACCGGTACGGACCAGCTGGCCGACAAGACCAAGTACAACGGCGCCCAGTTCCAGGTCTACGAGTGCACCAAGACCGCCAGCGGTGCCACGCTGCGTGACTCCGACCCCAGCACCCAGACCGTCGACCCGCTGACCATCGGTGGGGAGAAGACCTTCACCACCGCCGGCCAGGGCACCGTGGAGATCAACTACCTGCGCGCCAACGACTACGTCAACGGCGCGAAGAAGGACCAGCTGACCGACGAGGACTACTACTGCCTCGTGGAGACCAAGGCCCCCGAGGGCTACAGCCTCCAGGCCGACCCGCTCCCCTTCCGGGTCCTGGCTGAGAAGGCCGAGAAGAAGGCCGCGACCGAGGTCACCGTCACCGACATCCCGAAGAACGCGGGCTTCCGCCTGCCGCTGACTGGTGCCAACGGCGTCATCTTCCTGACCGTTGCCGGCGCCCTGCTGGTGGCCGGTGGCGCGGTGGTCGCCTACGCCAACAAGCGCCGTCACGTTGCCAAGCACTGACAGCCGCTAGCAGCCACTGAGGTGACCGGCCCCAGCCGGCCGTCATCACGCTGACTGCTTCCTTGTGGGGGAGGCGGGAGAACCCGTCTCCCCCACACGGGCGTCGCAGGGATCCTCCCTGCCAATCGTTAAAGCCACAACTGATCCCCACCCGTCTTTCGCAGCGAGCTCCGCAGACAACCCGACGCAGGAAGGCACGGTTCTCCGTGACAGCGCTACTCCCATCACTTCGCGACCGCATCTCCCAGTCCCGCACCAGCCAGGCCCAGAGGGAACCCGACTCCGCGGCCCCGCAGCCCGGCCCGGACGGCCCCGCCTCCCCGGCGACCGACCCGAAGAAGGCGGCCCGCCGCAAGATCCTGCGTGAGCGCTTCCTGACCTGGCTGCCGCTGGTCCTGGTCCTGGTCGGCGTCGCCGTCCTCCTGTACCCGGTCATGGCGACCCAGCACAACAATGACGAGCAGCAGCGCCTGGCCAAGATGTACACCGCCACCGTGAACTCGGCCGGACCGGAGACCATCGCCAAGGAGCGCGCCTCCGCCGAGACCTACAACAACAACCTGGAGAGCGCGCCGATCCTCGACCCCTGGCTCGAGTCGCAGCGCCCCGACACCCCCCAGTACCAGGCCTACCTCCACGAGATGGACATCGACCCGGTCATGGCCCGGATCGTCATCCCCTCCATCCACGTGAGTCTGCCCATCTACCACGGCACCGACAGCCGCACCCTGACGGAGGGAGTCGGGCACCTGTTCGGCACGAGCCTGCCGATCGGCGGCCCCTCCACCCACTCGGTCCTCACTGGCCACACCGGACTGTCCACCGCGACCATGTTCGACAACCTCAACCAGCTCAAGAAGGGCGACGTCTTCTACGTCTCCTCCCTGGGGCAGACCCTCAAGTACGAGGTCAATGACATCACCGTCGTCAAACCCGAGGAGACCGACTCCCTGCGCAAGGTCCCCGGACGCGACCTGGTCACCCTCATCACCTGCACGCCCTACGGCGTCAACTCCCACCGCCTCCTGGTCACCGGCGAGCGCGTCCCCATGGACCCCACGGCCGCCGCGGCCGAGGAGGCCAAGGCCCTGCCCGCCCCCATGCAGACCTGGATGAAGGCCATCATCGTGGCCGTCGTCATCATCCTGGCCGTCGTCGTCGGAATCCTCGTGCGCCTGTGGTGGACGCGCCGTCGCCGCTCCCGGGGTGCCGGCCGGCAGGCCGTCGAAGGCTCAGCCGCCCGCGAGGCAGGCCGCAGTGACGACCGCAGTGATGCCCTCGGCGAGGGCCGCGGTGATGATGCGGCCGACGACGTCGGCGCACCGGAGCGCTGGCCCGGACGCCCCCTGCAGGACGTCGTCGGCGCCGCCGGGGCCGCCGGGGCTGATACGCAGTTCACCGACGAGACCAGTGAGCTCGAGGTCATCAGCCCATTGGGTGCCGCGGAGGCCGGCGTCCCCGAAGCCGCTGAGGCCCGCGACGCCGCTCCCGTCGAGCAGCCGGCCCCCAGGACGGCCTCCCCCTACGGGCCGATCACCCAGGCCGCAGACGGCCAGGGGGAGGACCCCTTCAGTGACCTGAAGGCACGTGAGTCGTGAGCAGTCCCGCACAGGAATCGCTGCTGACTTCCTATTGGTTGGTGCGTTCAAGAACCTACGATCGGCCGGTGGCCTCCTTCCAGTCGCAGACCTCCCGCTCCCTGGGACAGCTGCGCCTGCGCGGGGGCCTGCTGGCGCTGTCCTGCCTGGCGGCGACGCTGGGCCTGTGGGGGCTGTTCGTGTTCACCCACACCGGCCAGACCCTCGACGCCATGGCCCTGGAGGGCTCGGAGATCGGCTCGCACTACGTGAGCGCCCACGCCCGCAGGCTCCTGTCGGTGGTGTCCATGCCGGCGGCCGTCGTCCTGGTGGTGACGATCCTCGTCATCGGTCTGCTGCGGCGCAGCCACCGGCGCGCGGTGTGGGCCGTCGTCGCCGTGGTCGGGGCCAACCTGACCACCCAGATCCTCAAGTACCAGTTCCTGTGGCGGCCCGACTTCAACATCACCGAGCGCTGGGACAACGCCAACACCCTCCCCTCGGGGCACACCACCATGGCGGCCTCGGCCGCGGTCGCCCTCATCCTGCTGTCCGGGCGGCGCTGGCGGCCGCTGGCGGCCTGGGCCGGGGGACTGTTCACCATCGCCATGGGCTACTCCACCCTCGTGTGCCAGTGGCACCGCCCCTCCGACGTCCTGGCCGGGATCTTCGTGCCCGTGGCCTGGGGCGCCCTCGCCGTGGCCGGTGGGGCCTGGCGCGCCCCCTGGTCCCTGCGCGAGGGGACCGGGGAGGAGAGCTCCGGTGAGGTGCCCGGGCTGACCACCGTGGGGACGATCCCGGTGACGGCAGCCGGGCCGCGCCTGTGGCACCAGCTCGTCGGCAACGTTCTCATGGCGGCCGCCGGCATCGTGTGCACCCTGGGGGCGCTCGGCCTGGGGGCCTGGGTGTGGTGGCACCTGGACGGCCCGGAGACGCGCTGGCAGCTCTTCGGCGCTTACGCCACCGGGTCGGTGGCCGTCGTCGGCGTCACCTGCCTGGCCATGTCCGCGCTCGTCTCGCTGACCGACTGGGGCCGCACCCGCCGCAAGCACAAGGCCCGCCACCGCGACTGACGCCTACCCGGCGCCGTCGGCGACGAGCCCACTGAGGGGGGTTCGCCGCTCACTCCACGAGGGTGGGGTGCTACTGAACGAGGGTTGGGGGTACTGGAGGTAGGTGGGGCCTTCGTGCAGTACGCACAACCCTCTGCGACTAGCGCCCCGCCCTCGTGCAGTGTCCTGCCCCTACTCCTCGACGACGGCGGCCGGGAGCCTGACGCTGAAGGTGGTGCCGTGGTCCTCGGGTGCGGTGGAGGAGTCGACGTCGATGCTCCCGCCGTGGGACTGGACGATGGCCAGAGCGATCGACATGCCCAGACCCGTGGAGCCGGTGCGCCGCTCACGTGAGGAGTCCCCCCGGGCGAAGCGCTCAAAGAGGCGGTCGCGCACCTCGGGGGCGATCCCCGGGCCGTCGTCGTGGATGCGCACGATGAGCGTGTCCCCCTCTCGGGCCAGCGTCGTGGTCACGTGGCTGCCGGCCGGCGTGTGCACCCGGGCGTTGGCCAGGAGGTTGACGACGACCTGGCGCAGGCGGGCCTCATCGCCGATGACCAGCGGAGGCTCGGGAAGGAAGTCCTCGGCCTCCTCCGGCGTGGCGTCGGCCGGCGGCTCCAGGACGGCCAGATCCAGCTGCCAGTCGTGGTCGGGGCCGGCCGCGCGGGCGTCGGCCACCGTGTCCACCAGGAGGCCGACCAGGTCCACCTCCTCTCGGCGCAGCTCGCGCCCGGCGTCCAGGCGGGCCAGCAGCAGCAGGTCCTCGACGAGCGCCGTCATTCGCACCGACTCGGAGTGCACGCGCTCCAGGGCGTAGGTGGCCTCCTCCGGCAGGTCGGCGTCGGCCCCCTCACGGCGGATGAGCTCGGTGTAGCCTCGGATCGAGGCCAGCGGCGTGCGCAGCTCGTGGGAGGCGTCGGCCACGAACTGGCGCACCTGCGTCTCCGAGCGCTGGCGCGCGGTCAGGGCGGACTCCACGTGCCCCAGCAGCGTGTTGAGAGCGCCGCCGACCTGACCGACCTCCGCTGAGGAGTCCAGGTCCGCCTGGTCCACGCGGTCCTCAATGCTCACCTCACCGCGCTCCAGCGGCTGGGAGGCCACGCGGTGCGCGGTGCGGGCGACCCGCTCCAGGGGCGCCAGCGAGGAACGCACCATGGTCCGCCCGGCCAGGGCCACCACGAGGGCGCCCACCAGGGCCACCGCCAGCTCGATGAGCAGCTGGGTGCGGATGAGCCCCTTGTCCCCCTCCAGAGAGAGCCCGGTGATGACCGTGCTGCCGGAGGCCTCGTCGCGCGTGGCCACCACCCGGTAGCTGCCCAGGTGGTGCAGGTCCACGGTGACGGGGTGGTCCTCCGTGGCCTGGGACAGCAGCAGCCGGCAGTCCTCCTTGGAGATGGACGCGTAGTGGCCGTTCTTGTCGATATAGGCGGCGGTCTCACTGGCCTCGTTGTCGGAGGACGAGGTCTGGGCGGTGATGAGCGTCAGCGTGCCGGTCGACTGCCCGGCGGCGTCCAGGCCGGGAGGGACTCCGTGCTTGCCGGGGCCGTCGTCGGCCCCGTCGTCGCCACCGGCCGCGTCGGGCTGGTCGCCCTGGTTCTTCGTGTCCTCCTGGGCCGCCTCATCGGAGGCCTTCCTGGCCTCCTGGGTCAGGTCGTGGCGCTTGTCGGCGGCGCGCTGGGCGGCCGCCATCAGCTGGCTGTCCGTGCGCGCCATCAGCGTGTGGCGCAGACTGACGGTGGAGAAGGCGCTCATGACCGCCGCCATGACCAGGACCAGCCCGAGCACCCCGACCACCAGCCGGGTGCGCAGACTACGAGGAGGTATGAGGAGTGAGCCGGGCCGCCATGAGCGCAGGCTCATCCGCCGCCCGGTCCGTTCCGGCTGCTGGGACATCCGCGGGCGCTCAGCTGCGCTCATCGGTGCCGGTGGCCGGCTTGAGGACGTATCCGACGCCGCGCATCGTGTGGATCATGGGCTCGCGGCCCTTGTCGATCTTGCGGCGCAGGTAGGAGATGT
>ERZ772942.919-NODE-919-length-12457-cov-2.598855_pt1 | contig 12457 bp, 8 predicted proteins | sample MGYA00511135_ERZ772942 | MGnify/ENA primary metagenome ERZ772942 (study PRJEB29015, sample SAMEA2738099) | human oral metagenome | biome: human oral; feature: human-associated habitat; material: saliva | place: China | collected 2265 ... | reverse complement strand
CGCAACACCACGCAGCGCCCGATGACGGTGCAGTTGGCGCCCCGCGCCGCGCTGCTGACTTTGGAGCCGCAGATCGTTCAGGTTCCCGCTCAGGCGGCCCGCCAGGTGTGGTGGGAGGTGACCGCACCGGCCACGCTGGCCGAACTGCGCCCGGGCGAGATGCTCTGGGAGGTGGAGGCCCAGGAAGCCGGGGACAAACCGGAAGCTGCCCGTGACGTGCTGAAGGTGAACCAGCGCATCGTGGCCGCCACGCCAGTGTCGGTGCAGCAGGCCACGCTCGTGCAGCTGGGCGATCAGCCGACAACGATGTCGGTGGCGCCCCCGGCCAGCGCCCTGCCCGGCCGCGGCGGGCTGCAGTTGAACCTGCGGTCCCGGCTGTACGACGGCCTGCCGGCGGTACAGGCCTGGTTCCAGCGTTATCCGTATTCCTGTCTGGAGCAGCAGGCCAGCAAGGCGATCGGCCTGCACGATGCGGTGATGTGGCGGGAGATTCTGGAGAAGATCCCCACCTACCTGGATGACCAGGGGCTGGCCGATTACTTCCCGCTGCGTGGTGGCGGTGACAGCGGAAGCCCCCTGCTGACGGCCTGGCTGCTGTCGGCCACGCATGAGGCGTCCCGGCTGGATGCCACCTTTGCGTTGCCGCAGGCTACGCGGGAGCAGATGATTCGTGGGCTCACGATGTTCGTGGAAGGCAGGCTTTCCGTGCGGGAAGGCAGCGGGATGTCCCGCTATCGGCAGGACATGCGCCTGATGGCGCTGGAAGCCTTGTCCCGGCATGATGCCGTGCGGCCGGCCATGCTGGATGGACTGGAGATCACGCCCGCCCGCATGGGAACGGCCGCGTTGTTGGACTGGATCGGTGTCCTGCAGCGTGTGCCGCAGGCGCCCGCACGTGCGCAGCGGCTGCGTGACGCCCTGCAGGCGCTGCGTGCCCGGGTCTCGTACCAGGGCAGCCGCATCGTGCTGCAGGCCGATGAGGTGCGTGACGGCTGGTGGCGCATGGGCAACGGGGATGTGGACGCGGCTCGTCTGCTGTTGGCGGTGCTGGATGATCCAGCCTGGAAGGAGGGTCTGGGACGGATCGTGACGGGCCTGCTGGCCCGGCAGCAGCGCGGCGCCTGGCAGAGCACCACGGCCAACCTGTGGGGCAGCCTGGCGGTGGCACGCTTTGGCCGGCAGCAGGAAGATGCCCCCGTCAACGGCGTCACGAAGGCCCGTCTGGGCAGCCATGACGTGCAGCACGCGTGGGCCGATGAGCGGATGGAGGGCAGCCTGTTCCTGCCCTGGCCCGCCACGAACGGTGATGGCGCAAGGCACGGCGAGGCCGCATCGGCCAGCTTGTCGTCGGGGCCCCGTGGTGCCGCGCGTGGTGGCAAGCCGGCTGCTTCCGTGGAATCTTCAGACCGTCTGGAGGTACTTCATCAGGGCAGTGGTCGCCCGTGGCTGACGTTGCAGTCGCTGGCGGCGGTGCCGCGCACCCAGCCCTTCTTCGCGGGCTATCGGATCCGCCGGACCGTCGTGCCGATGACGGCGCATGTGCCGACGCTGCCGGCAGGCCGTCATGCGCGGGGGGACGTGCTGCGGGTACGGCTCGAGATCGAAGCCAGCGCACCGATGGAATGGGTGGTCATCTCCGATCCGGTACCGGCCGGGGCCACCCTTCTGGGCAGCGGACTGGGCCGTGATTCTGCCCTGGCCACGCAGGATGAAGACGCTGGCGATGGATGGCTGGCCTATCAGGAGCGCGGTTTCGAGTGGTTGCGCAGCTATTACCGATATCTGCCGGCCGGCAGGACCTCGCTGGAATACACGCTGCGGGTGAACAACCCCGGCACCTTCCAGTTGCCACCCACCCGTGTCGAGGCACTCTATGCGCCCGAGATGTTCGGTGAGCTGCCCAATGCAACAATCACGGTGCAGGATGCGGACGATGCATCGCCATCGTCTCCCCGGACGGAGGGAGCGACACGTTGACCCGCAGGAGACGCATGGTGCCTGGACGCTGGGCCGCCGGGCTGTTGCTGGGGCTTGGCATGGCATCTGCAGCTGCGGTTTCCGTCGGTGCCGAGCCTGACCGGACGCTGCCGGACTTCGAGACGGTTCGCAGCAGCTTCCGGTCATCCGAGACGCTGCTGCTGGATCGTCATGGCGAAGTCCTGCACCGGCTGCGCACCGACTTTCAGGTGCGCCGGGGTGCCTGGGTGGCACTGGGCGATACTTCGTCTGCGCTCCGGATGGCCTTGCTGCTGTCGGAGGATCGGCGCTTTCATGAACACAGCGGCGTGGACTGGTGGGCCGTGTCGGCAGCCGCCTGGGCAAACCTGTGGCACGAACGCACGCGCGGCGCATCGACGCTGACGATGCAGCTGGCCGGTCTGCTGGACCCTGCCCTGCAACGACCGGCCAGCACGGCGCGCGGCCTGTCGCAGAAACTGGCACAGGCCGGTGCTGCCCGGCAACTGGAAACCCGCTGGCGCAAGGATCAGATTCTGGAAGCCTACCTGAATCTGGTGCCGTTCCGTGGCGAGATCGTCGGCATCGACGCCCTGTCGCACACCCTGTTCGGAAAGTCGGCCCATGCGCTGAATGCACCGGAATCGGCGCTGGCCGCTGCGCTCATCCGTGCGCCCAATGCCCCGGCCTCCCGGGTGGCCGAGCGTGCCTGCCGTCTGCTTCAGCAGATGCAGGACCCCAAAGCGGACTGCCTGTCGGTGGACGTGCTGGCCGGCATGACGCTGCATCGCCGCGACTGGGCACCCAGCGAGGGTGTGGCACCGCACCTGGCACAGCGCCTGATCCGTCAGGTGACGGGTCTTCGGGAAGGGAATGAAGACCTTTCTGTGGGCGCGGCCGGACGGAACGGCAAGACCTTGGTTGGTGACGGAGAAGAAAGGCGCAGCAAGACCTTCATCGAGGATGGAGGTAGACGGAACGACACCGAAAATAGGACCGGAGAGGACATCGTGACCGGTCTCCATGACGGCCACCCCACGGTGCGCAGCACGCTGGATGGAACCCTCCAGCGTCTGGCCATCGACACGTTGCGGACACAGTTGCGCGAGCTGCAGGGTCGACGCGTCGAGGACGGTGCCGTGGTGGTGCTGGACAACGTCAGCGGCGACGTGCTGGCCTGGGTGGGATCCAGCGGCAGCCTGAGTCGGGCGGCACAGGTGGATGGCGTGATGGCGCGACGTCAGCCTGGCAGTACGCTGAAGCCTTTCCTGTATGCGCAGGCACTGGCCGAACACCGGCTGACAGCTGCTTCGTTGCTGGATGATTCGCCGGCTCAGCTTCCTACCGCCAGTGGCCTGTACATGCCACAGAACTACGATCACCGTTACCAGGGCTGGGTCTCGGTGCGCACGGCGCTGGGGTCGTCGCTCAACATTCCGGCTGTGCGCACGCTGGTGATGGTCTCGCCAGATGCCTTCCATCAGCAGCTTCAGCGGCTGGGGATGCACTTTCCGGAAGGCAGCGGCTACTACGGTTACAGCCTTGCGCTGGGCAGTGCCGAGGTGAGCCTGCTGCAACTGGCCAATGCCTACCGTGCCCTGGCCAATGGCGGGCAGTGGTGTCCAGTTCATCTCCTCCCCGAAGCGCACCGGCGTGGTGCGCCCTCGTTGCTGACAGGCCCGGTTGAACATGCGGATGGTCTGTCTGCCATCGCACCCAAACCCGCGTCATCATCATTCCCTGATGCGTCCATCCAAACAGACGATGAAGAAAGGCAGTGGCCACCGGAAAACTGCCACCAGGTGCTGGATGCCGGCGCGGCTTTCATCATCGGTGACATTCTGTCCGATCGCCACGCACGCCTGCCCACGTTCGGACTGGACTCGGTTCTGGACACGCGCTTCTGGAGCGCCGTGAAGACCGGCACCAGCAAGGACATGCGGGACAACTGGGCCGTGGGCTACAGCCAGCGCTACACGGTGGGGGTCTGGGTCGGCAACGCCAGTGGCGCACCCATGCACGACGTGAGCGGCACCAGTGGTGCGGCTCCGGTCTGGGCGACGTTGATGCGCGAGCTGCATCGCCACGAAACCAGCCAAGCGCCTTCGCCCCCGGCGGGCGTGGTGCGTCAGCAGGTGGATTTTGGTGGTGCCTCAGAAACAGTCAGGTTGAACGCGCCCGGCACCCTGGCGCTGCCAGAACGGCGTGCAGGTACGGCGGATGACGAGGGGACGCATGCTACCGAGCGCCCCGGCATCGAGGCGCCCCGTCAGGAGTGGTTCCTGGCGGGGACCGAGCAGCGGCATTTCAGTCCATCGGCCGCGGTTTCGGCATCGAACGACACACGCACGGGGAAAGGCGACGGCGTGCATGCCGGGCGGCATGACCCTGACCCGTCCGCCCTGCCCGCACGCATCGTTGCGCCGGCGCCGGACACCATCATTGCTCTGGATCCGGACATCCCGCCGGCCAACCAGCAGCTGAGGCTGGAAGCCAGTCACGGTACGCCCACGGAACTGCACTGGTTCATCGACGACCAGCCGCTTGGACAAGGGGCCCGCGTGGGCTGGATGCCCCTGCCCGGCCGACACACGATCACGCTGCGCGATGCCCGAGGCGGCGTGCTGGATGCGCGCCGGATCGAGGTGCGCGGTGCGTGGCTACGCTCGGCTCTTCAGTAAGGGCCGCTCTTCGGAAGGAACCGCGAAACGATGCTGCCCGCCGGAATGGCGGCACGGGGCATCGAGATGGCTTTCGCACAAGCTGGCGGAAGGACTGTTTCAGAGCACGAATTCCAGGACTGACCAGCGTGTCAAGAGCGATCAGGCGTCCCTGGCCAGCTCACCCACCAGATCGTGGGCGTCGTAGTCGGTAATGTGCGCGCGCACGAAGGTGCCGGGACCCATGGTGCCGTCAGCAGGCGCTTCGTCCAGCTCCACGTAGACCTGGCCGTCGATCTCGGGGGCATCGGCCTGGCTGCGTCCCACCAGCCGCCACCATCCCTCTTCGGGATCGTGCTCGATGGCATCGACCAGCACCTCCAGCGTCTGCCCCACCTTGCGGGCCATGCGGGCCTCGCTGATGGCCTCCTGCACTTCCATGAGACGGGCCGCACGTTCCTCGCGTACCTCGTCGGGCAGCGGATCGGGGAGATCGTTGGCGGCAGCCCCTTCCACGGGCGAATAGGCAAAGCACCCCACGCGGTCCAGCTGCGCTTCTTCCAGGAAGTCCAGCAGATACTGGAACTCTTCCTCGGTCTCGCCAGGGAAGCCCGCGATGAAGGTGGAGCGGATGGTGAGTTCCGGGCAGACCTTGCGCCAGGCCTGGATCCGCTCGATGTTGCGTTCACCGCTGGCCGGGCGCTTCATCAGCTTCAGGATGCGCGGATGGGCGTGCTGCAGCGGCACGTCCAGGTACGGCAGGATCAGTCCCTCGGCCATCAGCGGCAGCACGTCGTCCACTGCCGGATAGGGATAGACGTAGTGCAGCCGGACCCAGGCGCCGTACTGCCGGGCTAGCTGGCCCAGTTCGCGGCACAGCTCGAACAGCCGCGTCTTCACCGGGCGGCCATCCACGAAGTCGGTGCGGTAGCGCAGGTCCACGCCGTAGGCGCTGGTGTCCTGCGAGATGACCAGCAGCTCCTTTACGCCGGCCTTGAGCAGATTCTCGGCCTCGCGCATCACCTCGCCGATGGGGCGGCTGTCCAGGTCTCCACGCAGGCTGGGGATGATGCAGAACGAACAGCGGTGGTTGCAGCCTTCCGAGATCTTCAGATAGGCATAGTGGCGCGGCGTGAGCTTGATGCCGCCTGCCGGCACCAGGTCGCTGAAGGGATCATGCGGCTTGGGCAGATGCTGGTGGACATTGGCCATCACCTCTTCCAGCGCATGAGGGCCAGTGACGGCCAGCACGCTGGGGTGAATCTCGCGCACCAGGTTGCTGTCCTTGCCACCCTGCCCGGTGCGTGCGCCCAGACAGCCGGTGACAATGACCTTGCCGTTCTCGTGCAGCGCCTCGCCAATGGCATCGAGCGACTCGGCCACGGCTTCGTCAATGAAGCCGCAGGTGTTGACCACGACCAGGTCGGCGCCTTCGTACTGGTTGGAGATCTGGTAGCCCTCGGCGCGCAGCTGCGTGACGATGCGCTCGGAATCGACGAGTGCCTTGGGGCAGCCCAGCGAGACGAAGCCGACGCTGGGGGCGTGCTGGCTGATGGCGCTGGAAGCCGCCTTGGGAGCATCAAGTTTCTGGCTGATGGCTGCGGCGGTGGCGGCCTTTTCGGCGGCCGGTTGGCGGGAGAGCCGGGTTTCCTGCATGACGAATGGCGGGGAAGATAAGGGTAGACCCGGATGATACCCCGTATGTCAGCAGGGTTGACGCGAGGCGCATTCCGGCATGGCGGATCCGGGCATGCCAGCAGGATCCCCGGCTGGGCGCCGGGGGAAGCCTTCAAGCGATTCTTGTCAGGCACGCTGATGGGCTGGCCGGCTCCCTGGCGACGGAAGCACCCCGTCAAACCGTTGGCTCATGCCGCCGCATCCGGCATGCTCAGCCGGCAAGGAACAGGTAGCCTGCCAGAAGCACGGGGATGATCACCATCAGCACCATGATGATCCCCATGGCCTTGATCAGCCCGCCGGCATGTTTCGCCGGGATGTGCTTGATAAGGAAGCGTCTCTGATTGAAGAGCACCCCGAAGAAGAGCACATAGATCAGATAGTAGCGGAATGAATCCGGCGAGAAATCCAGCTTCTGGATGAGGTCGTCCATGGTGTCCCGGGGGCTTCGTGCGCGTTGCGCAAACACGGGACGCCCATCATAGGCAAGGCAGCCGCAACCCCGGATGGGTTGTTGTACGGTTTGGACGGTCCCGTATCTGTCTGGTCACGCCGTGTCGATGGACGGTTGGGTGCTTCTTTCAGCTCTCCTTCTTGCCCGCGGGTCTGTCGGACCGTTTTTCCGCGTCCGCCCAGCCCTGGGAACTGCTGCTCCCCTGCCCCATCGGGAAGGCGCCGGGGAAGCTGCTGAACATGCTGCGGGCCTGCTGCTGCATCTGATCCTGCATCTGGAAGAACAGGTTCTTGCTCTGTTCCAGGTAGTTGCTCATCATGCTCTGCATCATCGGCGCCTGACCCTGCATGAACTGGGTCCAGAGTTCGGCGCTGGGCACGCCCTGGTCTTCGTACAGGTTCCGTGACTGGGCCTGCATGCGGTTCTGCACTTCGATGAAGGTCTGCAGGGTCTTTTCCAGATAGGCACCCATCATGCCCTGCATGGCGTGGCCGTAGAAGCGGATCATCTGCGCCAGCATCTGCTCGGAGAACAACGGTGCGCCGCCGGCTTCCTCATCCAGGATGATCTGCAGCAGGATGCTGCGGGTGAGGTTTTCCTGCGTCTTGGCGTCCTGCACCTGGAAGCTCTCGCCATCCAGGACCAGCTGCTTGATGTCGGCCAGCGTGATGTAGGCGCTGGTCTGCGTGTCGTAAAGTCGACGGTTGGGGTATTTCTTGATCAGCCTGGGCGTGGGGGCCATCGGGTGCTCCACTGCTGGATGGTTTGTCGTCGTTTCCGGCATGATACCTGCTTGGTCGGGGCACCTGCCGGGGGCGAATCCGGCGGGCGCCGCGTCATCAGCACATGTGCAGGCCGCCGTTGACGGAGAAGTCGGCGCCGGTGGCAAAGCCGGCATCGTCGGAGGCCAGCCAGGCCACGATGGAGGCAATCTCGGCAGGTTTGCCCAGTCGGCGCACCGGGATGGTGGACACGATGCGATCCAGCACGTCCTGACGGATCGCCTTCACCATGTCGGTGGCGATATAGCCGGGCGAGACGGTGTTGACGGTGATGCCCTTGCTGGCCACTTCCTGGGCCAGGGCCATGGTGAAGCCGTGCAGGCCGGCCTTGGCGGTGGAGTAGTTGGTCTGACCGAACTGCCCTTTCTGGCCGTTGACCGAGGAGATGTTGATGATGCGTCCCCAGCCCTTTTCCAGCATGCCGTCGATGACCTGACGGGTGACGTTGAACATGGAGTTGAGGTTGGTGTCGATGACGGCACGCCAGTCCTCGACCGACATCTTGCGAAAGAGTCCGTCGCGGGTGATGCCGGCGTTGTTGACGACGATGTCGGGGTTGCCGAATTCGGCCTTGACCCGGTCGAAGGCCGCAACGGTGGAGTCCCAGTCGGCGACGTTGCCGACCGAGGCATGGAAGGTGTAGCCCTCTTCCTTCTGCTGCTCCAGCCAGGTGCGGGTGTCGCGACTGGGGCCGGCCCCGGCAATGACGATATGCCCTTCCCGGGCCAGGCGTCTGCAGATGGCGGTTCCGATGCCGCCCATGCCGCCGGTCACGTAAGCGATGCGCTGTGCCATGATTCAGATCCTCTCCTTGACGTAACTGCCAGGCGCCGGCTCGATGGGGGGATACTGCGCGGAGCCGGGCGTGGTGGGGGCCGGTATGGCCTTGCCCTGGTAGCTTTCCAGCCACTGATACCAGTCGGGCCACCAGCTGCCGGCATGTTCCTTGCCCTGCGCCTGCCATTGCTCGGGTGTGAGGCCGGCGATGTCGGGGCCGGTGGCGTAGCTGCGTTTCTGTTTGGCGGGCGGATTGACGACGCCGGCGATATGGCCGCTGGCGGCCAGCACGAAGCGCGGCTTGCCGCCCAGCGCCTGGGCCGATTCGTAGCCGCCCTGCCAGGGCACGATATGGTCCTCGCGGGCGCACAGTACGTAGGTGGGCACGTCGATGCGCCTGAGATCGATGGGTTCCCCCAGGCTCTGGAAGACGCCGGGCTGCACCAGTTCGTTCTGCAGGTACAGATGGCGCAGGTAGGTGCAGAACATGGGGCCAGCCAGGTTGGTGCTGTCCGAGTTCCAGTACAGCAGGTCGAAGGGCGGCGGGGTCTCGCCCTTCAGGTAGTTGCCCACCACATAGTTCCAGACCAGCTCGTTGGGCCGCAGGAAGTTGAAGGTGAGCGCCAGATCCTTGCCGGGCATGATGCCCCGCTGGCCGATGGTGCCTTCTCGCAGGGCCAGCTGCATCTCGTCGATGAAGATGCCCAGCACGCCCGGATGGGTGGAGTCCAGCAGCGTGGTGAGCAGCGTGAGCGAGGCAGCGGGTTTCTCGCCCTTGGCGGCCAGCGCAGCCAGCGCGGTGCACAGCAGCGTGCCACCGATGCAGAAGCCCAGCAGGTTGATGGTTGGCTGACCACTGATGGCCTGCACGACATGGATGGGATCGACGATGCCCTTCTGCAGATAATCGTCCCAGCCCAGCGTGCAGTCCGGATCCTGGATGTTGCGCCACGAGACGACAAAGACGGTGTGTCCCTCGGCAACAGCATGGCCGATGAAGGAATTGCTCGGCTGCAGGTCCAGGATGTAGTACTTGTTGATGGCGGGCGGGATGATCAGCAGCGGCCGTTCACCGACCGAGGGGGTAGCGGGCTGGTACTGGATGAGCTGGACAAGCTCGTTCTGGTAGATGACGGTGCCCGGGGTCGTGCAGACGTTGCGGCCGACCTCGAAGGCATCGGCTGGCGTTTGCGAGATGCGGCCCTGCTGCAGGTCGTTCAGCAGGTTCTGGATCCCCTGGCGCAGGCTCTCGCCCTGGGTCTCGATCATCCGCTGCTGGGCATCCGGATTGGTGGCCAGGAAGTTGGCGGGTGAGACGGCGTCGATCCACTGCTGCACGGCAAAGCGCAGGCGATCCTGCGTGCGTTCATCGGATTGCACCAGGGCAGCAGAGCGCTGCAGGAATTCCGAATGGAAGCGGTACCAGGCCACCTGCCAGCCGAAGAGCGGCTGCTTCTGCCAGGCCTCGGCCGCAAAGCGCCGGTCATTGCCCAGCTCGGGGGCAGCGCCCGACATCTGCTGATTCAGCTGTGCCTGAAAGCGCTGCATGAACTCGGCCTGCAGGGCGGACAGTGCCTCGGGATCGATGTGCCAGGTTGGCGCGGTGGCCTTGGTGTCCGGGCGCTTGGCCTGCTGCGGTGGCGTCCCGGCGCGGGGCTTCTTGCGCTTCCGGGCGGATGGCGAGGTCGTGGCCAAGATCGGTCTCCTTGGGGTGCTGTTTCGCCCTATGTCCCCGGGCGTGGCCCTGCCGGATCATTGTAGGCGCTGACACACACCCTCACCATGGTTCAGCGGATGGGGAAAACCATGAAGACCGGCTGATGTCAGGGGGGAGCCGGGCGGTTCATGCCTTGTCCGTGGCGCGGGACTCGCTGCGTGTTGGATGCGGGCCATGGGCGGCCCGTGCGGGATGTCCGTGGAGCGCCCGGACACGGCACAATGCAGGCATGCTGATCATCATCATTGCCTGGCTCTACGTGGTCATCCTGATGTCGATGACCGAACACACGGTCATCGCCGGTGTCATGACCTTCCTGCTCTATGGGGTGCTGCCACTGTCGGTGGTGGTGTACCTGCTGAACACGCCAGCCCGGCGGGCGCGGCGCAAGGCGGCAGAAGCGAAAGAATGGCCAGATACAGCGGAGGATGAAAGTCCGCAGCGTAAGACAACAGAGTGAATCTGTAGAGAACGAGTTCACATCTCGACTGTAAGAAAAAGCGATTGTTGTCTATCTGCATCGTTCAAGGTATATACTGTGCGCATACACAGTATTCGATAGCCAGAGGGACGTTTTTAGGTCATAATGTCCCTAAATCTTCCCAGAGGTGACAGGTGAACCACTCACTCTCCGTATCAGCCGAGTTGCTCAAGCAAGCACGCAGCCGATTTACTCAACGCGAAATTGCTGATTTTGTAGGCAAGACTCCAAAGACCATTCGTCGGTGGGAAGTTGGAGAGGTTCCTTGCCCTGTCATGCTCGAACCTGCTCTGCGACGCATGCTTGACATGCCTGCTGTCATGCAAACGGCCGCTGACAAGCAGCATAGTTTCAGGTTCATCGACTTGTTCGCTGGGGTTGGCGGTATTCGCCTGGGATTTGAGGCACACGGAGGCAGATGTGTCTTTACCAGTGAATGGAACTCCTTCTCGAAGAAGACTTATGTCGAGAATTTTGGGGATAAGCATATGTTTGTGGGGGATATTGTGCCTTTCCCTGCTTCTGAAGTTCCTGATCATGACGTCCTTCTTGGTGGATTTCCTTGTCAGCCGTTCAGTATCGCCGGTGTCAGCAAAAAGAACTCATTGGGTCGCCCTCACGGTTTTCAGTGCACGACTCAAGGAACACTTTTCTTCGACGTAGCTCGTATCATTGAGGAGAAGCGTCCAAAAGCATTTCTGCTTGAGAATGTCAAGAACCTTCTTTCACATGATCGGGGTAACACATTCAAGGTCATTCTTCAGACGTTGAGAGATGAGTTGGGCTATGACGTTCATTACAAGGTCATTGATGGGCGTCATTTCACACCGCAACATAGGGAGAGAATCATTATTGTCGGGTTCAGGGAAAAGACCGGGTTTTCATGGGATGACCTCCATCTTCCCTCTCATGGTCCTCGTCTTGACTCAGTATTGCATCAGCTGGATGGATCAGAACCCGTTTTGCCATGGGATGGGGATCGGTACTTTGACCATAGCGCTAATATCGTTCACCCTCGCTATACCCTGACGGAAAAAATGTGGGATTACCTGCAGAAATACGCTGAAAAGCATCGAGCTGCCGGAAATGGTTTTGGATATGGCATGGTTTATCCTCATAGCGTAACTCGCACGCTTTCGGCAAGATATTATAAAGATGGGTCTGAGATTCTTGTTTGGCAAGGAGATGAGAATCGCCCTCGGCGTCTGACTCCACGAGAATGTGCGAGACTGATGGGCTTCCCTGACACTTTCAAAATCCCAGTCAGCGACACCCAAGCCTATCGCCAGTTCGGAAATAGCGTAGTCATGCCTGTGATGAAGGAGGTTGCAAGAATCATGGTCCCACATATCTGGACCATGGTCTCTCAAGAAGAGCATGCAGCGCAGATGACGCTGCCTCTCTCTGCCTGATTGTCATAAGGTCTCTTGAGGCTGAAGGCTAAAATACCGGAAACACAAAATGAAACAGGGTTACCTTTCTCAATACTTCAAAGGTGTTGCCTCAAAGAAACTTAGCGAGGTGGAAGTCAACCCCGAGCTATCTCATCAGCACGAATTCAATGGAGTGAAGAATATGATGAGTATTTTTGGGGAGACGGAAGGAAAACGGGTCTTTGATGCCAAGTTTATGTATTTCAATGACTTGGCAGAGCAGCCCCTTGCTGATGACGGGACCGTAACTTGGTACGATGCTCGAGCCAAAGCGAGACTTGAGCGTGGAGTCAACCGCCAAGAGTACAGATTGTATTTTACGAAAAACTTGGTTATGCAGAGGGCGTCCGTCAAAGACCTTCTTGTTATAGCCATTCTTCCCGATGAAAATCTTTTGGTACTCGTGGCGGAGAATGGGTCTTCTTTTGAGCAGCAGTTCTTATGGCTGTTTGGGATTTCTGTGAATGAAGGCCAAGGATTTTCGGTAAGAAGCAGTCTTGATGAAGAGAAGGACAGGATC
>ERZ772942.912-NODE-912-length-12505-cov-3.947229_pt1 | contig 12505 bp, 8 predicted proteins | sample MGYA00511135_ERZ772942 | MGnify/ENA primary metagenome ERZ772942 (study PRJEB29015, sample SAMEA2738099) | human oral metagenome | biome: human oral; feature: human-associated habitat; material: saliva | place: China | collected 2265 ... | reverse complement strand
GCGATGGCTGGATTTTCAAACGGAATTCCACTCTGGATTACTCAGTATGATGCTCATGATACAAAGGATAATGCCGAATTATGTGATAATGTTTTGGCAATTGATTCATTGGATAAACGGTTCACCATGATTATTTTTAACAAAGCAGATGATGCGGACCTTCCAGAAGACGGATTTACCGAGAAACAAGTCAACGAAATTTTAGAATATCGTGCGATTGAAAAGATGTATGCCAATGGAATTTTCTTTGTTTCATCCATCATTGGCTTAGGCGGAAAAAATCATGGAGAGTTTGTAGACAGATTTTATGGGAAAAAATTTAGGACACAAAGTTTAACATTTTCAGATCCAGAAGATATCGACTATATGTCTCTATACAAGTACAATATTATGCCTTCGCAAGTGAAGCAAAATGCCCTTGAGTATTCGCAGAAAAATGAAAATCTTATTTATTCGAACAGTGGACTGTACTGCATTGAAAAAGAAATTGAAACTTTTGCAAGTAAACACTCTGCATATAACAAGTGTCAGATGGCGTTGTCTTTTCTTAGCAATGTAATTGATAAGACAAATGAGCGCATTGAAGAGAAAAAGCGGACAAGAAAAGAAATCAGAGAGCATTTTGAGCAAAAATTAAATGAAAAAACATTACTTTTAAAGCAAGAAATCGAAGAGTCTGCTAGAAATATGGAAAAAGCAAATGAAAAAGATTCTAAGACGGTTGTAGAGGAGTACGTTAATCAAAATCTTCTATATCCAATGGATGAGAATCAACTTGCGCAAAAAGACGCCGATATCCGCAAAGAAATTTTTGAACAAAATGATTATGAAACTACAGCAAAAGAACTGCAAGAAGCTACAGATAAAGGGTTTGAACATTGGCAAGAAAATTTCCAAGGGTTGTTCAAACAGAATATTATAAATGCTGCAAAAACGTTGGTAAATGATCTTGCAAGCGATGTAAAAGATTTTCAAGAATCTAGAACTAAAAAGAATGAAAAAGAGAAATTGCTTGATCATTTAGCTTCAAATAAAACGATGAAATACGTTATCAATTCCTATCAAGACAATATTGATGATGCCCAGAATAAACTATCTACCTATTTAGATGAATATTGGCGTGAAAAGGAAAGAGAGTTTAAGAGACAACTAATTCTTAAAGTGACTGAATCGGATACATTAACAGAATCACAGCGAGAAGAAATAGCGGAAAAAATAAAAAATTATGATGTGAACAATTTTAAAGAGCAAGCTAATTCGGTGTTTGTCAGAGAAAAATTCTTAAGAGGAATGGTGTTAGGAATTCATCTTTTTGAAGATGAAAAATTGAATACCCGACGTCTAGCTAGAATCTATAATAATCAAATAACGACTAATGTAGAGAAAATGTCCCAAGAGATGAATGAATATTGTTTTATACAATTTAAAAATTGGGAGAAAAAGATTCTTGATGAAATTAACGAAGGACTTGCTGAGTATAATCCAGAATTAAGAGAGTTGACTAAGAAAATTCGTCTTGAGACAGATAGTCTTATCGAGTTAGAGCAAAATCAAATGATGATACGATCTTCTTTAGAAACGATTAAGAGTCTGATGTCGTGGGAAGTAGTGGAAGGGGTATAGACTATGGGAATTAAAAATGCCATTAAGAAAGTTGCTGGAAAAGCTGGAGACCAAGTTGCTAAGTTATCTTCTTTGAGTCCAGAGCAGTTAGAAAATGTACAGTTGCTTCGTGAAAAATACTTGCTTGAAACTCCGAATCCAAACGATGCTACTGCGCGCGAGTTGACGGAACGTTTGATGGCTGCAAGCAGTGTCGAAATCTTTAATGCATATCTTCCACAGATTAAGGATCTTTATTTACCACTCAATAATGAGGCGGAATTTGGGAAAGAGTTCGATGATGCGCATAACATTCGCTATATCAACATTACAAAGTGGGTTACAGATAAGAAAGAAAATAACTTAGAGAAACTGGTTAATGTCTACGCAGTGCTTTCTAACGATGATTGCAACATTGCTTTAGTGTTTGATCGTAAACAAAATACGACAAATGTGTATCTAGCGGTTGTGAATAATAAAAATTCGAAAAGTAGTACGGATGTTGACAACTATAAGGATCAAATTGTTGAAGCGATTAGAGGTAATTTTCCTGGAGCTGAGTGGAAGGAAGAAGGAATAGGGGTATTACCATGCTTTACAGAAGATAGAAAGTATTCGGTGTCAACGGCTTCCAATATTCCAGCGGAAAAATCAGAAAAGTTTATTAGCCAAACGATTGAAAAACTAATTGATGGAATTGTTCCAGATACGAAAAAGAAAGAATATACGATTATTCTTCTGGCAACTCCAATTCTTGATGTAGAAGATAGAAAAATTAAATTGGGAGAATTCTATTCAGGCTTAGCACCTTATGCTTCCTGGTCTACAAGTTTTCAAAGAACAGAGAACGAAAGTGTTAGTTCATCTGCGACGGTTGGTGTCAACGTAGGGGCCAGTGCGGGAGTCCAGAACGGAGTCAATACTGCCATAACAGAGAGCCAAGGAACATCAGATAGCAGTGCTCGAACAGATACCGAATCTGCAAGTGATACAGATACGACTGGTGAATCTTCTACAGAAAGTGACACTCAGAGCAGTTCGGAAGGTACGAGTGAAGCGAATACAGATACAACGGGGCATTCTAATTCAATTGGTGGTGGAGGATCTGCAGGAGTATCTGTAGGGCCAGATGAATTTCATGTGAATGTCGGGACCAACGTTAACTATAGCGAAGGCTGGAATAGTGGCACAGCCAAATCTCTTGGAAAAACTGCAGTCGAAACGATTGCTAAGGGAACAGCAAAGACTTTGACTGATAGTACTAGTAGAACGGTTGGGACAGCGGTTGCGAACACTCTAGGTCGAGCAGTGACTAATTCGATTGCGGCGACAAATGGCGCTACTAAGAGTATAGGATTCGGTGCGAATATCGGCGCAAACTTTGCGCGTTCTTCTACGACTACAATTATGCTGGGTAAAAACGAAGGCATCACACAGAACTTTACGAACTTTAATATTCAATATGCCTTGGAAATGTTAAAAGGACAGATGAAACGTTTCGAACAGAGTACGGCGCTTGGAATGTGGGATTTTGCAGCTTATGTGATCAGTGAAGATCCAAACGTAGCGAATAACGTGGCTCATTCGTATTTAGCGTTAACGCTGGGCGAAGATTCATATATGTCTAAATCTGCCATCAATACTTGGCGTGGAAATGTAGACGATGAAGCTGGGCAAGCAAAAGAAATCACTGAGTATATTAAGACACTTCGTCATCCAGTGTTTGGATTAAATCCTGCAGTGGTAGGGAAGATAGAAGATAATGAAGTGAAACTTGAGGTAGACGAAGAAACAGAATTTATCGTTTATCCGCCGATTGTTACTGCAACAACGAGTCTTTCAGGAAAAGAATTAGCATATTCGTTGAACTTCCCTCAAAAATCAGTTGCGGGACTTCCAGTACTAGAATGCGTGGAGTTTGGAAGAAATGTAGTGACGTATGATGATGTTTATCGAGGCGAATCCGAAATTAAACTCGGTCATGTATTCCATATGAATCGAATGGAAAACACGGAGGTGGCTCTTTCTAAACAATCATTGGCTTCACATACATTTATTACGGGTAGTACCGGTTCTGGTAAGAGTAACACGGTCTACCAAATGATTGATCGCGCTAGAAAACTAGGAGTTAAGTTCCTTGTGGTAGAGCCAGCTAAAGGTGAATATAAGAATGTGTTTGGTCATAGAAATGATGTGACAGTGTTGGGGACGAATCCACTTGTCAGCCAACTTCTAAGAATCAACCCGTTCAGTTTCCCTAAAAACATTCATGTCCTAGAACATATGGATCGATTAGTAGAAATCTTCAATGTTTGTTGGCCAATGTATGCGGCAATGCCAGCAGTCTTGAAGAGCGCTGTTGAAAAGTCATACGTAGATTGTGGCTGGGATCTTGTTAAATCCCAAAACAAATATGACGAAGAGTTATATCCAACCTTTGCGGATGTGGCTAGAAATGTGAAAAGCATTATTGATTCAAGTGAATATGATGCGGAAAATAAAGGTGCCTATAAAGGTTCATTACTAACAAGATTAGAATCATTATGTAACGGTATTAACGGAATGATTTTCGTTTCGGATGAAATTAGTGCGACACAATTGTTTGATGAAAATGTCATTGTCGACCTTAGCCGTGTCGGTTCTAGCGAGACAAAATCACTAATTATGGGGATGCTAGTGCTAAAACTTCAAGAGTACCGTATGTCATCAGCAAATGGGATGAACGCCGAGTTGAAGCATATTACAGTCCTTGAAGAAGCTCATAACCTATTAAGAAGAACTTCAAGTGAACGTTCGTCAGAAGGAAGCAACTTACTCGGAAAGAGTGTTGAGATGCTTTCGAATGCAATCGCGGAAATGCGTACGTATGGGGAAGGATTCATTATTGTCGACCAGGCGCCAGGATTAATGGATATGTCCGTCATTCGAAATACGAATACGAAAATTATACTCAGACTTCCAGACCAAACGGATAGAGAGTTGGTCGGAAGAGCAGCGAATTTGAATGACGACCAAATTACAGAATTAGCAAAACTTCCTTGTGGGGTCGGAGCTGTATACCAAAACGAATGGGTGCAACCAGTCTTATGTAAGGTTGATAGAGTCGATATCGATGAAAAGCCATATCAATATACTCCTAAGAAGCTTGATGGAAATTACAAAAATGATGTAGAAGTAGTTTTATTAGATTGTATTATGAAAAAAGTAATTGCCAGAGAGAGTGATAAAACAGATTTGAAGGGTATTAGAACAGCAGTTATCAAATCAAATTTGGATTCACGAATCAAAGGTTATTTCTTAGAGTATCTTGACAACGATGGTGAAGAGGCGTTGGCTGCATTAAGAAAGCTTGTATATAATTTTTTGTCTGCAGAAAATGCGGTTATTAATGTGAAAAACTTCAACGATATCACAGAATGGGTACGAAAAGTTGTTGAACAATTAATTCCTTCCATAAAAGACTACTCAAATAAGCAAATCGATTCAGCTATATCTTTAATTTTAGAAGAGCAAGCTTTACGCAATGCAATGTATAAAGGTTACTTAAGCCGCTTTGTGGAAGTTTATAAAGAAAGAGGTCGAGTGTTTTAATGAAAGAACTAGCAACCATAGATACAACAGAAATTAAAATTTCAAAAGTTGAAGCTTTTGTAGAAATTAAACCAGAAAATGGAACGGATTTTCAGGAAGCACGCGATTTTTTAAGAAAAGAATTTTCTGGGGAAAATATTAAATATAAAGAACGACTAAAACATGTTCCGATAAATGGAAAAAATGGTTATTACGAAGGTATAAGAGGAGAGTCAAAGTTTATTCCGTCAGAGGCAACAGCTCGTGGAGTAGCCTGCAAAGAAAAATTAGCTGAATACGGAGTTGATGGGATTGAATATAAGGGTGGTAAAGCTGATTTTTCTAAAGTATCTTACGTAACAGTAGAAATAGAAAATATGACGGGAAATCGTAATGACTATCAAAAAGATGGTGAATGGAAGGCCGGAAACTTCTCTCAAGCGGATGCTAAAGCGGTTGAACAATGGAACGCTCAAGGGAAAGATGGAAGAACGGATTGGACAGAAAAGGATGTCTATAATTTCAGAAAAGATCCAGAACACAAGTACACTTGGCATGAACGTTGTGATACAAAAACAATGGATTTAGTACCATATGAAATTCATAGTTTTTTTGGACACTTAGGTGGAGTAGCTGAATGTAAAGCTAGAGATGCTAAAAATAACGGAGGTGAATTCGATGAGTAAGATTAAAGCTGAAATCTGGGGTAGAGAGTTTGAATTACCGGTCATCGTGAAGAAGTTTAGTGGAGAAGATAGTACAGAAACGCAAAAGGAAGCAGTAGAGCGATTTAAGAACAACTTACAATTGATAAACGCTGCGAAATCTGAAGTTGTGAAATACATCTTAGAAAATGGCTTGAGGGATAATGGTATTACAGAGGTAGACAACATCTTCAAGTATGTCATCCCTAAAACAATCGCTGTTCCACAAGTTAAGGAAAGAGTCGTAGCCGTAATGTGCGACTTTAAATTCGACATGGAAAATGGCTTAGCCATCGTTTTTGAGAACGAAAAATTCAAAGAAGTCGGATATCAAGATTTAGTGTTATAAAGCTAGTAGAAATATAAAATGATAAAGCTTAGAAACCGCGTGTTTCTAAGCTTTATCATTTTATGCATATAAGAATTCTTTTTTATTAATACTAATTAAATAATTAACGAAATATAATGAAGGTACTTTCATTTAAAAAATTGAGTAGAAAGTAAATCGTAATTTTTTTCGTTAAGGCGATAGTTCTCGATTTGAACAATATTATACTGATCTGTATTCTTAAGATATTGTAAATTATCTGTCACTATTGAAAAGAAAACCTGGTTTTTTAAGGGTAAAAAATATTTTTCAATAGCTGAGAATAATACTTCTGCCGTATCTGGTGAGATTTCATTTTTTATAAAAGAATCTATACAAAATGGGATTTTATAAATGCTATATTTCTCTATTAGAGAAATATAAATTAAATAGTTTGCTAGGTATTTAGTATTTTTATCCATTCCGCTACCATTAATTTTTTTGAATTGTAAAAAACTAAATTCATCCGAAGCATTAAGATTCATAGAGTAATTGATTTGATTTCTAATATCTTCAAATTCGGTTTTCAAGTGTTCTCTTAAAGAACCTTTTTCTTTTAATAATTCTCTTTTTCTATCTTGTATGGACTTTTTCTCACTTTCCAACTCTATTCGCAGTGCCTGTTCTTTTCCTAGAACTTTTTTCATTTCTGATGCAGTTGCTGTTTTTGCTTTGGCGTTAATATATTCGTCGATTGTTGATAATCGTTTTGATTCTTTTATTCTTTTGTGTAGTAAATCTAAATCTAATTCTAGAGAATTTTGGTTGGATTGAATCGTCATAACTTCTGTTTTTAGATTTTCTATTTTTTTAAAGATAGTATCTTGTAAAAGAACTATTTCAAACTCATTATTTTTTAAATCAAGTCTAGTAAGTGATTGTTCTCGTGTTAATTTGGAATGACAGTATTGGCATTCAGATTCGATTTCTTTATGACGCCGTTTACTTATATTTAATAATTGATGTAGTTCATCATAGTCATTGTGCAAAATATCCAATTCTTTTTGTTTTTTGACAAGTTTACTTCTATATGATGATATTTTTTTAGAATAACTATCAACTAAATCCAAATAATATTTAATCTCTTTATTAAATTGTGTTTTATCAATTTCCACAATTTTCGGAGTGCCAGAAATTTCTTTAATATAGTGATTTAATAAGTTGCTCAAATGACTTATTGTGATGTCTTTTTCTTTAATGAGTTCAGCTAATTTATTAATTTTATTTTCTAGTTCTTGAACGTCTGTGTCTGAAATAGAGAATAGGTATTCAAAAATAGATTTTGGGATATTTCGGTATTGCCCTAATGAATCTGAAACACTACGGTATAAAATACCGTCCCAAGAATCGTCTTGATCTACGTAAAATGGTAAGATTACTGCTGATGAATACGCGGAGTTTAACTTTTTCGTATTAGTGTTCGGTAATTTCATATCAATACCCAAAGAAGTTTGCAACCATCTAGAATACTCTTTAACGGTCAAAGGCGTAGGATCTGAATCTATTTTAAAGTGGTTTTCTTGTCTAAGGATTGTATGTGTAGACCTATCATCAAATTTCACTTCGAGTTGAAAAACTTTATTTTTTTCATTCCAGCCGCTTGGAAAATGTTTAATATCAAAGCCTAGTGCATAGTAAATTGATTTCAACAGACTAGATTTTCCTTTTTTATTTCCATTGCTGACAATAAGGTTTGTTCCGTTGGAAAAATCGAAACGTGTTCCTTTCTTCTCTGAATAATCAAGAATAGTTAATGACTCTATTAACATAATGCATCCTCCCAAAGTTCACAAAGGCATTCTATTGCGATTGCGATTATAAGATTATCGTTTGTAATTGAGCTATCATGATTTTTAATAATTTGAACAATCTGATTAATTAATTCTTGCTCGGTTGATTGTTCTAAATTTAAATTATTACAATAATTTTTGGTTTTCTTTTTTATATTTTGATAACTTACTAAAATTTTGGTTTTTTCTTGTTTGATTCTTCTTTTTTTAAATTCGTTATAAGACAATTTATCTAGAATTCTATCAAATTCTTGATGCTGTTCAACACGAGCGAAAACCTTTTTAAGATATACATTATCAATTGTTTTTAGCGAATAATTATTATCGAGAACAATTATTTCACTCTTTTGATCAATCATTAGAGAAAGTTCTGACAATAAAGCGCGCCCACTTTCGTTGTTAATTTGTAGATTTTGAGATACCAACTCTCCGAAAAGACGCTTAATAGCCTCTGTTAAATTATTGTTAAAAGGAGTTTTGTATATATATTGATTTTTTAAACGTATTTGTTGATTCTCATTCAAGTTTAAATTATCTGAAATTCTTTTCAAATCCTGATCGGAATAGTTTAACAAAGGTGAAATAATATTACCGCTTACAATTTCTTTTAAAGAATTTTGAAATTTTTTATCTATATCCCAAACAAAAATTTTTCTAATATCCTCATCATGACCTGGAATTAAATTTTTCTTTATGATTTCCTTAGAAATAAGTTTTTGTAGTGTTATATTTTTTTCTCCTTTTACTTGAATAAATATAGTTTTGCCATTCACATACACCTGAAAGTCGTCCTCAGCTTCTGGAATTATTAAAAAATCCTCGCGCTGATAGTTGTTAATCATGATTAGTATTATTGAAGCTTTTTGATAATTAAACCCTTTTATAGCTATAGCCCCGCCGTTGTTGATTTTATTAGGCATATAACTCCTCCTTGAATAAACCTATCTAATTAATATAATTATAACAGAAGAAATATTTATATAACATCAAATTTTTCAAAGTAATACTTATTATTTATTGAAAATCAATTAGGTTTTCCCTTATTTTATGAGCGAAGTCATATTTCTAACTATAATTCTTCTTGCCTAAATGACACCGTGTCATTTGTAATAACTTGTGTAAAGATGACACTGTGTTATCGGAGGAGGACAACCTATGCCAAAAGAGGTATTTTTAAAGCTTCCAGCAGAGAAGCAAGAGAAAATCTTATCCGTTTTAGAGACAGAATTTAAGACAACGCCATTTCAAAAGGTGAACGTGAAAGAAATCGTCGGGAAATCGGGAATGACAAAGTCGTGAGCGAAGGCCAACAACTCGTGAGAAATGGCGCTCTAGCAGGAATGTCGGTCCTAGCCCACATCTCATTTTCTATCGCTCTTATCTGAACCGTCGTTAAGATCTTCCAGTATGAATTCGCAAATTAAAGAACCTACAAAAGTCAGTCGTGATTGCGGCTGGCTTTTTTGAGATTTTACAGTGTTTTTTCGGGCAAGCAGTTTGCTATATAAGTCTCCCTAATCGTATACTAACGATGTACAACCATTAAGGAGGGTTTTTATGTTTTTATCGGAAGAATTATTACAAGAAATTCATGAGCGTGCACCGCGTTATGACAAAGAGAATGCGTGGCCTGCGGAAGACTATGCAGCGTTAAAAGAGGCGGGATACTTGAAGGCGTTCGTGCCAAAAGAGTACGGCGGGTTTGGCCTATCTCTTAAAGAAATTGCGCAAGAACAAACACGTCTTGCGATGGCAGCTCCAGGGACTGCGCTTGGGGTGAACATGCACCAAATTATTGTCGGCCTTGGCAAGCACATGGTTCGTTTTGGCAACAAGAAGGGTGAACAAATCCTTCGTGATGCGGCAGAAGGCAAGTTGCTGGCGTTTGGGATTTCTGAACCTTCGAATGACCGCGTGTTATTCGGTTCGATTTCTGAGGCTCGTCCGGAAGAGGGCGGCGCGTATCGTTTCTACGGCAAGAAAGTCTTCTTATCAATGGGCAAATATTGTGACAAGTTGGTTTCATTTGGGCAAGATAATACAGGTGAGTCACCACTCTCAGTCTTTGCGTATTTAACACCTGACCAAGAAACGTTTATCGTAAAAGACGACTGGGATACAATGGGCATGCGTGCGACGCAATCAAACAGCGTTGAGTTGAAAGGTATCTTCGCAGCAGAAGAGCAAATTCTCACAAAAGTCGCTCCTGGACCAAGTTTCGATCCAGTGGTATTCGGTATTTTCGCGTACTTCGAAATTTTACTAGCGGCAACGTACTTTGGTATCGGGAAACGTGCGCTAGAAATCGGGGTAGAGACAGTGAAAACTCGTCATTCTGTATCGAATGATGCGCCTTACTCTAACGATAAAAACATTCGCTGGAGAATTGCGGAAGCGGCGATTATGCTAGATGGCATTCAACCGCAAATTAACGAGTTAAGCGACACGCTAGAAGCAAGCACAGAATACAGCTTCATCTGGTTGCCTCGTTTATCTTCTATTAAAAACCGTTCAGTGGAAGTATCGAAGAAAGCCGTGGAAGAAATTGTTCGTGCATGCGGCGGAAGTTCATACTTCAATCGTACAGAATTATCTCGCTTATACCGCGATGTGTTGGCTGGCTTGTTCCAACCAAGTGACCAAGAGTCATTACATGATGCGTGGGCGAATATTCTCTTAGGACCAATCCAATAATTTTATTTATATAGTAGAAAAGCTCGCTTGCGTCAGTGCAGGCGAGCTTATTTGTGTTTAAACAAGTTCAGTGGATTATATGGAAGTATCCGTATTTGTGATTCCACTGTTATTAAATATCTAATTTTTCGATGATTTCACCATTCTGTTGTTTGATTTGAATTTTTTGAATCAGTTCTTCTCCTAAATACTTGGAGAACGCACTTAAGTCAGGTGCGACTTCAAAGAGAATATGGTGGTTTTCTTCATCAGGTATGAATGAAGACTGGTGATTTTTTGGATTTGACCAAAAATTCCAATTCGTATCGGTTCGTTCGTAATAAACATAGTTGTTCTTTTTCGTAACGTAAATTCTTTTATTCGTCAGAGTCCGTTCGTCTTGAGATTTAATAATAGTTGAATATAATTTTAATCCCTCGAATTGCTTATATTCTCGAATTTTATCATTTGAAACGTTAAGTTTAATCACTTCATAATCCATAACCTTACCTCCAAAATAGTCAACTGGATGATATGCTGTTACTTCTATTAAACCACTTTTTACTAGTGATGTCTATCTCTTTATGACTGTGAGAGAGTGCGTTTGACAGAGCAAGAAGAATTCTCATTGTTGAACAACCGAAATGTAACATATAAGTTACGTAACTTATATGTTACATTTTGCTTTTTTAGAAGTACGTCTTAACAAGTTGGAGTTCTGCTTCGTTTAAAGGTCGGTATTCTCCAGGTGCTAAAGCCCCATCTAAGATAAATTCTCCAAAGCGGATACGTTTAAGATACGTCACTTTCACGCCAACACATAGGAACATCTTCTTCACTTGATGGAATTTCCCTTCAGAGATTGTGACGGTCGCACGGCTGAAGCTGCCGCTACTTTCTATTATCGTAAGCGAACTAGTTTTGCATTGATACCCACCATAGAAGGTGACGCCACGTTTGAAGGTTTCTACGGCATCTTCGTCTATCGGGCCGTTGACTTCTACATAATATTCTTTCTCGATATGTTGGTCGGGATTCAGCATGCGGTAGCCCAGCGGGCCATTATTCGTCACAAGGAGCAGCCCTTCAGTATCCCCATCGAGTCGTCCGAGCGGGTAGAGGCCTTCAACGTTTTCCTTTGCAAAAAGGTCAATAACCGTCGTATGTTCCTTGTCGGTCGTAGCGGAGATAACGCCTTGGGGTTTATTCAGCATATAGTACTTCTGGCTGGCGTCATGAATCTGAGTTCCGTTCACCGTGATGACTTGCAGGGTTGCGTCGACATTATTGCTGACGTGAGTGGCCGGAACACCATCGATTAAGACCGCTTCATTCTTGATAAGTTTCTTCATTTCGCGGCGGCTCAGCACCAGATATTTCATTAATAGATGTTCGAGTCTCATAGGCCCTCCTTGCAGTCGTTTTCTCGATTATACAATTTTTTTCAAAAATCGAGTAGTTATTCGTTGACGTCTCTTTCTTCCTGTGGTAAATTATTAAACGTTGTCGCGCAAGATGAGAAAAAACATCGAATCATATTTCTTGCAAAGGAAATGAACGCGTGATATGATATCAAAGTTGTTGCAAAACAACGATTGACCTTTGAAAACTGAACAAAGAAGACGAACCAAATGTGTAGGGACTTCATTATTTTTAATGAAGAAACAACAATTTCTTATCTCTTAAAGAGATACAATAAGTCAGTAATTAAAATGAGCTTTTCAAAGCTCATGAAAATTCAAATTTTTCATGAGAGTTTGATCCTGGCTCAGGACGAACGCTGGCGGCGTGCCTAATAC
>ERZ772942.908-NODE-908-length-12520-cov-2.780505_pt1 | contig 12520 bp, 19 predicted proteins | sample MGYA00511135_ERZ772942 | MGnify/ENA primary metagenome ERZ772942 (study PRJEB29015, sample SAMEA2738099) | human oral metagenome | biome: human oral; feature: human-associated habitat; material: saliva | place: China | collected 2265 ... | reverse complement strand
GCAGGTAGAATGTATACAGCAGACGGGAACTGGATTTCTAGTGCTTATCTTGAGATAGCCTTGGAAAGTAGCAGTCTAGGAGAAGGCTCATACATGCTTCAAATGCGATTCAAGAACTATTCTCGTGACCCAAGACCAATTCCTGCTGGTCGTCAAAATCGACTTGAATGGATTGAGAAGAACTTGGAGAACATCCGATGAGGGAGAATATAATTGGGCAGAGGTTCAATCGTCTCGTTGTCCGTACAGCAAAAGCCGTGATTTTTCACGGCTTTTATTTTGCTCTAAACACCCCCCTTTATATGCTTTGCCCTTTTTCTTCCAGTTCTTGCCTCTCATCACTTCTCACACGTTCCATAAGAGCTTTTTTATTTGCACGTTGGGCCCTTTGAAGAGAATTGGTCAAATTTCTCATGAAATCTGTATTGATGATTGCTTTACCTTGGGATTGTTGGATGTTTTTTCTTTGCAGGTTCTTCCTTTCTTGCATTTTATGTGAAACAGCTTGAGCTAACTGACTTTTCTGATCGCTTTCTTCCTCTGGCAATATTTTTTGATAGAGTGATTTGAGTTCAGAAAATCCTTTCGCATTCTCCTGTTTTAATTTTTGAATAATCGCTTGATCAGTCGTTTGTGAAATTTCCTTGTTTCGACTGTAAATCTGATGTTTCAGCTGAAAAATTGAGATATGGGTCTGTAGCTCTTCTATATAGCTATCTTTCGTAACAGGATAGCCCTTTAGAATAGTCAGCACTCCTTCATCTTGAAGAGGTTGAACTGCCTCTAATTCCCTCTTCAGACGTTTAATAGGTGCTTGAATTGCTAATGAATCAGCCTTTTCTACTGAAAATGAAACACTATCTTCAAACTGGTTAGCAAGAGATTGTTTTAGAGATTGGTCTGCTTCACCTAATTTATAATTTGGGGTCAGCTGCAATTCAGTCAGCTTCAGTCTTTGAAGGATCTCCTTCTTTTTTAATTCAACAAATGGCTTATCCGTTTCAAGTGGTTGTATTTGATCAAAAAGAGTTTTACGAACTAATAAACTACTTTGTTTTTCTTCCAATAAACTCAATTTCAATGCATAGCGAAATGTTCCTAACTCCTGGCGTTCTTTCAATGATCGATCGCTTTTCTTTTTGGCCGCTTCTACAAGATCTTTCAAATCAGCTGAAGAAAATAGCGACAAGTCTCTTAAATTAAGTTGCTTCTCCAGTAAGTCTTCTTTCATTTGACTCACATCATAAACTAATTCCCTAACATATTCAGGACGTCCCAAACCTGTTCCGTGTTTATCATAAGCAGCATAGACTGGTTTTGTGATTTCAATAGGTTTTGCTCCATCTTTCAAATCATAACCCAGTTTTTTCCAGGCATCTAGTGTTTTGATGACACTTGCGTTAGGATCCTGGGCTAAAATTAATTTTTGATTCTTTACTGAGAAATTGGCCAAATTTTTTTCCAGCTGAACGTCAGCTATTTCAAGGGCATTCTCACGAAATAGGTGCAAGATTTTATTTGCTAGTCGTTCTCTCAACTCCTTCTCTCGACTCGCAATTAATTGCTGCAGATGATAGCCTACAGCCTCCTGTTGTGTTTTCTCAACACGACCATCTAGTTTCCGAATCTTCTCGTAGGTTGATTTTTTTCCAGCCGAATAAGCTCCTCTATAGGTCTCTAGGAAGTCCTTCGTTTCTTTCAGAAATTCTTGATAGAGCTCTTTCCCATCATTTTCTAAATAGGAGTCCAGATAGCGGTCAAGGAAGAATTTACTGACTGCAAAATCTCTTGCATTTGAGCCATAGCGCCATTTTTTATCCATAGGCAAATGATTATAAGCCTGCTCCAAAAAATTTTTTTCAGCTGAAGAACGCACCATCTGATCTCTAAATACAGAATTGATCAACTCACTTCTGATATTGGCCAAAATTTGTTCTCGTCGAACAATCATTCCTCTAGTCTGTTCATTCAACAAGCCATGAAAAACATCGCTTTTAAAACGCTCAATAGTTTTCTGGGAAAAGTTTCCTCTGTACTCCATTCGTCCACGAGGTCGATAGAAAATTTTTTCTCTTGCAGACTCGACTTCTGATAAACCAAAATGCACATGAATATTATCCGTATTCAAGTGAATGTTGGCCCACCAAAATGATGAATCAGATAAGCCTTCTTTTTCAATCAATCTTGGCAATGCTTCACGTATAACCGACTTGATAGCTTGCTGATCGACTTTCCCAGTTTCCAGATCATATAATCCCTCCTTGGCCAAAAAATCATTATCAAAAGAGATAACACCCTGCCATAGAAGAGAGCCATTTTGATAAGCCTGTTCTAACTTACTTTTCAATTCAGTTACTTTGCTACGCTGCAAGTAATTGGCTTCTTTTGTAAAAATCGCTGTCATTTCTTCATTTTGATTTTCAGTAGCATAAGAGCGATTCATGTAATCAATGTATTCCTGAAAATTTAGTTTCGTTTCTGGAACTTCAGCTTGAATTTTTTGTAGTTCATCTTCAGTTAGAGACTCGATATTTTGTCTGTGTGTTTCTAAATTTAATTCATTATCAACCTCGACAGCTTCGTCTCTATTGGTGTAGTCTACAAACCCACTATTTGCTTCAGTGTATTGCAGCATGAAGGTAATGCTTGGACTAGAAGATACGTTCATTATTTTCCTCTCTTTGAATTAAAATAATCCATTTTTCCTTAAAAGAGCGTAGTCTTTTAATAACGGTTGTAATTCTTCAGGTTCAACTTGAAAATCATTGATCCACCGTCCTGATTGAGAAATATGTAATTCTTTTTGTTCTTCAATAAATTGCATGGGAATCAATAAGATATTTGGTTCTTCTAACTCTGAACCACTTTCTCGTTCTAAAAAGCCGACAATAAAATCTTGATTTCCTTTTGTCCTCAATTGCCAGTGATGGGAGTTCCCATTTTTCCTTTTATATAATGAGCTATATTTTACATCAATCGTTAGACCATCTAGCCAAAAATCATATACTGGATTATTTTTCTTGAAATACTTATTCGCATCCGTTGCATCTGGAACATACTTTTGAAAAAGCTCCTCAGCCATTCCCCCGAGCTTAGCTGTCCTAGAACCATACTGAATTTTATCTTGAATTTTAAGGCAGCCACTCTTTATTAATTTCAAATGAGCTATATGAGTAGGCAGCCCTGACTGTTTCACCGCTTCATGAAAATCTCCTGTTTCTAAATAGATCTCAACAACATCTACCATTTACTGCACCTCAATGAGAATGTTTGATTGTTTGACCACGTGCAATATCTTCTTGAATGACATCATTAATTCTTGCCATTAATTCATGCTGTGTAGGATCCAATCGTGAATGAATAGATTCCAATTCTTGAACATCAAAATCATCTTTCGTAATAGCATGAAAGTTGGTTAGTGTTAAATAGAGAATTTGATCAAGTTGACGATGAATTGCCTTGTTGTCATTTCCAGAATCAAAGGCATCCCCCAAATTTTTTTCCAGCTGAGTCAGTCGCTCATAGAAATTTTTTCCTTCTCCTAATTCAATAAAAAGTTTATAAAAAACTTCAATCAAAGTGACAAGCGTTGCTGAATTATTTCGATATTGCTTCTGCAAAGCAGACGATTCTTTCAAGTAGGATTTTATTTCCTTAAATTTTTCATGTGTTTCTTCGCTAAAATATAAGCTAAGTCTTGGATTCATTTTTCCCTCCTCAATTTTTCTGAGATGATCCTGTCAAATAATTGATTTTATATCCTGGTTGAATATTAAAGATATATACATCAAATGAGATCTCATCATCTTCAATACTCTGTGCCTCCATACGAACTCCTCTGGCAACTAATTCCACATTTCTAAAAATGGGAGTTACTCGATAGCGAACATGGTGATTCGTATTTTTTATGTAGTTAGCAATTTTATTTTCATAGTAGACCATTGATGATTGTTCATCTTCAAAATTTGCATTTAAAGCACGTGTACCTGTAAATAAATTTTTAGCATTCGCATTCTCTCCACTTAATTGAAAACCGATTAAGTGAGAACGATTATATAAATAATCTTCTTTCCCGTTGAAAATTATTTTTTTATTTTTCCATCCTGTTGGTGTGATAGACGAAATAGATTCTCTATCTTCAGTTGGCATCAATTCTTTTCCCAACATCGCTTCAGCAATTCCTACACGATTTAAAAAATCTAGATCAGAATATTTTTCCCAGCTGCCATTTTTTAAACTCAATTCGTCTTTTGTAAATTGTGATTTTTCATTGACGACAATCACTTGATTTTTTCCATCATACTCCTTCGATTTCAAATCATCATTTTTTAGAGTAGAATTCAAATTTGAGTTGGGATTTTTTTCTTCAGCTGAATCGGCTATGTTCAATTGATTTGGGATATCATTTTGTGTCAAGCCAGATTTGATAGCATTAAAATTGTTAGGTTGTACGATAAAGATTGCAAGAAAAATGAGAATGATGAACAGAGATTTATTCTTCTTCATTTTCAAACACCACCTGACCGTCGTTCAGCTTCAAGTGCAGATACATCATCCATAAAATGTAACCAATTTGTGGTTAGTTCATTTACAATATCTTGTTTAACATTTAAAGCCGAAAGAGAAATCTCATTCTTCAACATCAATTCTAAAATCTGACTTTGTTGTTTTTTGATATTGGACAATGTTTCCGCAAATTGATTATCGTACAAATTCAATCCGTCATTCATTACGATATTTTGAACTTGCGATAACATAAACTCATTGAAACTTGGATAGTTATATTTTTTTGAAATGGCCTGAAGTTGTTCAAACATATCATCAGGAACATTTCTAATTAAAAAATTTTTAGTCATCACTTTCCACCTCCCCTTCATACTCTAACCAACGTGAAATATGATTGCCATAGCGATCCATTTTTTCTTCAAATTCTGAGAGTATCCTTGTCTGTTTTTTCATTTGTTTCAGAACATGGTCAGAAGCTAATTTCATATTTTCTAAATGAGCCACATACAAATCTTGAGCACGATTAAATTTTCCATACTCAATTTTTTCACGACAGATTGAGAGCAGAAAATCATTTAATGATTTGGCTTTATTTTTTTTTGCAAGAGCTTTTAGATAGCTAACCTCTTCCTGTGTTAATCCTCTAATGAGAAGGTTCATCTGTATCCTCCATCTTATTATTTATTGTCCCAAAAGCAGGACTTCTTTTTTCTTTTGTCGAAGCAAAAGCAAAAAGAAGCAAAAAAGAAAACTTCAACCTCGCAACATCACGAACCGTCACGGTTCTATTTTTGCGGTTTTTCAACACACTAACACACACAGAGGGACTAAGGTCCTTTTTAGGTGTGTTGTGGTAGAAAAGAGCATAAGGGAAACTGATATCACGTGCCGTGATATGTTGATAGTATCAACGTTTCCAATGATATCAATTTTCTCGGTTTCACCTACTTACACACACATGCTATACTTACCTTTACACACTTTATAGGTGTTATACTTACACTGTATTTCTTCTTTACATACTTTTACCTACACCGTTTTTGACTTCGTTTAGAAGTTCAAAACTCAAAAATTAAGACTGATCTTCAGCTGGAAAGGTTCCTTCTTCACGATTTTTCTTAGCTGCTAAACGTTGTTCTTTTTCATCTTCTTTGATGAGGTTTAATTCCATTTTTAACTCTTCAAGAATTGATTCATACGACTGATTTTTATTTTTCTTCAATTGAATTTGAACATAAATTTTACCAATTTGTTTTTGAAGATTCTCTTCTGCTTCTTTACGTTCCTGTTCCAAAAGGGCAACTCTTTTCTTTGCTTCTTCCAGTTGATTATCAATTTTTGTTAAATCATTTTTAGCCATGATTACTTCTCCTTTTTTCTAATTTCGTATTTCTTATTTCCTTAATTTATTTCCTGCAAAGCTGTTAATTTTTTCTTTTACAGTTTGGAAGTTGCTCCATAAATCGCCATCTAGTTTTTTCAAATCAATCACATAAACTTCATGATCATTTTTCTTGATAGTTAGTGTGAAAGAACGTTCATTAATTTTAATTTCCTGTAAAACGAGGTACATTGAAGAAAACATTTCTCCTTTATACCCTGGATTACTATGATAGGTTATTCCATATTCATCAATATCCAGCACAACCCATTTCTGTTTTCTAATTAAACCTTTTGTACTTGTGAATACAGTACGATGCTTTCTAACTGGTTGATTTTCCCTTGGTGCTAATTTAAGTTGTTCTTTCATTTTTCTGCCTTTCTTTTTTTGATTGATTCTAGTATAAGAGATAAATGAAAAAAATTTTTTAAAGGGACAATCATAAAAAATAAATCCCCTTAATTCAAAAATTAAGGAGATTTTTGATTGCTATTTATTGGTAAACACAAACTCGCCTTTCATAGAAAATGCACTCTTTTTACTTACATCAAATTGAATCAGCCTGAAATAAAAATCATGTTTTTTTCCAAATGGGAAGACACTAAATACTGGATGATACCATTCTTCAATATCTACAAATTTTCTTTCAAGAGGAGCTTCAGAACCATTCCATGATTTTCTATGATAGGAAATACCTGTCCATTTTTCTCTATTCAAAAAACTTAATTCTACAATATCTTGATAATCCTTTTTCACTGCTCGCTGGTTAATCGTAATCATTCGTTGGTTTGCATCACCTTCATCAGCATCTGTAAAAAGATTGGTTTTAGGAGGTAACTTATCTTTTAATTTTCGGATTCCAAGATAGTCCTTATTTAAGATATTTTTGAATAAATAACGCTGAAAAAGTTTTGCTTGAAACCACTTCATGAAATAATAAATACCAACACTAAAGATTGTGGCTAAAAGCCAGAACAATGATTCATTTTCTTGAAATGGAAAATCCACTGCGATTGAAAAAATCAAGCCTAACACAACACTTTCAAAAAATGAAAAAATAAATCTCTCAACACCAAAACGCAATTTTGAAAAAGGAACGACTAAGATAAAAATAACCATCAAAAGTCCTAAATAATTTGGACTAATTTCAAGTGTTGCTGAAATTTTTTTAATCAGAACAGCTCCTGCAACCATTAAAAAAAATAAATATTGCCATTTAAAGGCTTGTCTAATAAGCCAATTCACTCCACAAATTGCAGATAATTTATATCCCAATTTATCAGTTTCTTTTACCATTTTAATTAAATTTTTCATTTTATTTTACCTCACTTTAATTCATTTCTACAGTTTCAATAGGGTTTGAAAATTCAAATGTTCCATCTTTGACTGCCTGTTTTTTCTTGTCCAAAGACTCCAATTTAGCCTTCAACTTTTCAATGTTTTTATAGGCTGTTTCAATGGTTCTATTCTTCGTTTCAATGTTTGTATCCAGCGTAGCAATATTCTTTTGATTGGCTTCGAGATCATCACCTGTTAGATATTTTGCTTCTGCTTGAAGACTCGCTTTTCGTGAATTATCATCTTCAATAGATTCCTTCAATTGAGAAATTGATGTTGTCAATTTTTGAGACTGTTCGTTCTGGAAATTGATCTCTTTTTCGATTTCCTGAAGAGTAAATTCTTCTCTGGAGACAACTTCAATAGCTTTGATTTCAAGCTGAGGATTTTGAGGGGTTACAAAGAATTGTACAGTGTCCTCTTCTCCAGATTTCTTCTGAGAAACCTTTTTGGAATCACTGGATGGCGATGAAATATTCACATCAATTGAACTAGAAGAGACTGTCTGATTCGTCACATCGATCGCAAATGCTCCAAAATTTTTCGGAACACCTTTAATAATAACTGATACTTTATTATCAATGATTGGTACAACATCCATCTCTATTTTTGAGTCTTTATGCTGCGCATAGAGTTTCCATTTCAATCGTTTGGCATCGATGCCCCGATCTATCGAAGTCGTAGCATCTTTCGTCTCAAATTGTAAAACGATAATTCCAGTATCTGGTGAATATTCCTGGCTAACAAGTTTCATCTCACCACTGCCATTCGCAAAAACCTGCTTTGTTTTGAGTTGTTCTGAAGTATAGGTTTGTCTTTGTGGTGAGAAAATTGCTCCCATCAAAAGACTTAACCAGGTCAAAAATAACATTGAGAAAATGACTAGTTTTCTCTTAATAATATTCTCTTGAAACCAAACTTTAGTCTTAATAAATGGCTTCAAAATTGGGCTAGATTTTATCTTTTCAATCCAGCGCTTGGATATTTCAATTAAAGTAGACATTTTATTTCTCCTTCCTAATTTTTCCATAATACTGATTTGTTAAAGAGGTTATATCCGTCTTTTTTTCAGTACACCACATTCCATACAAAGATAAGGAAAAAACTATAATAGCTACACAAATAGTTACAAATATATCTCTCATAAACTCGAAATTTCCCAAATAAAAAGATTCAAAGACTGTCATAAAAGAAACGTCTTTCACTCCAACTAATTGAAAAAAATTTGAATTCATATGAACTAAATTTACTGCTACATATGCAATAAAGCCCAAAAAGAGATTGATTGGCACTAAAGCTAGCAAAATATAAAAAGATATGCCTCCTAAAATTGCAAAAACTTGATACTTCTGATTAGTTGCAAACAACATATCAGAAGCTGACACACAATCGAATTTTTTTGGTTCATTCGATAATGTATATTTTTTTATACCTCTCAAATGTTTGTTAGCTCTTTTCTGCTTCAGACTAGATGATTTAGTTCTTCTCATGCTTCTTATATCCTTTCCAAATAAATGAAACCTTACTTTTCGGCCAAATACTTTTTAGTAACATTAAGAAGGCTAATGGCAGCCTTTTCGTTTTGATTTCATTTCCAAAGTTATCACATATAGTTATCCTGAAGAGCGGTACGAACCAGATCGCAATCAAGACAGTTCCAACCACGCCATGCGCAATAGCATTTAAAAATTGATACATACTACCTCCTTAGACATACTTCAATCTGTGAAAAGCTGTCTCGGCCCATTTACTTAGCTTTACCCTTTTAGTCATTTATGGCCTCCTGAATACTTTTCTCATCTGCTACAATCTTTTCCTCTGAATCTCTTGAAGCATATAGATATTTCTTTATTTTCCCCTTACGAATCTTGATAATAGTAGCAGCTTTTTCAACCTGGTATTTTTCTACCAACTTTTGACCTTCTTCTGTCTGAGTGTCAATGTAAAATGTAGGATAGGAACCTTTATTGGCTGCATCTACAACTACACTTTTCCCAACCTGACAGTAAGGACAATCTTTTTTATAAAATACTAGATTTACATTTTGATCAAGTACAGTATTCTGGTATTCCTTCTGAGTAAGGTGAGGATCGTAATCTAAGATAAAATAATCTTTATACACCCTATACCCTCCTAGAACTGCGAGACTCACAACTAAAATGACAAGAATAGCCCCTAGAGCTAACTTAACGTGTCTAAAAATCTCTCTCATCCTATTTCCTCCTCATCCATAAAATCAAATATGGAACCTTGAACATAATCAATCTTGGCCAATTCTTTTATTTCTGATTTCAAGTTAGTGAACGTTGTCATCACTTCTTGAAAGAGTAAAGGATCAAATTCCTCGGAATCCAATACACGGACAATTGGCAACATTGGATAATGATCTCTCAACTCCTCCTGCAGGTAATCTGAAATCATTTTATCATTCGAGATAACACTATCTACTCTAATGATCGCTGGAATGCTAGAAATACTCTCCTCGTTTTGATAAAAAGTTAAAGCCACATCCCCTGCAGAAACAGAATCAAATTTTAAGTTATCCGATGAAAGTTTAAAATAATAAGCCAATGCTTCCTGACCAACCCCTGTTAGGTAGTATCCACGGATAATTTTGAATAACTCTGACATCAACCTGTCTCCTTCCTAACAAACTTTTAGAAGCCTAAACGGAGCTTGATACACGTCAGGATAGTGAATCAGTCTCTTTTTTCTTTGTTCAGGAAGTGGTTTACGGTAATGCTTTTGAAGATACTGAAAAGCTAGTCCCAAGGTATCAAAAACTAAAACTTTATTCTCCCCATTACAAATATAGTCACCTAATTCAAAACTGAAAATTACATACTTCATTCTTCTTCTCACTTTCTATCTTCGCCAACCATTGCCAATAGATCTGTCTCTAATTCAAAATCATATCCGTTTTCTAAACGAACTCGTTGACGAATCCCTAGAAGTGAGAAAACTAATAAAGATCCTCCAACAAATATAAGACTAAATAGTCCAGCTAAAATCAAAATCATATCATTCCTCCATAGATTATTTTGTATACATTTATATCTTAGCAATAATCGTAGATATAAATGTAAGGCAGTCTGCGGGTTTTTAAAATTATCCAATATCAAGCTCAAATAGAGATAGTTGTTGTGTTTGTTTAAAGCCATCTTTAACCCTTTCTATCACTCTCTGAGTGAACTCTATACTTTCTTCAAAGAAAGCAGCAATATTGGCCATATAAGCCTCCTGACGTTCTTTCTTCACCTTGATAAGGGAAAGCAAGATTGCTTTGATAGAGGCTAATCTGATGCCTCCTCCACGGCCGTGTTTGACTGTGAAGAAGATCTTTTGTTCTGTTTTGAGAACCTTCAATACTTTATCCAATGAACGCTCAGGAATGTTCAACTTCTCTCGTATCTCTTTTTTCGTCGTCTGAATAAATGGATCCTCAGATTGATAGAAACCTTCTAAATAGGCCATTACGTCTGTTTTCCATTCATAGAGATGACTATTCTTCCTGTCAGCACGTTTCTTCTTAAACTTGTACCAACGTTGCTTCACAAAGAGATCTGAAGCCTTGAGTTCCTGATTGACCCATGCTTTACATAAAGTCATCACATAGTCACGACTAGCAGCTTCATATTTTCCTGAGTAGGCGCTTGTGATAATCTTATGATATTCAGCTGAAGAGAGTGGTTCGTCTAAATTTGCATTAAAGTTAGAAAGAACTTCCTCACACTCTCCTTGATCGATTCCTGAAGAGAAGTTGGCTAAAGCTAGCGTGAAAAGAACGTTGTTTCTTCCCATCAAGGCTTTTCCACCTTTGATATTCCCCTCTCTCATCAGCAATTGATACCAGGGTTCATCAATCTGTTTCACCCCTTCAGAGCCTGAAATAACCGTCAAATTGGTTTTTTTACTTGGGAAAGGAAGTTCTGATTGCTTCATTGACCAATCTAACCACTCCTGGAATGAATAGGTATAGTCAGGTTCAAAGAATTCGACATTATCAGTTCGAGGAATACGAGCAATCCCAAAATGGTTACAAGTCAAATCTACTGGTAAAGTTTGAGCAAAGTAATTTCTCAAATTTTGAGAGATAGCTTTAGCCACCTTTACCACTCGAAATTGGGAATGAGCTGTAACATAGGCTGATTCTGATAGGACAAAATAGGCTTGAAATCCCTTATCAGATTTTAGAATCAACGTCGGCATAAAACCTAGCTCCAGAGAAGCGGTTAAAATATCTCCTGTCGTCATTTCTTCAGTTGCAGAGGTAATATCGAAGTCAATGTAGAATGTGTTAATCTGTCTAAGATTATCTTCAGAGTGCCCACGTGTAATCCGTCTACTAGCATCACTATAGCTTCCATAGCAATATACGTTAGGAGTCCAGTGTGTAAACTGATCCTGGTTCTCAAGCAATGATTCGACAGAGGTTAAAACAACACCACGTGCCTTCACCATATTCGCTTTTGAACGATAAGCAAATACAGACCCTCGTCTTACTTCTTCAGCTGAAGAGATGAGCTGTAGATGACTATTCTTAAATTTTTGTGTTCTTAATCCGTCTTTTGTGATGATGGATAAGCATTTTAATAAATCAATCTTTTTCATGATTTTTAGCTCTCTCATATCCCTTCACTAGTTATAGTTTGAAGTCCAATACACTTATAAAATATGGTGCCAACTCTTTATATGAGAAGTAAATCATTACCCCTCCTACAATAATTAAAAAGATACTCACCATCCATTCCCAAGTAGTTAGATTTGGAAAGAAATCTTTCTCACCACTCCATCTAAGTCTGATGTCTGTATTTTTAGCTATGATAAATACTCCACTGAACGAAATGCACACTCCTACAACAAACAATACAATAAACAACAAAATCATATTTTCCTCCTCGCCTATTTTTAGGCTTTTAAAATAAATAAACTAACAACAGGACACTTTTTAAAGTGTCGATAGCAACTGCTCGAACTCTTCTGCGCTCAGAAGATCGTCTTCATCTTTCCGTGGTTGGAAAGGAATAATCTTTGATACTGGTTTCTTTTTAGCACCTAAACGGTAACGATGTCCGTTTGGCAACCAACCTAGCTTGTAATCTAATCTAGGAAGGTTTTCTCTACCCTTGATGCTATCGTTTGAAACCCCAATTTCAACCTCTCCAGATAGCTTGGCGTTTGCCCACTCACTAGGAGGGATTTCCCCAAAACTATCCCAGAAGACTTTTCTTTGAGCAGTCTTTTGTTGTCTACGAGCGCTTGCATAAGCACTCGCTGTTCTAAAGTTATTAAGCA
>ERZ772942.906-NODE-906-length-12529-cov-4.737694_pt1 | contig 12529 bp, 13 predicted proteins | sample MGYA00511135_ERZ772942 | MGnify/ENA primary metagenome ERZ772942 (study PRJEB29015, sample SAMEA2738099) | human oral metagenome | biome: human oral; feature: human-associated habitat; material: saliva | place: China | collected 2265 ... | reverse complement strand
TTATCAACCTCCTCATGCGTTTCTATGATGTGACTGCTGGTTCTATTTCAGTTGATGGTCACGATATCCGTAACCTGTCACGTCAGGATTATCGTAAGCAGTTTGGTATGGTGCTTCAGGATGCTTGGCTTTTTGAAGGAACTATCAAGGAAAATCTTCGCTTTGGTAATCTTGAGGCGACTGACGAGGAAATTGTTGAAGCTGCTAAGGCGGCCAATGTGGATCACTTTATCCGTACACTACCTGGTGGTTACAACATGGAAATGAACCAGGAATCAAGTAATATCTCACTAGGACAAAAGCAACTTTTGACCATTGCGCGTGCGCTTTTGGCTGATCCGAAAATTTTGATTTTGGACGAGGCAACCTCATCAGTTGATACCCGTTTGGAACTCTTGATTCAAAAAGCCATGAAAACTCTCATGCAAGGTCGAACAAGCTTTGTCATCGCTCACCGTTTATCAACTATCCAAGAAGCAGACAAGATTTTGGTCCTTAAAGATGGACAAATCATCGAACAAGGGAACCATGAATCCCTCCTTGCAGATAAAGGCTTTTATTACGATTTGTATAATAGTCAGTTTGCGGAGAAATAAACAGAAAAATCCACCAGTTATAACTGATGGATTTTTTCTGAATGTGACGTGCAGTAAGAGAGACTTCCCCTGTAAGAGAAGTCTCAACATCACTATTTATTTCTCAGCACGTCGTGTGACGAACATGGCATCTCCGAAACTGAAGAAGCGGTAGCGTTCTTGGACGGCGTGTTTGTAGGCATCTAGGACGAATTCACGACCAGCAAAGGCTGAAACCAACATCACCAAGGTTGATTTTGGAAGGTGGAAGTTGGTTGAAAAGGCATCTACGACTGTGAATTGGTAGCCTGGTTTGATAAAGATATTGGTCCAGCCTGAGTCGGCTTGGAGTTGACCATCGTATTTATTGCCGATTGTCTCAAGTGTTCGTATTGAAGTAGTTCCTACTGCAATGATGCGGCCTCCAGCGGCTTTGACACTATTGAGGGTATCGGCAGCTTCTTGGCTGAGGGTGTAAAACTCTGAGTGCATCTCATGTTCGTCGACATTCTCAACAGAAACAGGTCGGAAGGTTCCCAGTCCAACGTGGAGAGTGAGGTAGACCAATTTAACGCCTTTGGCTTCAATCTTTTGAAGCAATTCAGGTGTGAAATGGAGACCAGCTGTTGGTGCAGCCGCAGAGCCATTTTCCTTGGCATAGACCGTTTGGTAACGGTCGCGGTCTTCCAATTTTTCATGGATATAAGGTGGCAATGGCATCTCGCCCAAGCTTTCCAAAACCTCAAGGAAGATGCCGTCGTAGCTAAATTCTACGATACGTCCGCCGTGATCCAGTTCCTCAGTGACAGTGGCAGTCAAGCGGCCATCACCAAAACTGACTTTAGCACCCACTTTAAGGCGTTTGGCTGGTTTGGCCAAAACTTCCCATTGATCCCCTTGGGTATTTTTCAAAAGGAGAAATTCCACATGGCCATGGGTATCAGGCTTTTCACCATAGAGGCGGGCAGGAAGCACGCGTGTATTGTTCATAACCAAGGCATCTCCAGGGTTAAGCTGGTCAATGATGTGGTCGAAGTGGGTGTCAGTCATTTCCTTGGTTACAGGGTCAATGACTAAGAGTTTAGAGGCATCACGTTGCTTCAAGGGTGTTTGAGCAATCAGTTCCTCTGGCAGTTCAAAATCAAAATCGTTTGTATTCATTTCTTTCCTCGTTTAAAAATGTTCAGCCTTTTTATTATAGCACGATATAGGGCGACAGTCATTAAACTTATCGAGTGAAAGCGCTTGACAAAAAGGTTAAAAAAAGAGATAATAAAGAAAAATGGTATATACCAATATCGAGGTGAATAGAATGAAAAAGATTTTAGTTAAAAATCAAGTTGAGGGAGGCAAAGTTGCCTTTGATCTTCTTAAAGAGAGCCTTGCAGCGGGTGCTCAAACATTGGGGTTGGCTACAGGTAGTTCACCTATCGCCCTCTACCAAGAGATGGTTGAAAGTGACTTGGATTTTTCAGAACTTTACAGTGTCAATTTGGATGAATATGTTGGTTTAGCACCAGACCATGAGCAGAGTTATCATGCCTTTATGAAGGCTCAACTCTTTGATGCTAAGCCATTTAAAGAGAGCTTCTTGCCTGACGGTATGGCTGAAGATTTGGAGCAGGCGGCTAAGGACTACGATGACATCTTGTTGCACCATGCCATTGATCTGCAAATCTTAGGAATTGGAAGTAATGGGCATATTGGTTTTAATGAGCCAGGTACGCCTTTTGATAGCCAAACCCATGTGGTCGACTTGACTGACAGTACCATTGAAGCCAATAGCCGTTTCTTTGCCAGTCGAGACCAAGTCCCTACAAAGGCTATTTCGATGGGGATTGCTTCCATTATGGCTGCCAAGAAGATCATTTTGTTTGCCTATGGTGACAAGAAGGCAGATGCCATTTTCAAGATGGTCAAGGGTCCAGTGACAGAGGAAGTGCCAGCCAGTGTCTTGCAACATCATCCAGATGTAACTCTTATCTTGGATGAGGCGGCTGCTACGAAATTGTAATATTATATTGTGGAAAAACAATCTTACGAAACTCAGGTTGAGGTATTTGGCACTCAGCCTTTTTCTTTTGTGAAAATGTGCTTCCAAACAAATCAATTGCCTAGTCCTCTTTGATAGCGCTATAATAGTTAAGTTGATTTTGACTATCAAACAACAGATATAGATATTTCATAAAGAAAGAGGAAATACAATGGCAAAACCTATTCGAGTATTGCTTTATTATAAATACCTTCCCATCGAAAACGCTGAGCAATTTGCGGCTGACCACTTGGCTTTTTGTAAGTCAATCGGTCTGAAGGGACGTATCTTGGTCGCTGATGAGGGAATCAATGGAACGGTTTCTGGTGACTATGAAACCACTCAAAAATACATGGACTACGTTCACAGCCTTCCAGGGATGGAGGACCTTTGGTTCAAGATTGATGAGGAAGAAGAGCAAGCCTTTAAGAAGATGTTTGTTCGCTACAAGAAGGAAATCGTTCACCTTGGTTTAGAGGATGACAACTTTGACAGCGACATTAATCCACTTGAAACTACAGGTGCTTACTTGTCACCAAAAGAGTTTAAAGATGCTCTTTTAGATGAGGACACTGTTGTCCTCGATACACGTAACGACTATGAGTATGACCTTGGTCACTTCCGTGGAGCCATTCGTCCAGACATTCGCAACTTCCGTGAATTACCACAATGGGTCCGCGATCATAAGGAAGAGTTCATGGACAAGCGCGTGGTTGTTTACTGTACTGGTGGTGTCCGTTGTGAGAAATTCTCAGGTTGGATGGTACGTGAAGGCTACAAAGATGTTGGCCAATTGCACGGTGGTATCGCAACTTACGGAAAGGATCCAGAAGTTCAAGGGGAACTTTGGGATGGTAAGATGTATGTCTTTGATGAGCGTATTGCTGTTGACATCAACCATGTAGATCCTGTCGTTGTCGGTAAGGACTGGTTCGATGGCACGCCTTGCGAACGCTATGTTAACTGCGGTAACCCATTCTGTAACCGTCGTATCCTTGCTTCAGAGGAAAATGAAGATAAATACCTCCGTGGCTGCTCACATGAATGCCGTGTTCACCCACGCAACCGTTATGTCTCTGAAAATGGTTTGAGCCAAGAAGAAGTTGTCTCACGCCTTGCGGCTATTGGTGAGAGCTTGGATGTAACACCAGCCTAAGTTTAAATAGAGAAGAAGCTGAGAGAAATCTCGGCTTTTTATTTTGCAATTTATTTCTAAAATAATGACATATATATATTGCAATTAGAAATATATAGTGTATAATTAAGATGAAAACAGATGGTGAACCTAATCAATGTCGACGATAATATCAGATAAGATGAAAAGGAGGGGGCATGTGGCAAAGAATTTACGCTTAAAAGCAGCTCGAGCAGAGCATGATATGACCCAGGGTGACTTGGCAGAAGCGGTAGGTGCAACAAGACAAACCATAGGTTTGATTGAAGCCGGAAAGTACAATCCCAGCCTAGCCTTATGCATTGCTATTTGCAAAACACTGGATAGGACTTTGGATCAACTGTTTTGGGAGATTTAGGAAGGAAGTAAAGATGATGAAATTAAAACTGATTAATAATAAGGTTACAGATGAACGCGAAGAAGCTCTAAATAATAAAGTTGCTGCCGAATGCTATTACATAATGATTGCAGGGACGCTTGTATGCTTACTTTATGGCTCCCTCTTTAACAATGGTGTCATCTCTGCTGATTACTTACTTTATCCAATGTTAATTGCATGGATTTGGTCTATTTATAGAGCTGAACGTCTTGCTGTAAGTGCTTTTGGGGGTTCGGGGATGACAGTCTTAGGTTGTTTACTGGTGACTGGGTATTTCACCTTTATAATGATGATGCTTAACTATCAGTCAAACCACAATGTCTATCATAATAATCCCTTGGATCCTAGATATCTCATGACTTGGGTATTTACTTATATGTTGTATGCTCCCGTTGTTTTCTTTATGAATTGGGCTCTCGTTGAACTAGGAAGATATGAGAGAAGGCGTCTTGAAAAACAGCTAGATGATTTGGAGAATGAAGACTAAATAGTGTTAGAATCAGACCAGACTTTTGGGTCTGATTTTATATTGGGATAACATAGATTTCTCTTTTTAAACCTTCTTATTTGTAATCATTCTAAATAACTGCTATAATACTTTTTAGAATCATTCTAAATAAGGAGTAAGAGAATTGGAAGATAAGAATTTTGCAGAACGTTTGAATATTTTGAGAGCTGGTGTGTTGGGTGCCAATGATGGCATCATTTCCATTGCGGGAGTGGTTATCGGTGTGGCTAGTGCGACATCTAACATTTGGTTTATCTTGATTTCAGCCTTGTCAGCGATTTTTGCCGGTGCCTTTTCGATGGCAGGTGGTGAATATGTCAGTGTGTCAACGCAAAAAGATACCGAAGAAGCTGCTATCGCTAAGGAACAAGCCCTCTTGGACCGCTCTCCTGAGGCAGCTAGAGAGAGTTTGTATCAAACCTTCCTCAGTCAGGGGGATTGCGAAACAGCAGCTGAAGTTAAGGTTAATCAAGCCTTCAATAAGAATCCGATTAAGGTCTTAGTTGAGGAAAAATATGGGGTGGATTTGGATGAAATTACGAATCCATGGCATGCTGCCGTCTCTAGTTTCCTGGCCTTTTCAGTTGGTTCCTTGCCACCAGCCCTAGCTATCATGCTGTTCCCAGAGCCTTACCGTATTCCTGTAACAGTGGTTGTGGTTGCCCTTACCTTGCTCTTGACTGGTTATATCAGTGCCAAGCTTGGAAAAGCACCTGTTAAACAAGCGATGTTGCGTAACTTGACAGTAGGACTATTGACCATGCTCGTGACCTATGTAGTTGGGCAAGTCTTCCATGTGAATGTGTAATTGTTAGTAATATGAGCCTACCTTTTAGGTAGGCTTTTTTAGTCTACTAGACCAGACTTATCCATGGTACAATAGGGCTATGCGTTTAGATAAATTATTAGGACAGGCGGGCTATGGTTCTCGCAATCAGGTCAAGAAGCTCATTCGTAGTAGGCAGGTATATGTGGATGGTGTCTTGGCGGATCGAGATAATCTTAATGTGGATGCTAGTCTTCAAACCATCACGGTTTCTGGTAAGGAACTGGAGCATACGCCAGAAGTTTACTATCTCATGAATAAGCCAGCAGGTGTAGTGTCAGCTCGAAAGGACAAGGAACACCAGACAGTCATTGATTTGATTAAGCCTGAAGATCAGCGAGAGGGGCTTTATCCTGTTGGGCGATTGGATAGAGACACGGAGGGCTTGGTGCTGATTACTAACAATGGCCCTCTGGGCTTTGCCATGCTTCACCCCCGCTATCATGTGGCTAAGACTTATTATGTTGAGGTTAATGATGTTCTTGGGCCTGATGCACCTGCATTTTTTGAGTCAGGTGTAGTCTTTGAGGATGGTACTGTTTGTAAATCAGCTCAGCTAGAAATTCTAAGTTCTGCAAGTGACAAGAGCTGTGCTAGAATTACGATTTCAGAAGGTAAGTTTCATCAAGTGAAAAAGATGTTCTTGGCTTATGGGGTCAAGGTGACCTATCTTAAGCGGATTTCTTTTGGAGCGTTTAAGCTTGATGAAGGGATAGCAGTAGGTTCCTATCGAGCGTTAACGGAAGCGGAAAAAGTGATTTTGCGTACTTATTTGGGCTAGTCATTTCTTCTTATTAAGGTATGATAGGAACTTTCAATCTCCTGATAGGTCCATCCTATCACTAGGTTTTATACTGTAAGGCCCATAAGGACGGACTTTTCTAGGGGTATAAGTAAAACTTATGACATTATATAAGTTTTTTTAATTTCTCAAGCCTTGTTTCTGGTGGTATGATGGTATCAATTCGATTGAGAACTTAAGCAAGTTAGGAGCAATGAGCAGGTCTAATCAGAGAGGGAGGTTCATTATGACAGAAGCATTTTATGATCATTTAGCAAAGACACGTCATCAGATTCACCAACATCCAGAGGTTTCTGAAGAGGAGCATGAGACGACAGTTTTTTTGAAAGGTTATTTGAAAAATCTAGGTATTGAGCCTTTAAATTATCCCTTGAAGACGGGACTCATCGCTGAGATTGGGTCAGGTTATCCGATTATTGCTTTGCGTGCTGATATTGATGCCCTACCGATTAAGGAAAAGACAGGACTTCCTTATGCCAGCGACAATGGGGCTATGCATGCTTGTGGTCATGACTTTCACCAAACCTCTCTACTTGGAGCCGCTCAGCTTTTAAAAGAAAGAGAAGCAGAGCTTAAGGGGACCGTTCGATTGATTTTCCAACCAGCCGAGGAAAATTTCCAAGGGGCCTATCAGGTCATTGAAGCGGGTGGTCTTGACGGTGTGTCAGCTATCATCGGTTATCACAATAATCCTCACTTGAAACCTGGTCAGATTGGTCTTCGTTCGGGTGCCATCATGGCTGGTGTGGAGCAGTTTAGGGTTGATGTTAAGGGTGTTTCTTCCCATGCGGCCCGTCCTGATTTGGGTGTGGATACGGTCTTGGTTACTACGACCATCATCAACAATTTACAACAGATTGTTGCTCGTACGGTATCGCCCTTTGAATCAGCAGTATTGTCGGTTACTCATATCGAAGTTGGAAATACTTGGAATGTTCTTCCAGCAGCAGGCTTTTTCGAAGGAACGATTCGTACCTTTGAGCCTAAGGTTCGTGAAGATGTCATTGCCCGCTTTGAAAAAGTTGTTCAGACGACAGCGGATCAGTTTGGTGCTCAAGTTGACATTACTTGGGGTAATTCACCTTACGTGACCTACAATGACCAGACGCTTACACCTCTCATCTTTGAAAATTCAAAAGCCTTCGCAGAAGTGATTGAAACCTTGCCATCAACAGGGGGCGAAGACTTTGCGGCCTATCAAAAGGAAATACCAGGAGTCTTTGCCTTTGTTGGCTCAAATGGTGAAGAAAATGCACCAGACTGGCACCATGATGATTTCCTTGTGAAAGATGAGGCCTTGCCAGTAGCTGTGAATTACTATGTAGAAAACGCCCTTTTCCTACTTGACTATTTTAAGGAGAAAGGCAAATGACCATTCCCTTAATCGGTATTACCAGTAATGAAAACCCTGTCAGGAAGTTGAGAGCTTCACTGACGCCCCATTTATAGGTGTTCAGTGGCATCCTGAGTTTCTCTTGGAACATAAGCTCTTAAAAGACCAAGGACTCTTTGATTATTTTGTTAAGAGTTTTAAATAAAGCTTAAGGACTTTAAATTGGTACTACTTTTGAAATTGAAAAGGAGGACGTGCTTAAGGAGAAAAAATCTTTTGATCATTTAGTTTACACTTAAGAACCCAGCCGATTGGTTGGGTTCTTTTGTCGTATTTTAGAAGCAAGATTTCAGGACTTAAAAAGGAGTAAGAATTTTTCACTTGCTATTTTTGAGTTTTTTAGATAAAATGAAAGCGTTATCATTTCAAAAAAATAGATAGGGAGTGGTCAAGTCATCTTTTTGATGGTTGACCTTATAACTTCCGAATAAGGAGAAACGTATGTTAATTGGTATTCCAAAAGAAATCAAAAATAACGAGAACCGTGTGGCTCTAACGCCTGCTGGTGTGCAAAGTCTTGTAGCTAGGGGACATGTCGTGTTAATCGAAACAAATGCAGGCCTTGGCTCTGGTTTTGCGGATGCAGATTATGCCAATCAAGGTGCTAAAATCGTTGCAACTGCTGCAGAAGCCTGGGCAGCTGAGCTTGTGGTTAAGGTGAAAGAACCTCTTGCAGCAGAATATGGCTTCCTTCGTGAGGATCTTTTACTCTTTACCTACTTGCACATGGCAGCAGCTCCAGAATTGGCAGATACTATGGTCAATGCTAAGACAACAGGTGTGGCCTATGAAACAGTACGTGGTCAAGAAGGTCACCTACCACTTTTGGTTCCAATGAGTGAAGTTGCAGGACGTATGGCCGTTCAAATCGGTGCTCACTTCTTGACCAAACAAGAGGGTGGCTCTGGCGTTCTCCTAGGTGGGGTACCTGGTGTTCCTAAAGGGAAAGTGACTATTATCGGTGGTGGTGTCGTAGGGACACATGCGGCCCGTATCGCACTTGGACTTGGGGCTCAAGTGACTATTCTTGATATCAGTGCCAAACGTTTGTCTGTCCTTGAGGAAGTCTTTGGTAGCCAAATTCAAACACTTATGTCAAATCCGCTCAATATTGAAGCGAGTGTTCGTGATGCTGACGTGGTTATCGGTGCAGTTCTTATCCCAGGGGCAAAAGCACCAAAACTCGTTACTGACCATATGGTTAGACAAATGCGTCCAGGTTCAGTTATTGTGGACGTTGCCGTTGACCAAGGTGGGGTTGTTGAAACTGCGGATCGCGTGACCACTCACGATGAGCCCGTTTATGAAACACATGGTGTCCTTCACTATGCCGTTGCCAATATCCCAGGAGCTGTGGCACGTACATCAACCATTGCCCTTACCAATGTCACTTTGCCTTATATCGAAGCCCTTGCAGGAAAAGGATTCAGAAAGGCAATTAACGACGACGAAGGTCTTCGTCAAGGGGTTACAACTTACCAAGGTCATATTACTAGCAAACCGGTTGCAAAGGGCTTAAACAGAGAGTATACATCAATTGATGAATTGGCATAAATAGATTATTTAGCATAAACAAAGAGGAGTCGCACCATGATTTGGTTGGCTCTTTTTTTGTGGTCTGAGACAAGAAGTGAATCATTTTTTTTGCTAGTTGATGGGCGAGTTCTCGCAAAGGATGATTTTTTTCTAATTTTGGTCTTATTTTATGCTATAATGAGTAGAAATATTAAGGGGAGTAATGAGTATCTATAATGCTTGGCATTAGGAGGTTTTATCGTGGCCAACCATATTCGCGTTTTCACAGCAATTGTTTTCTCTCAGCTTGTCGTTCTTTATTTTGGTTTTCGTATGGATGTCTCTTTGACCAAACTGCTAACCACAGTAACTGTAGCATCTCTAGTTGAGATTATTTATCATGTGAGGCTTGTTCGTAAGATAGGAGCCGATATTTCTTTTGAAACTTTTTGGAAAAATTGCGACCAACTTTTTAGAAAAAATGCTGTGCTCTTCTTTTTTTTAGTTTTTTACCACATCATTTTCAAAGGTGGGGATTTCTTGGCCTTCATTCTTTGGCAAGTTACCTTTGTTGTCTTGGTAAGTATTATCATCATGGCATCAAATAATGCCCCGGACGCATGATAATACTTAAATCTTACAATGAAAGTGTGTAGATAATGTTTAGCATTCAAAGAAATCATTTGTCGGACCCAGGTGTAGATTATGTCACTTTTGGTAAGGGAGACAAAACTCTTATTATCATTACGGGATTAAGTTTGCAACGATTAGGTGATATGTCCAACCTTGCCATTTACTCGCTATTTTATCGATACGCTAAGGAGTATACGGTCTATATTTTTGATAGAAAGGATCATATCGAAGAAGGTATTTCAATTGAAAATATGGCTGATGACCTCTACCATTCTTTACAAGAATTGCATATTGCTAATGCCTCTATCATAGGCATATCACAAGGTGGTATGATTGCTCAGCTGTTTGCTATCAAGTATCCTCAAAAGGTGACTAGTCTGGTGTTAGCTCTGACATTCTCTCGAAATAATGAAATCAGTAGAGAAACCATTGAAGGCTGGATTGAAATGGCAGAAAATGGTGAGATGGCTAAGCTCAATAAGGATTCAATGTGTAAAACATTTTCGTCTCCTATTTTAAAGAAATTATATGTGATTAATAAACTATTCTTGAAGACTGTGAGTGTTGAAAAACAAGAACGATTTGTTGGTTTAGCCAAGTCAATTCTAGCCTTTGATTGCTATAGTTCGCTTGATAAAATCACTTGTCCGACCCTTGTTCTGGGAGCCGAAAACGATTTAGTTCTAGGTGTGAATGGCGCCAGGGAACTTGCAAATAGCATTCCAAATGCTTCCTATTATGAATTTAGCAAACTGGGGCACGCGGCCTTTATTGAAAGTAAGCAATTTAATAAAATGATATTAGAATTTCTGCGAAAGAATGCTTAGGTAGTGGACTGATAGAAACCTATTAAAATAGAATGAGAAAGGGGTTACAATGGAGCTTGTAGCCTCTTTTTATTTCCGGTTCAATTGTGTGCAGTCTGAAAAATTAAATGATAGAATGGCGGTAGATAGGAGGATACAGAAATGTTAAACTATGATTTGATTGTTATCGGTTTCGGTAAAGCCGGTAAAACTCTGGCTGCTAAGATGAATGCAGCTGGTAAGAAAGTTGCTGTCATCGAGCGAAGTAAGGCTATGTATGGTGGTACTTGCATTAATATTGCGTGTATCCCAACCAAGACTATGATTGTTGCGGCTGAGAAGGGCTGGTCATTTGACGATACTATGAAGGAACGTGGTGCGGTGACTGGTCGCCTTAATGCTAAGAATTATAAAATGTTGGCAGACAATGGCGTTGATGTCATTGATGCAGAGGCACATTTTGTGTCAAACAAGGTCATCGAAGTGGTGGCTGGTGATGACCGTCAAGAGCTTACAGCTGAGACCATTGTTATCAATACTGGTGCTGTATCTAATGTCTTGCCTATTCCTGGCTTGACAACAACTGAGCATGTCTACGATTCAACTGGTATTCAAACCCTTGAAGCCTTGCCAAAACGTCTGGGTGTCCTAGGTGGTGGTAATATCGGTCTTGAATTTGCTGGCCTTTATAATCGTTTGGGAAGCCGAGTGACTGTCTTGGATGCTGCGACTAGCTTCTTGCCACGTGTGGAGCCATCTATTGCTAAGTTGGCCAAAGAATACATGGAAGAGGACGGCATTGTCTTTGAGCAAGGTGTTAAAACATCTGAAGTTAAGAATGACGGTGATGAAGTTGTCGTTGTTACTGACAAAGGCGAGTTCCGTTTTGATGCGCTCCTCTATGCGACAGGACGCAAGCCTAATATCGAACCCCTTCACTTGGAAAATACAGATATTGCCTTGACTGAACGTGGTGGTATCCAGGTCAATAAACATTTGGAAACAAGTGTTCCTGGTGTCTTTGCGGTGGGTGATGTTAATGGTGGCCTTCAATTCACTTATATCTCACTAGATGATTTCCGTATTGTCTTTAATTACCTAACTGGTGATGGCAGCTATAACCTTGAAACACGTGGAGCTGTTCCAACTGCTATGTTCCTCAACCCACCTTTGGCTCAGGTTGGCCTTACTGAAGACCAAGCCAGAGCAGCAGGTGGACCAGTTGCTGTCAAGGAACTTCCAGTTGCTGGCATGCCTCGTGGTCATGTTAACGGTGATTTGCGAGGTGCTTTCAAAGCTGTGGTAAATCCTGAAACTAAGGAAATTTTGGGAGTGACCCTCTTTGGTCAAGAATCTCATGAAATTATCAATCTAATTACCCTAGCGATTAATCATCACATTCCATATACAGATTTGGCTAAACAAATCTTTACTCACCCAACTATGGCTGAGAACCTAAACGATTTGTTTGCGATATAACATGAAAAGAGCCGAGAGGCTCTTTTTTGTGAGTATATCATCCATGCAAAGCGACACTCTAGGTTAGATGTCGCTTTTTTTGCGCTTTGATGATAAGATAGAAGTGCTATAAGAAAATTCTTTAGATTGGTGCTCTTTGTCTCCTTTGAATGCTTGATTGACCTTGAGTCACCACTAGAATATGTATGAAAAATCTAGAAAGACACTCGCCTGCAAATTCGTCTGTGAGTGTGTGTAATTTATGACTAAGAAAGTAGGAGTGGGCAAGGCTCACAGTAAGATTATTTTGATGGGGGAGCACTCGGTCGTTTATGGTCATCCTGCCCTTGCCCTCCCTCTTAAGGATATTGAGGTTGTCTGTCAGATTCAGGCGGCTGAGACTCCTTTGACGCTCAAGGCTCAGGATC
>ERZ772942.904-NODE-904-length-12553-cov-2.433829_pt1 | contig 12553 bp, 8 predicted proteins | sample MGYA00511135_ERZ772942 | MGnify/ENA primary metagenome ERZ772942 (study PRJEB29015, sample SAMEA2738099) | human oral metagenome | biome: human oral; feature: human-associated habitat; material: saliva | place: China | collected 2265 ... | reverse complement strand
TTCGAACCAACGACCCCCACCATGTCAAGGTGGTGCTCTAACCAACTGAGCTACGCGCCTGCTGTCGTGCAGTGAAGCTGCGATTATAAGAGGTATTCCATGAAATGCAAGCGGTCCACGGAAATTTTTTCTTGCAGGCCGTCAGCATCCGTCCGGGAAGCCTGCCGGGGCTGCAGCAGACGCGGCAGAGGCCGCGCCGTTGCTGCCACGGCATCCGCCCCTTCCAGAGAGCCTCCCAGAAGGAGGCCCGCCGATGTGCGTCCCTGGACAGGCGTGCGCACCTGCCCGATCCCGCCGCCCTGCGACGGGATCCCTTGGTTCAGAAGTGCCATGGTGCTTTTGCCTGTGCTTACCAGACGAAGTACAGCCGCCCCTGACGGGCCCGCTTGACCAGCGACGCAACCTCACGCGTCATGATGCGCTGGCCCGGGGCCAGCAGCAGCAGCGCCATGGTGCGACGCTCGTTCAGCCACACCACCTTGGCATAGTCCACCCGGCCACTGCGGCTGATCAGCTCCAGCCACCGCCCCGGCTGCATGGCGGCGGCAAAGCGCTCGACCGGCAGGTTGAAACGGCGCGGCGCGTTGGGCAGGTCATCCATGCGGGTGCTGCGGATGAGGGCCTGAAGCTTTTCGCGGGCAGCCGCCGCACTGATCGGGTCATGCGCCGTGAGGGTTCGCGGCACCGTGGTGGAGGTTGCCGGCGGCACGCCCTGATGGGACGGCTGTGCAGCAGGCGCCGGCATGGACGGCACGGAAGCCGGCTGCGACGGGTGCAGGATGGTCGTGTACGGTTGCGAGGAATAGTCCTCGACCGGCGTGGGACGCGGTGCCTGGCGCCAGGCATCAGGCGCTGCCTTGTCGAAGGCAGGCCGGGGGGCATAGTGGTGCCGGGCGGTTTCGGCCTGCCGGGCATCCAGCACTGCCACCTGCCCTGCCCCGCGCTCCTGGCCACCAGCCGACGCCGCCCCCGCGTTGGCGGACGCCTGAACCGTGCCAGCAGCCTGGGCGTGCGCCTGGGAAGCGTCCATCGCGCCTGAGGCCAGCGCCACCTCCGGCGTGGGAGATTCGGCCTCACGTGCAATGAGGGTGACGGCCGAGCCTTCTTCGCCCTGCATGCGGCGCAGGTGGATGATGAAGATCTCGTCGAAGAAGGTTCGGAAGCTCTCGGGCCGTGCGCCCACTTCGCGGATGCCGATGGTGAGCATGTTCAGCATCGGCGGGATGCTCTGCACCAGCTCGGCACGGGCATGGGGATCAGCGCCTTCCTGGCCCAGCGTCCAGAGCAGATCGTCCACCACTTTCAGGGCCAGACGATAGGACTGGCTGTCGGTGCCGTCGCGCAGCACGGCCGTGCGCAGGTGGCGCAGCCAGACGTCGTACAGGAAGGTGCGCACCGAGGCCGGCACCCGGCTGCTGCCCAGGCGATGGTCCAGCAACCGGCGAATGTCCTCGGAGACGGTCTTCTCGCGGGCCGCCGACGGACGATGGGCAAAGTCGCGCCGATTGCGCTGGCGCCGCTGCTGGCGGGTGGAGCTGCGACGGCTGCGCGACAGGCTCGAGAGCAGGCGACGCATGCCGTCCGTGGCACGCTGGTACTCGTGGTCAACCTGGGCCGTGAGCACCTGGCTGCGGATGTGGAAGGCGTGAGCCACGATCTCGACCGCACGCACGATGGTCTGCAGGCGCTGGTAGAGCGGCTTGTCGGGCCGCATCTCGTCCGGATAGCTGACGGCAATGGCGGCCAGCTGTTCGATGAGGCGGCGCACCGAGCGGGAGTCGTCGCTGAGGTAGCCGGCATCGAGGCTGGCCAGCGTGATGGCGGGCACCTGCAGGCGCCAGAGCAGGATGCGTGCCCCCTCGGGCAGGCGCTTGTCAGCGGTGGCGTAGTCGAACAGCGTGCCCACCAGATCGATGACGGCCAGCACCGCGGTGTCGCCCCCGGCCGCGATGATCTGCTGGAAGAAGCGGGTACGGGCCTCCTGGCTGAACGGGGCCACCTGATGTTGTTGCGCAAACGCGACGGCATCGCGCTCGATCTCCTCGACTTGCGGGAGGCGCGTTGCGTTGCGATGGGCAGCCAGGCGGGGGTGCCTGGTCGACAGGGGATTGGCGGCCATGACGGCAGAGGCGCGAATGTCGTTCAGTACCTGGTGAGAGGCGTGTTTGACGAAGCTGTTTCTGAGATCTTCGGTTGGAAAGATACCAGTATAGGGTTCAGCGTGTTGGGTTTGAGTCGAAACGAGGGCGCCTTCCCGATGCTCCCCACCCTTTTGCCCCCCCATGGACAGCTGCAGACTGGCGGCCTGTTGTGTCGCCAGCACACCGCTGCGGCGCAGCTCGGCATCGCAATCAGCCAGCAGCCGGGCCAGCGGGAAGACGGCTTGCGACAGGATGATGGGCCGCAGGTGCAGCGAGATGGGCTGCAGGTGGGTGAAAGGTTCCAGCGCCAGGATGAAGGCCATGGCCAGCGCGCGGGCTCCCAGCGGATGCTGGTCGTCACGCAGCTGGGTCTGCGCCAGGCTCTCCAGGCGGCGCAGATAATACAGGTAGGAGCCCCCGAATGCCGAACGCATGCCGTTGGCCAGCTCACGCGCCAGGATCTGTTCCAGCAGGCCGACGTCGCTGGCAGGCTCGGGCACGCCCAGGTCGGTGATGGTGGACGGCAGCGAGGACTCTTCGGCCAGACCATTCAGGTCCAGGCCCACGAAGTTCTCAAGGGCGATCTCGGCCCGAACGGCGGCTTCTTCCCGCAGCCGTCGTGCGGTGTCGGTCAGCTTGGCCGCGACGTTGGTGTCCAGCCCGTCGGCTGCATGCGTCAGCAGCGCGTCGGCAATGTCGGGCAGGAGCTTGAAGACCACGGTACCGAAGCGATCTGCCATGGTTTCATGCAGTCGCGGATACAGGGATGGATCGATGCTGGAGGACACGAGCTTGCCTCTGGAAACAGGATACTGCCGTCAAAAGGAGGAGGACCGACGTGGCACTGCCGTGGAGCACGGGGCCGAATCGGTGGCCTGGCCATGCATGGACAGGCACATGCCGGTCGCGTAATCAACGGGCATCTTATGAGCGGCAGGGAAAGGCAGCTGTGACGAAAGTAACGCTGGTTTTTCGTGTTTGACCGACACGGACGGTGGAAATCGGCCGACAGGCGGCACCGTGGCTGGATCGGGTAGACAGGAGACTCACACCTCACTCACCTGGTCTGTCGAGCGGGTTGTTCGCGTTCCTGTCGATTTGTCATCAGATCGATGTCCGGTTTTTCGACATGGAACGTGGTGACGCCACCTTGAGGCCAGATCGGCCTCAGTCCGATCCGATGTTGGCAGGCGCCCCTGCTCCGGGTAGCCGCAGCGCAGGCAGCACCCGGCGGGCATTGAGGGTAGTAAGTTCTTCCACGGCCTGCAATGACAGCCCGCGCAGTTCTGCCAGCACCTGGGCGATGCGCGCCAGCTCGGCCGGCTGGTTGCGCCCCGGATGGACCCAGGCGGGCGAGATGTCGGGTGCATCGGTCTCCAGCACCAGGCTTTCGGCCGGCAGGCTGGCGGCCAGGCGGCGGATGTTGCGGGCACGGTCGAAGGTCATGGCCCCGCCGAAGCCGATGGCCATGCCCAGACCGATGAGATGCTGGGCCTGCTGCGGGCTACCGTTGAAGGCATGGGCAATGCCGCTGGGGGGGCGGAAGCGCCGCAGCTGCTTGGTGACGGCATCGACCGAGCGACGGGTATGCAGGATGACGGGCAATCCGAACTCGGCTGCCAGCCGTACCTGCGCCTCGAACACCGCCTGCTGGCGTGCGGGATCGAGACCGGGCACGAAGTAGTCCAGCCCGATCTCGCCGATGCCGACAAAGCGCGGATGATCCCGCACAGCCATGACGCGCTGGCGCAGGTGCTCCAGGTCCTCGGGACCGGCATCATTCACATAGAGGGGATGCAGCCCCAGGGCGAACCAGACATCGGCTTCACGCTCGGCCAGCGCCTGTACCGTGTCCCAGTTGCGGCGGAACACGGCCGGCACGACGATGGCACCCAGCCCCGCCTGACGGGCCGCCGTGATGACGGCGTCGCGGTCTTCGTCGAACTCGGGCGCATCCAGGGGACAGTGGGTATCGATCAGCACCGCCCGCCTCCGTCAGACGCCCGCCTCGACCAGCATGCCGTCGCGCAGCGTCACGCGCCGGTCGGCACGGGCCGCCAGATCCAGGTCATGGGTGACGATGACCACGGCTGTTCCCAGTTGACGTGCCAGGCCATGCAGCAGGCCGAACACGCTGGCGGCGGTCTGGGCGTCGAGGTTGCCGGTGGGCTCGTCGGCCAGCACGCAGCAGGGTCGGGTCACCAGTGCGCGGGCCAGTGCGACGCGCTGGCGTTCACCACCTGACAGCTCGCCGGGTCGATGCTCGCCCCGCTCGGCCAGGCCGACCAGCCCCAGCATCTGGCGGGCTGCTTCCTGAGCTTCACCGCGGGGCCGCCCACGGATCAGCAGCGGCATGGCCACGTTCTCGATGGCGGAGAACTCGCCCAGCAGGTGGTGGAACTGGTAGACGAAACCCAGCTTGTGATTGCGCAGCTGCCCCCGGGCCGTTTCCGAAAGCGCATCCAGGCGCTGGCCGGCCACGGCCACCCAGCCGGCATCGGGCTGATCCAGCCCGCCCAGCAGGTGCAGCAGCGTGCTCTTGCCCGAGCCCGAGGCCCCAACGATGGCCACCACCTCGCCGGGCGCCACGGTGAAGTCGACGTGCTTCAGGATGGTGAGCTGGCGTGCGCCCTGGTCGTAGTGCTTCCTGAGCCCCTGGCACTGCAGCACGGGTTGGGAGGCCCCGTTCGGGGCGCGGAGTGCGCCGTCATGACGGGCAGAAGCGGTTTCGGCATGGGCGCCCGCAGGGGACATCCCGGCAGTCGTCGCGTCCGGTCGAGCGCCGGCGGAAGGTGTCGTGGAACTCATTCGTAGCGAAGGGCCTCGGCAGGACGCACGGCGGCAGCCCGCAGGCTGGGATAGATGGTGGCCAGCAGCGCCAGCACACAGGAGATCAGGGCCACCCAGCTCACGTCCTCCAGACGCAGATCACTGGGCAGTTCGGAAATGACGTAGATGCCCGGCGGCAGCAGCCGCACGCCGAGCATCTGCTCGAAGGCACCCACCACCGGACCAAGGTTGAGCGAGACCAGCACGCCCAGTGCCACCCCGGTGAAGGTGCCCAGCAGGCCCACCATCGAGCCCTGCACCATGAAGATGGACAGGATGGAGCGCGACGAGGCACCCAGCGTGCGCAGGATGGCGATGTCGGCCCGCTTGTCGGTCACGGTCATCACCAGCATGGACACGAGGTTGAACGCCGCCACCGCGATGATCAGCGCCAGGATGATGAACATCATGCGCTTTTCCACCTGCACGGCCGCAAACCACACCCGGTTCTCCAGCGACCAGTCACGTACCTGATAGCCGTCGCCCAGCTCGGCGCCCAGCTGCTGTCCGATCTCAGGAGCCCGCTGCATGTCGTCCAGCCGCAGCCGCAGGCCCATGGCGCCACCGGTGCGGAAGAAGGTGGCAGCATCGTCCAGGTTGGCCAGGATCAGCGTGCTGTCGTACTCATAGTGGCCGGACTCGAAGATGCCGCGCACGGTGAACTGCTTCATCCGCGGCACCACACCGGCCGGGCTGACCGTGCCCTGCGGTGCGATCAGCGCCAGTCGATCGCCCTCAATCAGGCCCAGCTGGTTGGCCAGCACCCGCCCGATGACGATGCCGAAGCTGCCTGGCGTGAGCGCGGAGAGGCTTCCTTCGACCACCTGCCCCGCCATGTCGGAAACCTGCGGCTCGATGGCCGGCACGATGCCGCGCACCAGTGCACCGCGCACCGTCTGGTTGCGGGAAATGACGACCTGCCCGGACACGAAGGGTGCGGCCCCCGTGACGTGGTCGTGGCCACGCAGCTTCTCGGCCAGCGGCTGCCAGTTCAGCGGGCCATCGACGTGGTAGACCTCCACATGCGAGAGCACCGACAGCATCCGGTCGCGGACTTCCTTCTGGAAGCCGTTCATCACCGACATGACGATGATGAGTGCCGCCACGCCCAGCGCGATGCCGGCCACCGACAGCGCCGAGATGAAGGAAATGAAGCCGTTCTTCTTGCCTGCGCGCTTGCCACTGCGGGTGTAGCGCAGGCCGACGAACCATTCAAAGGGTGAAAGCAACGGGGAAACTCCGGAATGAAACGGGGGTTGCCTGGAAGGCGTGGACAGACATTCGGGCCTGCCCCGGTCTTCCAGGGCACCGGGACTGGCAGTTTGCCACAGCTGGCGCATCCGCATGCAGGCACCACGTCCCGGCCGGGGCGCACGCATGAGGCCAGCCATCGATGCCCCTACAATAGCGGCGTGAACGCCACACTACCCTCCATCACCCCGACACCGGGTGGTGTCGAGAAGACTACAACCGTTGAAAACCCGCGGCTGCGCCTGCTGCCCGGCACCCTGCTGCCCGCACACTGGCTGGGAGGCGGCCTGCTGCACGACCGGCTGCCCGGCATCCGCCAGGCCCTGGCCGAAGGCCGGCTACGCCTGCGGACGCAGCCCTTGAGCGCCCCGGCCGACAGCGACTGGGCCCATGACCGCTGGCTGCGCGGGCATCCGGCGCTGGCAGCGTCTTCGGTACCGGCCGGTGCCGCTGCGGCCGTCCGCGCCTTCGCTGCGTCGCAGGCTTCCGTCCCGACGGACCGTGCCCCGGCAGCGCCAGCAGCCCTGCATCCATCGGCAGACGCGCCATCCACGACCGCAACGCCCGGCTGGCTGCTGCAACCCGTCACCTTCCGGCTGACCACCGACCGGATGATGCTGGACCCCCCCCCGCAACGGGCGGTGGATGCCGCCATGGCGGAACGGATGATCCAGGCCATCACCCCGTTGCTGGTCGATGAGGGGCTGGAGATCGAGATGCAGACGCCGACCCGCTGGCTGCTGCGCCCACGGACCGGTACCGCTGGCTGGCAGCTTGCCTGCACGCCGATCGAGGCCGTGGGCGAGTCGCACATCGACGTGCTGATGCCACAAGGGCCGGATGCAAAACGCTTCCTGCGTCTGCTGAATGAAGTGCAGATGAGCTGGAACCTGCTGACGCTGAACGAGCCGCAGGATCTGCCGGTCAACGCCATCTGGCCCAGCGGCCCGGCCCATTCCCCAGCCATCGACGCCGTGCGCGACCTGCTGGCCCGAGGCCTGGTGGTGGATGAACGCTTTCTGATGGCCCGGCTGACGCAGGACCTGTCTGCCTGGCTGAACGCCCTGCCCGCACTGGATGCCTGGTTTGCCGACGACCCGGCCGGCTTTGCGTGCCTGCTGGCCGGAGAGCACGGCCTGCACTGGCTGCATGCGCCGAACGTGCCCGACGAGATCCTGCACCTGGTGGGTCTGACGCCCCGGCCGGGCGCCACGGCCAGGTCCACAGCAGACCGTGGCGCAGCAAGTCCCGGTCACGGCATGGCAGGCTCCACGCCCCATGCGACCTCGGAACGCCCTGGACGCACGGCAGCCCCCGTTGCCGAAGGCGAACAGCCCGGCTGGCTGGCTCGCCTGGGCAGCCGCCTGCGGGCATGGCGGGGTCGTTCACGCGATGCCCAGGGGCATGCCGACGGCCGGAACGGCACCGCCTCACAGGGCTCGCCCTCTGCCGATCCCCTGGACACCCTCTTCCGCGACGAGGCCCCATGACGCTTCAGTCTTCCGCTTCCACCCTTCGGCTGCACACCCGCCCGGTTGACCTGCGCGCCCGCCAGACGCTGCTGCAGGCTGGTGTCGATCCGCTGCTGGCCCGACTGCTGGCCGCCCGCGGCATCCGCCATCCGGACGAGATCCGGCTGGACCTGGCTGGCCTGTTGCCGCCCGACACGATGCGGGGTCTGCCCGAAGCCGTGGCCCGGCTGTCGCGTGCCATCGACGACCAGGAGCCGATCCTGGTGGTGGGCGACTACGACTGTGACGGCGCCACGGCCATCGCCATCGCGGTGCAAGGCCTGCGGATGATGGGCGCCACCATCGACTACCTGGTGCCCAACCGCTTCGAAAACGGCTATGGCCTCACCCCGGAAGTGGTGGATGCCGCGCTTGTGCACCCGCGTCTGGGCCGGCCGGCCCTGCTGCTCACCGTCGACAACGGCATCGCTTCGGTCGCCGGTGTCGAACATGCCAACAGTCTCGGCCTGCCCGTCATCGTCACCGACCACCACCTGCCGGCCGAGACGCTGCCGGCCGCGCTGGCCATCGTCAACCCCAACCAGCCCGGTTGCCTCTTCCCGGACAAGAACCTGGCCGGTGTGGGCGTCATGCTCTATGTGCTGATCGCGCTGCGCAGTCACCGCCGTCGACTGGGACGCTTCGACGGGCCGCCGCCGTCGCTGTCGCCGCTCATGGACCTGGCGGCGCTGGGCACCGTGGCCGACGTGGTGCCGCTCTCGCACAACAACCGCGTCATCGTCAACGCGGGGCTGGCGCGCATTCGTGCCGGCAGGGCCCGCCCCGGCATCGCCGCCCTGCTGCAGGTGGCCCGCCGCAGCGCCCACACGCTGGCTGCCACCGACCTGGGTTTTGCCATCGGCCCGCGCATCAATGCCGCCGGCCGACTGGCCGACATGTCGATCGGCGTGGAATGCCTGCTGGCCACCGATCTGGCCCGCGCCACCCAGCTGGCCACCGAGCTGGACCAGATCAACCAGCAGCGACGCGACCTGGAAAGCAACATGCGCGAAGAGGCGCTGGCGCTGATCGGTGAACCTGCCGCTGACGCCCGCACGCTGGTCATCCATGACGACAACTGGCACCACGGCGTCATCGGCCTCGTGGCCTCGCGCATCAAGGAACGCTACCATCGGCCCACCATTGCACTGGCCCCTGACCAGGACGGCATGCTGCGCGGCTCGGGTCGCTCGATCGCGGGCGTGCATCTGCGCGACGTGCTCGACCTGGTGGACAAGCGTCACCCGGGCATGCTGGTAAAGTTCGGTGGCCACGCCATGGCGGCGGGCCTGACGCTGCCGGCCGACCGGCTGGACGACTTTCGCCAGGCCCTGGAAGACGCCGTGCGCACCCTGGCCCGGGACGACTGCTTCGAGCGCGACGTGACCACCGACGGCGCACTGCCTGCCGATGCCATCCATATCGGCACGCTGGAGCTGCTGGATACCCAGGTCTGGGGACAGGGCTTTCCGCCGCCGCTCTTTTCCGGACGTTTCAATATCCGGACCCAGCGGCTCATCAACAACCGCCACCTGAAGCTGGAACTGAGCCCGATCGACGATCCCGGCGTGCGCATGTCGGCCATCTTCTTTGGTCGCACCGAAGCGCTGCCCTCCGAAGCACTGCTGTCCTACCGGATCCAGCGCGACGACTACCGTGGACGCGATGCCGTGTCCCTGCAGATCGACCAGGTCCTGCTGGACGAGGCCACCGGCATCCCGACCCCGCCTGCCTGACCACCAGTCGGCGAAATCCGGCCACTGGCCGTTCATGACGGCTTCGACCTCATGCCGCATCCGCCCTGCGACCCGTGTCGCAGCCTCAGTCAACGGCACCGACGGCCCCATGGCCTGCCCAGGCTGTCCGAGCCCCTCTTTTCGACGGATGGTTCCATGTCGAGATATTCCGTTGTCACAGATCCTGAAACTCCATACACCGCCAGCCTTCATGGCGGTGCCCACCTGTCCGCTTCGTTCCAGGAACGGCCAGCCGCCCGTGCGCCGCTGACCGTCACGACTGCGCCGACCTCGCCGCGCCTGCGACTGGGCCGAATCGCCTCGGCCCTGCTGCTGGCCTGCTACCTGCCGCTGGCCTCTGCCCAGCTGGTGGCCGACCCCGGCCAGCCCGACGCTGCCCAGCAGAAGGACGTGCTGCCCTACGCCATCGATCGCGACGGCCCCGGCGCCCCCACCGTGAGTGCCGTGGACGGCGACGGCTTCGTGACGCTCTCCTTCGGTCCCGGCAAGCCCCAGGATGCGCCCGGCTGGCTGGTGATCCGTCCCCGGGAAGGCCACTGGGACTGGCACGCCGTGAAGAGCCTGCGCATGCACGTGCAGAACGCCATGCCCTGGGCGCTGACACTGCTGATGCAGCTGAAGGACGAACAGGGCCAGACCCTGCAGGCCACGCTGGCGCTGCCACCCAGCGGACCGTTTGCGCTGGCCATGCCGCTTTCGGCCACCCTGCCCCTGCAGATGGGCATGCGCAGCGGCCCCGTCATCCCCTGGACCGTGAAGGACGCCAACGGCGCCGAGAGCCCCCAGGGTCTGGTGGAGACCACGGCCGGCTCCGTCGACATCACGAAGATTCGCGAGATCCGCATCGGCATGCCACCGCCCGATGCCGAGCAGAAGATCCGGCTGGGCAAGGTCTTCCTGCCCCCCATCGGCACCGATGACCTGCAGGCCAGCTACACCGACATCGTCGATGCCTACGGCCAGTACACCCGTGCTGACTGGCCGGGCAAGTACCACCTGCCGCGCAAGTTGGCACGCGCGCTGGAGGACACCACCCCGCCCGACGTGAAGGCTGCCCGCCGCAAGGCCGACGGCGTGAAGGACGTTCGTGACCTGGACGGCGACGGCAAGGTCTCGAAGCGCGAGCTGCGCCTGGCCCGTACCGAGGAGCAGGCCGAGAAACGGCTGACCGCACGCCAGAAGGCCAGGCGTGCAAAAGCCTGGCGAGACGCCCAGGAAGCGGCCCGGGCCGATTTTGCCCTGCACGCCCGTCAGGCTGACCAGAAGCTCGCCACCGCACTGGCAGCCCTGCAGGATGAGGACGAGGAAAAGGCCGGTGCCAGCTATGCCGCCGACAAGCACCAGCCCGCCCTGGACCGCTTCGGCGGCATCACCGGCATCGAGGGCAGCAGCCACGGTAGCGGCTGGTTCCGCACCGGCCACCTCACGCTGAAGGACGGCAGCCAGCGCCACATCCTCATCACCCCCGAAGGCAACCCCTTCTTCTCGTTCGGCGTCAATGCGGTACAGCGCGACAACAGCGAGACCTTCGTGGGCGGACGCGAATTCCAGTTCACCGGTCTGCCCGTGCGCGGCATGGCCGAATACCGCTTCACGCAGAAGAAGGACAGCACCGAGACCCTGCCCGCCGACAGCGGCGCCCAGCGGAACCGGCGCTTCCTGAAGGGCCAGACGCACGATTTCTACCATGCCAACCTGTATCGCCGCGACGGTGACGACTGGGCACAGCGCTGGGTCTCGCGCACCGGCAAGCGGCTGAAATCCTGGGGCTTCAACACCGTCGGCGCCTGGAGCGACGACAGCATGAACCACGTCAAGCTGCCGTACACGCGCATCGCCCACGTGAGCGGCCCGTTTGCCCGCCTCAGCGACGGCAACGACTGGTGGCAGGGCATTCCCGATGCCTTCGATCCCGCCTTCGGACAAGCCCTGGAAGCCACGCTGAAGAAGGAAACGGCCTCCAGCCAGGACGACCCCTATCTGATCGGCTGGTTCGTGGACAACGAACTGGGCTGGGGCAACGGCTCGGCCCCCGATCCACTGGCCCGCTATGCACTGGCCTACTCGGCCCTGAAAATGGATGCCGCGCAGCCCCAGGCACACGCCAAGCGCGCCCTGGTGAAGCTGCTGCGCGAACGCTACAACGACGACGTACAGGAACTAGCCCGAGTCTGGCAGCAGCCGCTATCGGACTGGAAGGCGCTGGAAGCCGCCTGGCCTGCCGAGCGCCTGCCCGACGGCAGGAATCCGCACGTGGCCGCCGACCTCTCGGCCTTCCTGCGCCTGCATGCCGAGACCTACTATTCGCAGGTGGCCCAGGCCCTGAAGAAACACGACCCGCACCACCTGTACCTGGGCAGCCGCTTCGCCGGCCGCACGCCGGAATCCATCGCTGCGTGCGCCCGCTGGTGCGACGTGATGAGCTTCAATCTCTACATCCCGTCACTGCGCGAAGGCTTCGAGGCCGAGGAATTCGCCCGCATCGACAAGCCCGCGCTGCTCACCGAGTTCCATTTCGGCTCCAGCGACCGGGGACCGTTCTGGCCCGGGGTGATGGTGGTGAACACCGAGGCCGAACGCGGCCCGGCCTATCGGAAGATGCTGGAGTCGGTGCTGGCCAACCGGCAGTTCGTGGGCGCGCACTGGTTCCAGTATCTGGATCAGCCGGTGACGGGCCGCTGGCTGGATGGCGAGAATGGCCACCTGGGGCTGGTGGGCATCACGGATGTACCATGGCACGATTTCGTGCTGTCGGTGGCACGGACGAACCGGGATGTGCTGAGGCAGCTGCGGCGGGAGGCGGCGTCCGTCTCAACGTCGGGCAAGTCTGCCGACTGAACAGGACGGGGAGTGCCTGTCGGAAGACGGCTTCGTTGAAAGCCTGTGCCTGATGGAAGACGGCTTCGATAGGGGGCGCCCCGTGACCGGGCACCCTCCTCGGCTCATGCTGTCCGCTTCGCTTCCAGAGCGCCTGTGGGGGCACCCGCTCCCGGGGCGCTTTGGTTCGTGTCGGGTGTCGTTCTGGTGGGAACGGCTTCGTTGACGGGCCTGCGCCTTTGGGAAG
>ERZ772942.903-NODE-903-length-12553-cov-4.565610_pt1 | contig 12553 bp, 7 predicted proteins | sample MGYA00511135_ERZ772942 | MGnify/ENA primary metagenome ERZ772942 (study PRJEB29015, sample SAMEA2738099) | human oral metagenome | biome: human oral; feature: human-associated habitat; material: saliva | place: China | collected 2265 ... | reverse complement strand
CGACCCCGACCGTGAGCCTCGACCCCTCACCCCTGGCGGGAACCGGTGGCGGACCTCAGCAGCCCTCCAGCGTTCCCACCCTCAATAGCATCACTGACGAAGACCGCGGTCGTGCCCTTGAAGCCGCGAAAGCAATTGTCACCGCCTACACCAGCGGCAAGCCGTACAAGGAGTGGTCTGAAGAGCTCTACCCGATGGTCGACCCCGAAGTGCAGAATGAGTACGGGCCTAAATCGCGTATTGACCTTTTGAAAGGAACCGTAATCAGCGCTGAACTGGTTGATGACCCGACCCTGAAAGTTCCTGGTGGGGATAACCCCTACTGGCTCACGGTTTGCGTACGAGTCGAGGGAAGCCTCAGCCCCGCCTACTACGTGCGTTTGCACCGTACTGCGGAGCGACCCAATAAGTGGAAGGCGTCTCATATCCTTGAGCCGCAGGGCTACAAGCTCTTTGTTGAAAAACGACTCAAGCGGTAGAGCAAGTAGAGCGGTGGGTGCGGCTTCCCACTAAGATGTGCCCCTGCAGGGGGCAGATGTGGGGGCCTTCCCGGTGCCCTAACCACCTGTTTGTGACCTGGATTATGAAAAAAATCGCGGTTTTTTCACTATTTCCTGAAAATCAGAGGGGATAGTGAAAAAATTGGCGATTTTTTACACTATTTTTCTTGCTGCCCACCTCGGTGTAGTCCTCGTTTCTAGACGTTGCGCCCCAACAAAAATCCCATGTATCAGCTCTGTGGCTGTGGAGGAATTTATTTTCAGAATATTCTTGGGTACCCCAAAATACCGCCTTATCTTGTCAGGGGTATCCCATATGATTGTGGATATGAGAGATGTCCACACTGGTTATCTCTATAGCTCGTAGGAGAGGAGGAGACGCCATGGCTAAGACGACCAGCACTGACGCTGCCACCATGAATCGCGCCTACAAGCTCCGCCTCGACCCCACCCAGGCACAGGTATCTGCTCTGGCACAGTGCGCAGGCGCAGCACGCTACGCCTACAACCTCCTCACCGCCCACAATCTCGATGTCTCCCGCGCCCGAGCAGACTACTGGCACGCTCGCATTGACGCAGGCGACGATGAGGCCACGGTTAAGGCCGAGCTTAAGACTTTAGCCAAAAGCGATGCAGCGTATAAGTCCATTGGTTATGCGGCGTACGGAACCCAGTACCTGACCCCTGAAATTAATCGCCACCGCGCCGCAAGTAAGGCGATTGAGTCTGGCGCCAACCCTGCCGCCGTATGGCCCGAGACCGAGCGATCCTCCGAGCCATGGTTGCACACTATCCCCCGCCGAGTCCTCGTCTCAGGACTACAATCTGCCGACAAGGCATGGAAAAATTTCTTTGACTCCCGTACTGGTGCCCGTGCTGGCCGACTTGTCGGCACGCCCCGCTTCAAGCGTAAGGGTGCTAGCCGCGATTCTTTTACCATCCCTACCCCGGAGACTATCGGCGCTTACGGTACCCCTTACAAGCAGGGTGAGCCTGAATATGCACGCCGTAAGGCACAGCTGAAGAGCCGCGGCATCAAGACCGCCCCGACCATTGAGGACTACCGCCACGTACGCCTTTCGCACCTGGGCGTTATCCGCACCCATGACACTACGAAGCCGCTGGTGAAGGCTGTGCGTGCTGGTGCTCAGATTCGCTCTTACACGGTCTCTCGTACTGCTGACCGTTGGTATGTCTCCATTCTCGTGGAGCTCACCTGCCCGTCAGCCACCCCCACCCGTGCCCAGCGTTCCGCTGGCGCCGTCGGTGTAGACCTGGGCGTACGCTACCTCGCCGCGCTCTCTGACGAGCAGGCCCCGCAGCGCTTCGCGCGGTACTCGTCCTTGGAGTTCACCGGTGACGGTGCCCCCACCCTGGCTAACCCCCGCTGGGCACGTACCTCCGAGCGCCGCCTGGTACGTCTACAGCGTGCCCTCGCACGCGCCCAGAAGGGCTCTAATCGCCGTGCCCGTATTGTGCAGCAGATTGCACGGCACCACCACCTAGTAGCCTTGCGCCGTGAGTCTGGGTTGCATCAGGTCTCTAAGCGTCTGAGCACCGGGTACACCCTCATCGGGCTTGAGGACTTGGCTGTGGCGGGTATGACCGCCTCAGCTGCCGGTACCGTCGAGGCACCGGGCAGGCGTGTGCGTCAGAAGGCCGGGTTAAACCGGTCTATTCTGGACGCCGCTTTTAGTACCCTACGCCGTCAGCTGGAGTATAAGGCCAGCTGGTACGGCTCACAGGTACAGATTATTGACCGTTTCTTTGCATCCTCTCAGACGTGTAGCGCCTGCGGAGCACGAGCGAAAATCAAGCTCGGACTCCACGTGCGTGTCTTTGAGTGCGCAGCCTGTGGTGTGCGGATTGATCGTGACGTGAATGCGGCACGTAATATTCGTGCGGAGGCTGTACGGATGTATGAGACGCAACTCGTCCCCGGCACGGGGGAGAGTCTAAACGGACGCGGAGTTACTGACTCTGATGCTGCCGGTTCGGTGGTGTTGGGGGATGTGGCGTTGGATGCGTCAAGGCCAGCCGCCACTGGCGGCGGGTCACCGTAGGCGAGTAATCGTCTACTCATCCCCTTTATATATGTATACGTGTGGAAACTGAATATTTTTAGGCTTCTGCTAGGCATCGTGCCTTGTGGCTGAGTGTATTCCCTGTATGCGCGGGGATGAGCCCCAAACCACCAACGAAATCGTCCCACTCGGCAAGTATTCCCTGTATGCGCGGGGATGAGCCTCAGACGGATTATAAGCCGGGGAATCGATATTAGCTTTCCCCGTATGCGCGGGGATGAGCCGGAGTTCTTGTGGCACGTCATAAGAACTATGACGTTTTCCCCGTATGCGCGGGGATGAGCCCTATGGGCAAAAATCTTAGGTGCCCTATTCTCAGTTTTCCCCGTATGCGCGGGGATGAGCCCATCAGTGTTTCCATAGGAGTCTCCTAGAGGAAGTTTTCCCCGTATGCGCGGGGATGAGCCCACTCTCAAGCAGAGCCAGGTCAGCAGACCGCAGTTTTCCCCATATGCGCGGGGATGAGCCCCCGCCCCTCCTGCCCCCGACGCTGCCTCTAGTAAAAACCCCCGCCAAAAACACAGCCGGGGCCGTCTCGCACGCAGGCTCGAAAAGTGCGAGAATGGAGCAGAAAAGAAAACTACGAAAGAAGATACTTTCATGCTTATTCTCGTTGTGAACGCCGGTTCTTCCTCCCTGAAGTACCAGGTGCGTGACACCTCCCTGCCCGAGGCAGAGCAGATGCTGACCTCCGGCCTCGTCGAAAACATCGGCACCGACGTGCCCAACCACGAGGTCGCATTCGACATCATGTCCGAGAAGCTTGAGCCCGTCCTGCACGGCCGCGAGCTGCAGGCAGTCGGTCACCGCGTGGTGCAGGGTGCAGAGAAGTTCACCCACCCCACCCTGCTGACCGAGGAAGTTGTCCAGCAGATCGACGACCTCTCCCCGCTGGCACCGCTGCACAACCCCGCACACGTTCAGGGCATGCGCGCAGCAATGCACAAGTGGCCCTCCCTGCCGCAGGTCGCTATCTTCGACACCGCGTTCCACTCCACCATGCCCGAAGAAGCATGGCGCTACGCAATCCCCTACGACCTGGCTGACAAGTACAGCATCCGCCGCTACGGCTTCCACGGCACCAGCCACGAGTACGTTTCCCACGTTGCAGCTGACATGCTCGGCATTGCACGCGACGAGTTCAACGGCGTTGTCGCACACCTCGGTAACGGCGCGTCCGTGACCGCTGTGAAGGGCGGCAAGTCCGTCGACACCTCCATGGGCTACACCCCGCTGGCCGGCCTGATCATGGGTACCCGCTCCGGCGACATCGACCCCTCCGCACTGACCACCATCCTGGTTCGTGAAGGTATTGACGGTGCACGCCTGGACACCATCCTGAACAAGGAGTCCGGCCTGCTCGCACTGGCTGGCTCCAACGACATGCGTAAGGTCGTTGAGGCTGCACAGTCCGGCGACGAGCGTGCACAGCTCGCACTGGACATGACCTCCTACCGCCTGATGAAGTACATTGGCGGCTACAACCTGGTTGTTGGTGGCGCGCAGGCACTGATCTTCACCGCTGGTATCGGTGAGAACTCCGGTGACTTCCGCAAGCTGGTCCTGGACCGCCTCGGCGCACTGGGTATCAAGTACAACGAGGAAGAGAACGCTAAGCGTTCCCCCGAGCCGCGCGTGATTTCCACCGAGGATTCCGCTATTAAGGTGCTGGTCATCCCCACCAACGAGGAGAAGGCTATCGCTGAGGCTACTGAGGAGCTCGTCAAGAGCCTCTAAGCCCCACGCACCCCGCCGTGTAGGCGGCCCAGCGTAAAGTAGTCCGCCGCAGCGCCCGTTTCGTATGGGTGCTGCGGCGGATTTCTTATGCTCGCAAGGCTGCGCGCCTGAGTCTCTGCACTGCGCGCCCCGGCACTGCCCATCCCGGCACTGTGCATCCCTGCGCTGTGTATCCCTGCACCGTGGCGTACTGTAGCGTCGCGAATGGGCATTCTATGAGAAAAAGCGCATTCACATTCACTAGTACGTGCCCAAAAACGATAGAGTGGAATCAGATAACACTCGATACGAAGCGGACGAGACATGACTCAACCCCCTGAAAACCACCAGCAGCCCGGCGGGCAGTTCAACGCCCAGCCCGGCCAGCAGGCATTCCATGCCCCCGGTGAGCCCCTCCCGCAGGACCTCTCCGCCGGCTGGCTCCCCGAAGATGAGCGCCAGAAGCCGGTCAGCCCCCTGCCCCAGCCGAGGCTCTTCGCCTACCAGTCGATGCTGCCGCCGAAGGTGCTGCACGCGCTGCGTCACCCCGCCGAAATCCCGTGGCTGGTCGCCGCCTACGCGGTCACCGCGGCCGGCTACATCGTGCTGTTCATGTCGATCATTACGCTGTTTGGCCGCATGGGCCAGTGGCTCTTCTCGTCCGGTTCGGGCGACTACACCGGCGGCACAAGTAGCCGCGTGGCAAGCAGCGTGCAGGACATCGTCATGCAGGCCGTGTCCATGCTGGTTCTGGGCCCTCTCGTGCTCTTCATCGTTCGTGCCCTCTTCTACGCCCAGCAGCGTGTGACCGGCGTGCGCATCACCCCGACCCAGTTCCCCGAGGCGTACCAGATGCTCGCCGAGGCCGCCGAGGCAGCCGGCCTGCGCCGCGTACCCGACGCGTACGTTATCAGCGGTAACGGCACCATCAACGCCTTCGCATCGGGTCACGGCTTCCGCCGCTTTATCTGCATCTACTCCGATCTGTTCGAAATCGGCGGTAAGTCCCGTGACCCGCAGGCCCTGCGCTTTATCATCGGTCACGAGGTGGGCCACATCGCGGCCGGTCACGTCAGCTACTTCCGTCTGATTTTCACCACGCTCTTCAGCCGCATCCCCCTGCTGTCCAGCGCGCTGTCCCGCGCTCAGGAGTACACCGCCGATAACTTCGGCTACCGCTTCTGCCCCGAGGGTGCCGAGGGCGCTGTCAAGGTGCTTGCGGCAGGTAAGTACCTGAACAAGCAGGTCAACTTCGATGAGCTTGCCGACCGTGCCGTCACCGACCGCGGCCTTGCCGTCTGGTACGTGAACCTGCTGGCAAGCCACCCCGTTCTCACCTGGCGTGCGCACGCGCTGCGTGACCGCACCCAGCCCGGCCGCCTGTTCTGGCGCCCGACCGAGAACCCGGTCAAGGACGCCGCACCGCGCGTTCCTGTCCTGATCCCGGCGGCGGAGCCGGTGCACATGTGGCCCGACCCGATTCAGTCCACCGAGTTCATGCGTGAACACCAGGACGCGTGGGCTGACTACACCCTGGAAACCGTGGACGTGTACCCCAAGCCTGAGAACGCCCCCGCGTTCGATGCGAACTCTACGCTGTTCGCTGGCTGGCTCACCGAGCAGGCTCGTGCCTTCCACGGTCAGCGTTGGGATGCGTACGCTGCCGCCGGTGGCGCGCCGGCACCGGGTGCTCCCGGTGGCCCGCAGGCGCCCGGTCAGCCGGGTGCGCCTCAGCCTAATTTTGGTGGCGCGCAGCCGAACTTTGGCGAGTCCCAGCCCGGTAATACTCAGCCCGGTACTGCCCAGCCCGGTTACGGCCAGTACGGTAGCAGCCAGTACGGCACTGACTCTGCCACCCCGAACCAGTACGGTAGCTCCTCTGAGGGCGGCTCGTACGGTCAGGGTTACGGCTTCGATAATGATAAGAAGTAGTTCCTGAGCTGTAGGCCCAAGAACCTAGGCCCAAGAACCTTGATGAACCCGCCGGGATGCATTGTGCATTCCGGCGGGTTCAGCCGTTAACTGCCTCGTGCGCGACCCTCAGGTGAGAAGGCGCGCCCGTCACTGCATCCGCCCCGTGCCGCGGTCATAGAATGGAAACCATGCTTTCATCACTTCGCTCCATCAAACTCGACCCGCTGCTGACCATGCTCATTAGCGCGGTCATCCTCGCCATTATCGTGCCGGCGCGCGGCGACTTCGCCGAATGGTTCAGCGCCGGAACCAAGTTCGCGGTCGCCCTGCTGTTCTACCTGTACGGCGCTCGCCTCTCCACTGCGGAGGCTATTCGCGGTCTGACCCACTGGCGTCTGCACCTGATGATTCTGAGCTGCACGTTCGTGCTGTTCCCCCTGGTCGGTTTGGCGCTCTCGCCGCTGCGGTTTGTGCTCGGTGATGGGCTGTACATGGGCATTCTGTTCTTGACCTTTGTGCCTTCGACCGTGCAGGCGTCGATTGCGTTCACCTCGATTGCGGGCGGTAACGTGGCGGCGGCGATTGTGAGCGCCTCGCTCTCCTCGATTGTGGGTGTGGTGGCGACCCCGCTGCTCGCCATGATGCTGATGAACACGGGCCATATTGAGTTCTCCGGAACGGTCTTCCTGGACATCGCCATTCAGCTGTTTCTGCCGTTTGTGCTCGGCCAGCTGACGCGCCGCTGGGTGGGTGAGTTCGCCAAGAAACCGACCACCAAGTGGCTGGATAAGTTCTCGGTCATGATGATCGTGTATTCGGCGTTCTCTGCCTCGGTGGTGCAGGGCGTGTGGACGCGCGTGGCGTGGTGGCAGATCGTGCTGCTGGTTGTGCTCATGGCGATTATTGTGGTGTTCATGCTGTGGCTGACTGACCAGCTGGCTAAGCGTCTGGGCTTCAACCGTGCGGACCGCATTACGATTCAGTTCTGCGGTTCGAAGAAGTCGCTGGCGGCTGGCCTGCCGATGGCGATCATTATTTTTGGTGCGGGCTCGCTGGGTCTGATGATGTTGCCGATCATGATTTTCCATCAGGTTCAGTTGATGATTTGTACCTGGCTTGCGGGCCGCTATGCGCGCCTGGATGTGGTGGGTGCCGCCTCCGCGAAGGAAGCTTAGTAGGGGTTTGTACCCTGTCTGCTGGGCACCCGGCGGGTGCCTGTTAGACGTGTCTGCCGGGGTGCTCTGGCGGGTGCCCGGCGGGTGCTATTTCGGGCCTCTGAGCCTGTGAGATAAGCCTCTGATGAGGGGTTTTAATGGGTTCTTTGGGTCTGGTTGACCCGTCTGCAAAGTGATGTTGCGCGCTTTAGCAAAAATTCCCCTGACTAGTGCATTTATGTGCAAAATGTGGTATTTGTACTGGTCAGTTGGTTTTCTGTGGGTTATATGCACTCTATTGCACCAAAGTGACCAGCGAGACACTCAACACTATCGGGTGTTAAGCGGCGAAAAAGCCCCGATTTTGCCCTAGAATGTTTTGTCGTGGGTTAGACAGATTCGCATCTTGTGTGCAAGAATTTATGACTCACATGGGAACGGTTGAGATTCACTCCCTCACACCGCCCACGAGCATCGATGCAGCGGATTCACTCCCCGCCCGCATCCCACACCGGAAGAGACTCACTCACTCAACCGGAAGGAAGCTCAAAACCACTTATTCACTCAAACACAACTGGATACACTCAGCTTAATGACGCGCTTAGATTCCATCTATGCGCTAATCGCTGTTCTGTATCCGCCAAGAAAGAGGACACACCATGGCTACCATCATGAGCGTGAACGTATGCGATTCCAAGTACAACGCTGACCCGACCGGCGTACGAGACTCTACTAGCGCTATCCAGAAGGCTATCGATGACGTTGCTGCACAGGGCGGCGGCTCCGTGGAGATTCCCGGCGGCATGTACCGCGTCTCCTACCCCTTCATCGAAATGAAGCACCGCGTCGAGATTTTCGGCCACGGTCAGGCAACCCGAATCGTCGCTTTCACCGACAAGAGCATCCCGTCGTCTAAGAACGGTAGCTACGAATGCACCGGCGTTTTCCACACCGGTAGCTACACCACCCCCATGAGCGGTGGCACCAACCAGAACAAGCCCATGCGTATGGGCGTGCGTGACCTGTTCATCCGCACCAACAAGTACAACCTGCCGCTGGATTCTAAGAGCAACCAGATTTTCCTGGAGAAGCACACCCAGCCCGTCGACAACGTTGCAGGCGTCATCTTCCACACCCGCATTGCGGACGCTAACCCCGGTGAGCCGGACGCAGTGCCCACCCTGTCCAACATCGAAATCTGGGACACCGCTATCGGCGTTGCGATCCTGGGCCTGGACGACCAGGGCATGAAGATTGACAAGATCCGCATCCGCCAGACCCTGCGCCAGGGCCTGCTGGTCGGCAAGCCCGTCGGCCACCCGCTGCGCCGCCGTGAGGGTGACACCCCCGGCGCGGCAGATAACAAGTTCTCCATGATTGACGTCTCTGATGCAAACATGAGCTTCGGCACCTACGCGGGTATCGAGATTTACACTTCTCAGTCCAAGTTCGAGGCGTCCACCAGCTGGTTCAACAAGCGCAACATGGGTAAGAACGCCCTGTACGAGGTGAAGACCCGCCACGTGGGTGCGGGCTGGTTCATTCAGGGCACCCGCAACATGTTCATTGGCTGCACCGCCCAGGAGAACGCCGGTCACGGCTGGCTCGTGGAGTGGGGTAACAACCAGTTCATTGGCTGCCTGGGTGAGTCTTCCAGCTTCCAGGATGCTGTTACCGGCGCTGCCCGAGGTGACGAGGCGGCGAACTGGTACATTGGCCGTAACGCACGCGGTAGCCGTTTCGTGGCTCCTCGTTCGCACAACCCTTACAGCTGGGCGAAGGCTTCCCTGTACGGTTTCTACATTGAGAACAACATTCGCGATATGCACATTACGACTGCGTCTGCGAAGGATGACCGTATTGGTGAGAACAACATGGTCGGCCGCCGTGTTCACGTGACCGGCGCTATGGGCGATAACGTGCTCATTGAGGTGGATCATATTCGCCACGCGACTTTCGCGCCGAAGCAGCTGGAGAAGCGCGGCAACGGCGTGTTCATGGGCTAACCCTCGCGGGTTAGGCTCTGTGAGCTGAGGCTCGTGATCACAAAATCTTAAAACGCATACGCCTGAGGGGCGGGGAGTAATCCCCGCCCCTCAAGCGTTTAACCCGCCCACAAAACAGCCGAAAAACCGTAGAAAAACAGGGCAGGGGAGCGGGCATCACAGTGCCCGATTGTCGCCTCCACACGCCCAATGCGGTACCCTTGAGCAGGAACAGGTCTACCGGTGCACAGACCCGAACACACCAACGCACCTGCGAAGACACACTCAACTTCTGCGCTGTACTCACTCAACACCGTATTCACCGCATACAGCCGTATTCACTCGATTCACTCACCACGCCGCCTTCAGCACCGAACGCGGTACCCATCGAAAGAATTGAGCCCCTCATGCCCGATACGCCCATGAGCATCAACGCCATCAACTACGGCGCAGACCCCACCGGTGCCAAAGACTCCACCGCAGCCATCCAGCGAGCCGTCGACGACGTTGCCGCACGCGGCGGCGGATCCGTAGAACTACCCCGCGGCATCTACCGCGTCTCCTACCCCTTCATTGACATCAAACACCGCGTCGAAATCTTCGGCTACGGCTCCTCAACCGTCGTCATCGCGCACTCCGACCGCGCCATCCCCACCACCGCCAACGGCCACACCGAATACACCGGCGTGTTCCACGTCGGCAGCTACACCACCCCCGTCTACGGCGCCTACAACGCCAACAAGCCCATGCGCATGGGCGTGCGCAACCTGCACATCCGCACCAACTCCGCAAACACCCCCATCAGCAGCTACCCGCTGGATGCGCACACCACCCCGCTGAACAACGTCGCCGGCGTCATCTTCCACACCCACCTGACCGGCGACCTGCTCAACGAACCGGACATCGTGCCCGTTATCGCAGGCGTGGAAGTCTGGGACACCGCTATCGGCGTCGCCGTGCTCGGCCTGGACGACCAGGGCATGAAAATTGACGACGTAACCATCCGCCGCACCCTCAACCAGGGCCTGCTGCTCGGCAAGCCCGCCGGCCACCCCCGCCGCCCCAATGAAGGACAGAACTCCGGCGCGGCAGACAACAAGCTGCGCGGTATCGACGTTGCCGAAGCGAACCTCAGCGGCGGCTCCTACGCCGGTATCGAGGTGTACGCGGCGCAGGCTAAGTTTGAGAACTGCTCCAGCAACAGCAACCACCGCACCAGCAACAAGAACGCCCTCTACGAGCCCGCCACCCGCCACGCCGGCGCAGGCTGGATCGTGCAGGGCGAACGCAACATGTTCATCGGCTGCACCGCCCGCTCCAACGCGGGTCACGGCTGGATTGTTGAGTGGGCGCACAACATCTTCATCGGATGCGAAGCAGAAGGCTCCAGCTGGGCTGGCACCGTCAGCGGTGCCGCCCGCGCCGACGAGGCAGCCAACTGGTACATCGGCCGTAATGCGCGCGGTACCCGCATGGTCGCGCCCGTCTCCTACAATCCGCCGGAGAAGCCCGCCTCCCTGTACGGCTTCTACATTGAAAACAAGATTTACGACCTGCGCATCACCGAAGGCACCGCCAAGGATGACCGTATCGGTGACGGCAATATGCTTGGCCGCCGCGTGTACATTACCGGCGCAATCGGCGCGAACGTGGTTATTGAGGTCGAAGAGCTGCGTCACTCCACCTCGCCCGCCGGACAGCTCACCAAGGAAGCCTATAACGTGATGCGCGGCTAGCGGGGCTAGTAGACACGCCTAGTAGACACGCCCGAACCGGTTCAGGACTTTCCTGTGAATCGTGAGGCAGGTGCGTGTGCCCTAGTGGGCGCGTTATACCGCGATATATCAGCTAAAAATCAAAGCAGCTGCGAATGGAATACATACCATTCGCAGCTGCTTTGTCGTTTAGAACAATGTTTAATTTTTAATTGATAAAAGTCTCAATTGAATATTGAATAAAATATCAATATGTACTTTAAACTTTCTATGGCGGTGTAAAACAGTCCATTCACTGTGTACCACCATAGCCGTGCGACAGTATGTGGAACACGCACATCATTGGTGCACACCAAAACCGCGTATCGCCGCACGTCAGACCCTATTCATTGCCACTTCTCGCTATTCCTCAACAAAAACCTCCACCGTATCTATTCGCTCAATGCAGCGACCTTACGGCCGACCCCAAAAATCGGTTCCTTCCGGCCGGTTCCCAACCACAATTACATAAGGACAACCCATGTTTTCGGTTATCTCCCGAGCACTCACATCCGCTCCCCGCGCACGCCGCACCCTTGCCCTCACCCTCGCGCTCGCCCTCGGTGCTGTACCTGTCACCTCCGCGGTGAGCGCACAGCCTGCCGCCGCCGCAAAACCCGCAGTGAACCTGCAGCTCGTCATCAAGGCAGAGCAGCCCAAGGACGACCCCGCATACCTAGAATGCGTCGCCACCTTTGTCGGCACCATGAACGCCACCCCCGGCGTGTGGGCGGTCTGCCACGGCTACCTCGACAGCGAAGAATACACCGTCACCCGCCGCCACAGCACCGCAACCGTCACCCGCGGCCAGCTCGTACGCATGCTCTACCGGATGGCGGGATCCCCGACCGTCAAGAACCTGCCCAAGACCTCCCCCTACAAGGATGTAGCAACCACCGACCCCGACTACGCCGCGTACATTTGGGCGGCGGACGCGGGCATCACCTCCGGCTGGGATGATGGGCTCTTCCACCCGGATGACTACGCCACCCGCAACACCCTCGCCGCGTTCCTCTACCGTGCCGCAGGTAGCCCCGACGGTGCCGCACGCATGCGCCAGATCCGCCGCCCGCTACGTGCCGAAGCTAAGAAGGTTGAGCAGTTCAAGACCGAAAACCGCTGGGCAGCCCGCACGCTCGGCGCCTACCCCGAAGTCGACCGCAACGGTGACGGTGCAGCAGACGTGGTGGGCCCCGCCAGCCCCCTGTACTTCTCCGACGCCCTGTACATGCTCAAGGTGTACAGCGATAAGGGCCTGAAGGTTGTGGGCACTCCCGCCGTTGACTAGGGGTAATGCCGACTAGCTTTAGTGCTGACTAGCGCACATATTCACCGCCCGCCGGTGTGACCCAATGGGTTGCGCAGGCGGGCGGTGTGCTGCATCGGGACGCTCTTGCAAGGCGGGAACGCGATACCCGCTAAGCTAGAAGGCATGAAGATTGCCAC
>ERZ772942.901-NODE-901-length-12576-cov-6.004472_pt1 | contig 12576 bp, 10 predicted proteins | sample MGYA00511135_ERZ772942 | MGnify/ENA primary metagenome ERZ772942 (study PRJEB29015, sample SAMEA2738099) | human oral metagenome | biome: human oral; feature: human-associated habitat; material: saliva | place: China | collected 2265 ... | reverse complement strand
GAACCGCGAATCATGTAGCCCACACCGCGCTTGGTGTGGATGAGCGGCTCGTGGTTTTCACGGTTGTTGTCGATCTTGCGGCGCAGGTACGAAATATAGGACTCAACGATGGAGGAGTCACCGTTGAAGTCGTACTCCCACACGTGGTCGAGAATCTGCGCCTTGGACAGCACGCGGTTGGCGTTGAGCATCAGGTAGTGCAGCAGGTTGAACTCGGTGGGGGAGAGGTCAATCTCTTCGTCACCGAGGAACACTTCGTGGGTGTCCACGTTCAGGGTGAGGGCGTCAACGCGCAGTACGGCGTCGTCCTCGTCCTGGACGCTGCGGCTACGGCGCAGAATGGCGCGGATGCGGGCAATTACCTCGTCGAGGGAGAAGGGCTTGGTGACGTAGTCGTCGCCACCGGCGCCCAGGCCGGTCACCTTGTCCTCGGTGGCGTCCTTTGCGGTCAGGAAGAGCACGGGGGTGGTGGTGCCGTTTTCGCGCAGGCGGCGGGTCACCTCGAAGCCGTCCATGCCGGGCATCATGACGTCCAGGACAATGAGGTCGGGGTTTTCGGCGTGCGCCTTTTCGAGGGCTTCGCGGCCGTTGCCGGCGGTAACTACTTCAAAACCGGCGAAACGCAGGGAGGTGGCGAGCAATTCAAGAATGTTGAACTCGTCATCGACGACTAGGAGTTTTGCTTCAGCAGACATACTCTATCTTTCTCTCTGAATGGCAGGCTGTACTTGATAAGTGAATGATGTGTGTGAGCTTGGGGCTCAAATCTTTATGCCTTGTTGCGGCGCATGACCGACAGGATGAGTGCGGCCATGAGGGCGATAAAGGCGACGGGGAGGAGGACCAGCGGAATCTGGCTCATGAGGGCGGGCGGCGTTGCCCCAACCCACTTCATCACGAGCATGGCGACTCCGGTGAGCAGGCAAATCAGGGCGAGAAGCGCACCTGCCGCGCCGAGCCAACGGATAGCTCCGGCGTAGGGAAGGGGAGCGGGCGCCTGGTCTGCGGTACTGCGCGTGTCCTGTACGGGTTCATTACTCATAAATTTAACCGTATCAGCTCACACACAGCTGTTAATGGGTGAAGCCCCAGATTTAGCGGTTTGAGACTCAAATTCACAGCGTATGCGAAGCTTGGGGCGGGCGCCGCAATGTTTGCGCACGCGAGATGCTTTAATAGGGGTATGTCTGAACAGGTTATTGAACTGCTCCCCGAAACTACGCCCGCTACTGACGCGCCTGCAGAGTCCGTTGCGCCTTCTGCCGCGCCTGAGAGCACCGACGAGGGTAGCGCTGTACCTGCTGAGACTCAGCCCTCCGTGAACGCTGAGGAGACTGAGGCGGCTGATACGCCCGCTGAGGAGTCTGCCTCCGAGGAATCTACTTCCGCGGAATCTACCTCTGAGGAATCCGCAGCCGAAGAAGCTGAACAGAACGAAGACTCCACCCCCGACCCCTTCACCCCGCTGGACGAAGAGGTAGGTACCCCCTCCCTGGGCGTTCCGCACAAGCTGCGCCGCACCTCCAAGGTGGATGAGATTCTTGCCGCCGCTAAGGACGTGGCACTGCAGGGCGTTCAGGAAATCGCCCCGGCACACGCTATCGGCCTGGTGCACCACGTGCGCGCCGAGGAAGAGCGTCTGAGCACTCACCTGTTTGAGTGCACCCTGCCCGGCTACCGCGGCTGGTTCTGGTTCGCGACCCTCTCGCGTGCGCCTCGCTCCCGCGTGGCAACGATTTGCGAGGTTGGTCTGCTGCCCGGTGACGACGCGCTGATCGCGCCGGATTGGGTGCCGTGGGCTGACCGCGTTCGCCCGGAGGACCTGCAGGAGAACGCAGAGTCTGCTGAAGCCATTGAGGCAGAGGAATCTGCTGAGTCCGGTGAGCCTGCAGAGAACAAAACCGCAGAGAACGAATCTGCTGTGGAAGAAATTGCAGAGGCTGAGTCCGCAGAGTAGAGCCTACTATTCACTCCTCTTAATAAGGGGCGGGTTAGCAAAATGCATATATAAGGTGTTGTATTGAGTCGTCCAACGGTTATTGTTGGGCGACTCAATGACTTAAGCCGTGGCAAAAGCCGCTGAAAAAGTACATAATAGAATATTGAATTAAGTAACGACTTAGGCAGTGCTATCTAAGCACTGTTGCGGTGATAGCTGGGAGAGATATATGACAGACCTCATCGATACCACAGAGATGTATTTGCGCACCATCCTCGAACTGGAGGAAGAGGGCATCGTCCCCATGCGTGCGCGCATCGCTGAACGACTCGAGCACTCCGGCCCGACCGTTTCCCAGACCGTGGCACGCATGGAGAAGCACGGCCTGCTCACCGTTGAGCCGGACCGCCACCTCGAACTGACTGAGGAAGGCCGCCACAAGGCGGTCGAGGTCATGCGTAAGCACCGCCTGGCTGAGCGCCTGCTCTCCGATATTATTGGCCTGGAACTTGAGTACGTGCACGAAGAGGCATGCCGCTGGGAGCACGTCATGAGTGACAAGGTGGAGAAGCGCATCCTGGAGATGCTCAAGGACCCCAAGTTCTCCCCGTACGGTAACGCTATCCCCGGCCTGGAGGACCTGGGCCACGTGAGCGAGACGAACGACGAGCGTACCGTGCCCATGTCCCTGGCTGCGCGCGACTCTGGCCCCGAGGATCGTTTCACCATTTCTCGCTTCCCCGAGTCCATTCAGACTGACGTTGAGCTGCTGAAGCTGCTGGCTGACGCAGGTATTGTCTACGGCGCTTCGGTGTCCGTGATTGCTGGCCAGAACGATGACGTGATTGTTCACGCCGATGGCGAAGAGGACACCCTCTCCCTGGATATGGACGTGGCAAACGCAATTGTGGTCAAGCGCGGTGGCAGCCTCTAAGCTCCAGTTTTGAGAGTCTACTAACCCGCTTCACGCTTTAAACGGTGGCATCGCCTTCTTACTTGAGGAGGCGGTGCCACCGTTTTTGTATCGTGGACTCCCCGAGAACCGGCACTGTCTTAGATAGTGGACGATTTTGATCAATAATCGGTGGAAAACGCCATATATAAGGGAAGAATCGGGCAAAAGCGGAGGAATGAGGCGTATTCGGGCTGCACAAGGTGGATTAAGCGGTGTGTATCAGTGGTGCAGGCTGCCCTCACGTGAGCGAGCATATACTCCTCCCTCAACTTTTTGGCAACTGCGCTAGAGTGCATTTTTCGTGTTTTTCGCTTAAATCTGAGGTTGAAATTGAGCGAAACGCCGGATTCTGAGTGAATTATGGGAGCAAAACCTTAAGAGACGAGGCTCATTCTTAAGAGTTTTGAACCATGTCCTTAAGGGGTGCTGGTGCATTAAAAGCGAATGTGCATCCTTGTGAAATGCCTAGTCAAACGCCTTAAATTGATTAATCTCCCACAACTAAACGATGCTCTAGCCGTTCAGGCTCGCTCCGTTCCGCCGGGGGTGAAAGCTCAAAATTTAAGCCCGAATGAAGTGACAACTGGGAGTTTTCTGTGTATTCTCATTTTTGTGCCCAAATCCTAATCGTAAGAGGGCACCGTCGAAGCGGTTCCGCTGAGTTCTGCCAACGCTTCGATGAACGTCTACCCAATATGGCAGAAGCGGGGGACCCAATCCCCAAGCTGGGATACGGCTTCTCAATTGAGGAGCCTCGGGGCTAAGTCACTTCGGTGGCCGAGCGAATCCATGCTCGAGCCCGACAGCTCACCTCGTCAGGCAATGGAGGAATTACCAATGGCTAAGAAGATCGTACGTACCGCAGGTGCAACCCTCGCAGCAGGCGCAATCCTGCTCGGCTCGACCGTTCCCGCGAACGCATTTGCACAGATCCCCGCTGCTGCTGATCTGTCCTACGACTACACCAACTACGAGTTCGACTACACCAGCTACAACACCCCCGCAACCACCTACGTTGCACCCCAGGCTCAGGCACAGCAGACCTACGTTGCTCCCGCAGCAGCCGAGGCTCCCGCTGCACCCGCAGTTGAGACCACCTACGTTGCACCCCAGGCTGAGACCCAGCAGGCTTACGTTGCACCCGTTGCAGCTCCGGCACCCGCTGCACCCGCAGCTTCCTCCGGTAACGCATCCCGCGACGCAATCGTTGCAACCGCAATGAGCGGCCTGGGTGGCGCATACGTTTGGGGCGGCAAGACCTTCGGTGCATGGGACTGCTCCGGCTTCACCTCTTGGGTTTTCGCTCAGCACGGCATCAAGCTGACCGCTTTCACCTACGCAATGAAGAACGAGCTGCGCCCGACCTCTAACCCCCAGCCCGGCGACATCGTCTTCCAGAACGGCTACAGCCACGTTGGTATCTACCTGGGCGACGGCAAGATGATCTCCGCTCTGAACCCCACCAACGGTACCCTGGTGCACCCCACCTCCTGGATGTCCGTTGACGGCTACTACACCGCTCTCTAAGCCTTAGCGCATAGAAGCTGGCTCTAGCCCAACATACTTCAAAAAGGCGCCTATCCCGCACGGGGTGGGCGTCTTTTGCGTGCCCGAGATTTGTGTATCCGAGATGTGTGTACCTGGGAGATTCCACGAAAAACCGCCGAGAGTGCACCTTGGCGTGGGTGCATTCTTGGCGGTGTGTGTTTGAGGTGTAGGCGGTTAGGGTGCGAGAGCCTGCAGAAGCCTCTGCGGGTCACACCCCCACTCGCTGAGCTCAGCACGCAGATTAGCCCGCGCGGGCTCCTCCCAGAGCTTGAAAGCCTCTTCGGAAAGGAAGATACGCTCACGACCCAGGATAGAACGCAAGAAGGTCGTACGACCGGTACGGAAAGCCTCATTGTCAAAGTGGGAGTATTCACTGCGCACCCCGCGCAGGTAGCGGCGATAGCGCGCCGAATCAGCTGCCAGAATAGCCATATCGGCGTCGAGGAACAGCTGAATATCCGCCGGTTCATAGCCCGCCGGTAGGTCGGCAGACTCGGGCAGTTTGTGGGTTGCCGTGGCGCGCACCAGAAGACTCACCATCTGCAGCTCCTGATCGGTGAGTAGACCCACGGTAACCAGTGGCTTTAGGGAGGTGCTCGCCAGCTGCTCGCTACGGCGCTCATCCTCACCCGGTGCGCCCTCATAGACCGCGTCGTGGAACCACGCCGCCAGAACCAACGCCAGGGGAGTAGAACCCTGCGCGCGATGTGCATAGAGGCGGTCCAGGTCGGAGAGCATCTGCGAAAGGTGCCCGCTGTGGTGGTAGGCGCGGTGCGGCTGCTCCCACGCCTGCAGCAGGCTTTCACCCAGTTCAGCCACCTGCGCTGTGAGTTGAGCTCGCAGCGCGGCAGGAGCCTCCACGCGCTTGAGGCGGGGCGTATTGAGACGGGGCGTAAACGCCGCCTCCCAGGCGCGAAGCAGACGCGGGCGAATCTTCTCGGGGCGCTCCTTGAGCGGAATGCGCAGACCGCTCGCAATGAGCGTGCGAGTCAGCTGCGCGCCGCTGAGCTCCTTCGCGCCCGCCCGTACCAGGTCCTCGTAGAGGTGCGCTGGAACATCGTAGTGGTCGCGATCGAAGGCGCGCTCACTGATGCCCGCCGCTGCGGCGAACTCGTGCAGTTCCGCCAGGGACACATCGGAGATGAGGTGTGAGAAGACGGTGCCGTGTGCGGGCCAGGTGGGCGGGTCAATGTAGATGCTCATTCGTACATTGTAGGAGTGGTTCTGCCGCCGGGCGCGGGTGTCTTCGGGTGGTGAACACGGGGTGGTGAACACCGGGTGGTGAACAGGGCTTGGACGCGGTATGAGCGTGGGGCGACTATCGGTGGATACCGACGGCTTGTCGTGGGCTGTGCCGACCGGAGGTGCGGGGTGCTTTATACTAGGTTAGGTACGCCCTCGTAGCTCAGGGGATAGAGCACTTCTCTCCTAAAGAAGGTGTCGGACGTTCGAATCGTCTCGGGGGCACACAGAACCGGCATTCACACCGGTGCGAGAAAACCGCCCGTCGCTTGCGTTAGCAGGCGCGGGCGGTTTCGCTGTCCTAGCGTAGCGTGAATATGCTATCTAGCAATCGTATGGGGAACACAATTAAAGTTTGGCAAGGTCTATTTTGCCCAGCTGCAGAATTTTTTGGCGAGTTGCCTCATCAGCCATAAGCTCAGCAATATTGTGCGGAACAACCTGCCAAGAAACACCCCAGCAATCTACACACCAGCCGCAACGCTCTGCCTCAGGTATAGCCGAGAGTTGCTCCCAATAGTAATCAATCTCCTCCTGAGTGCGGCACGAAAGAACGATTGAAACTCCAGGCGTGAACGTGAAATTATGAAAAGCGCCGGAATCTGCTGCCGCCATCCAGGTGCCGTGTAGGTTGAAGTCGGTGAACATCACTGCATCTGCCTCAAAGGGGCTATTTTCTGGATAGTAGTACAGGGTGCCGCGGTGGGCGTCATCAAAAAGGGAAATCCAGCGGTTGGTGGCTTCCTCTGCATTGCCGTGGTTTGTACCGCCAAACATGAAAGAGGGCACGACGAAGGGCCGCGGGTCGCCTTCGGGGTTGGTAAGCATCAGCTGCCAGGTCATACCGAAACGATCACGCACCCAGGCGTAGCGCGGGGAGAAAGGATACTCACCCAGTTCCATCAGCACACCGCCGGTACTTAGCTCGTTGTAGAGTTCATCGAGGTATGCTCGCGCCTGCGCCTCACCGCCGAAGAGGAGCGGGTCAAAGTTTAGGATGCAACTGATGGACTGGTTCGGGACGTATCGGTCATCACCGTTAATGAGTGAGAGCTGGAAGCCGTGGATGCTTAGAGTCGTCGTGAGTCCGGGCACCTGTTCCATGATGGAAGCATCGCGAAAAACCCTGGTATAGAACTGCGCGGCGTCGTCGGCTGTGTCATTGCACCATAGGGCTATTGAGAGGCTCGGAGGTAAGGTCTGGGTCATGCGGTCATCCTAACATGACTATTCTGTACCACCGGTGTGCCGTTGCCGATTTAGGACGTGCGGCGGATGACCGAACGGGTGGGAGCCGCGGAGTAAATGCGGTAGCATGGAATATCGAACGTGTATTCTAGGCAGCGAGGTAGATGATGAGCGACAAGCCCGAACAGCAGAAGCAGCCCTTCACCGAACAGGACGGCCTGTTCGCCGCCGAACTCGTCACCCCCGCAGCACCGGTAGCGGATGACGAGCCGCCCTTCGACCCCTACTACGACGTACCCCCTGCCGAGGACGACTACTACGCCCCTCCCATGGACGCCCCGATAATGGAGGCGGGGACCATGGACGCCCCGATGATGGATGCGGCGACGATGGAGGCACCTGCCGCCCTGCCCACCGGTATGCCCGCCTACGGCGCCCCTGCCACCAGCGTACCCGTTCCTGAACCCGGCGTACCCGCAGCCTTCACCGCCGCAGACCCGCTCGGCGACTTCATGCCGCCCGCCTACCGCGTCGGCGGCTACGGCGAGGACTTCGATCCCGCCGACCCCTACGGCGAACGCACCCACAGCCTCAACGCTGTGGACCCCGCATCCCTCACCGCCGGGCTCAACGAACGCCAGGAAGAGGCCGTGCTGCACTCCGGCTCGCCCCTGCTCATCGTCGCGGGCGCCGGCTCCGGTAAGACCCGCGTGCTCACCCACCGCATCGCGTACCTGCTCGCAACCCACCGCGCGACCCCGGGCCAGATTCTCGCCATCACCTTCACCAACAAGGCTGCCGCCGAAATGCGTGAACGTATTGAGGCACTGGTCGGCCCGCGCGCTAAGCACATGTGGATTTCTACTTTCCACAGCTTCTGCGTGCGTGTGCTGCGCCGTGAGGCCGCCGCGCTGGGTTTGAAGTCCACCTTCACGATCTACGATTCGACCGACTCGCAGCGCCTGCTGAGCCTGATTATTAAAGAGCTCAACCTGGACCCCAAGAAGTTCACCGCCAAGGCCGTGGGCAACCGCATCTCCGCGCTGAAGAACGAGCTGGTCAGCGCCGAGGCGTTAGCCTCCCGCATGGCCCCCGATAACCCCTACGAGAAGACCATCGCGCAGATCTACACTGTCTACACGCAGCGTCTGCGCGCCGCCAACTCCCTCGACTTTGACGACCTGATTGGCCGCACCGTCTTCCTGCTGAAGAAGTTCCCCGAAATCGCGAACTACTACCGCCGCAAGTTCCGCCACATCCTTGTGGACGAGTACCAGGACACCAACCACGCCCAGTACCAGCTGGTGCGTGAACTGGTCGGCGCCCACGCGAAGGCAGCGGCTGACCGCGGCCCCTACCCGGACGCCGTGCCCCCCGCTGAGCTGACCGTGGTGGGTGACTCCGACCAGTCCATCTACGCCTTCCGCGGCGCGGATATCCGCAATATCACGGACTTCGAGAAGGACTACCCGAACGCCCACACGATCCTGCTGGAACAGAACTACCGTTCCACGCAGAACATCCTCTCCGCGGCGAACGCGGTCATTGAACGCAACCCCGACCGTCGCCCCAAGAAGCTGTGGACCGCCTCCGGTGCGGGCGCAAAGATTATTGGTTACGTCGCCGAGTCCGAGCACGCTGAGGCACGCTACATCACCCGCGAAATTGATCGCCTTGCCGATGAGCACGGCGTGCAGCCCGGTGACGTTGCCATCTTCTACCGCACCAACGCGCAGTCCCGAACCCTCGAGGATATGCTCATGCGTGCCGGCCTGCCCTACCGTGTGGTCGGTGGTACCCGCTTCTATGAGCGTAAGGAAATCAAGGACGCCCTGGCGTACCTGCGCGCCCTGAGCAACCCCGATGACGACGTGAACGTGCGCCGCATCCTCAACGAGCCCAAGCGCGGTATCGGTGCCAAATCTGAGTCCGTGGTGGCGGAGTACGCGAGTGCGAACCGCATCTCCTTCTACGCCGCCGCACGCCAGGCCGCCGACATCCCCGGCCTGGGTGCCGCCGCCGTGAAGAAGTACGCCGAGTTCGTGCGCCTCATGGATGACCTGGCGCAGATTGCCCGCACTGAACCGGCCGCAACCTGCCTGGAGGCGGTCCTGGAGCAGACCGGGTACTTGGCGGCTCTGCGCGCCTCCAAGGACATTCAGGACGAATCGCGCGTAGAGAACCTCTCCGAGCTGCTCGACGCCATGGTCGAGTTCGAGACCGAGAACCCCGGCGCCGACCTGGAGCAGTTCCTCGAACACGTGGCCCTGGTTGCTGACGCCGACTCGATCCCGAACCGCCCCGCCAGCGCGGAGGGTGAGAACGCCTCCGCCGCGCAGATTGCCGCCGAAGCAGCTGAGGCAAAGGCGCAGGGCATGGTCACCCTCATGACCCTGCACACCGCCAAGGGCCTGGAGTTCCCCGTGGTGTTCCTGACCGGCATGGAGCACGGCCTGTTCCCGCATCAGCGTGCCCTGACCGACGAGAAGGAAATGAGCGAGGAACGCCGCCTGGCGTACGTGGGCCTGACCCGCGCCATGGAGCGCCTGTACCTGACCCGCTCGGAGACCCGCACGATGTGGGGTAAGAGCCAGTTCAACCCGCCCTCGCCCTTCCTGGAGGAAATCCCTGAGGAGCTTATCGAGTGGAAGCGTACCGCCGGTTTCTCGGGCTTTGGCGCCTCCGGCATGGGCGTGTACGGCGCTCGCGGTGGCGGTTCCTACGGTGGCGGCTACTCGGGTGGTTCTCGTTCCGGCTACGGCTCCGGTGGCTACTCGGGCGGCTATGGCTCGAGTGGTTACAGTTCCGGTAGCTCACGCGGCTCCTACGACCCCTACGAGTCCCGCCCCGCACGCCGTTCCGAGCCGTCCACCGCGGATATTAACGGCTCGGCAAGCTACGGGCTGGCGGCGGCTACCTCTTCGAAGGTGACGAACCGTTCCCGCGTTCACCAGAGCAAGGAAATCCCGACCCTGGCGGTCGGCGATACGGTGCGCCACACCAAGTTCGGTGAGGGTCGCGTGCTCGCCGTTGAGGGTAGCGGCGATAAGACCGTGGCGAAGGTTCGCTTCGGCTCGGAAGAGAAGCGTCTGCTGCTGCGTTACGCGCCGCTGGAGAAGGTGAGCTAACGCCTCAGGGGCGAGAGCCTGACAATGCCGATGGAGGGGCGGGTACCTGAGGGTGCCTGCCCCTCTTCTGTGGGCTGTTCCGGGCGTGTTGTCCGCCTGCTGAGAAAGGCTTCGGGGCTTTGTATAGCACGGCGGTAAATGCCGCTTTTCGCCGGTATTTCGCGGCGGATGGGGGAGCGACAGCTCCAGTTAGTTACCCGGTGCACACCCTTTGGGTGGAACATACCCAAAATATTTGTGAGCTGAGTCGCTAAAATCTCAGATTTGGGGCTCTGTGAGTGCGAGCTCACGCCGAATCCGATAGAGTAGAGACGAGAGAAATTCCCCGCGTCAATGATGCGTGTGCGCCGGGTGCGAGAGATACCTATCGCACATACCGGACACACAGGGGAAGACACCTCTAATGACCAGGCCGAGTGCACCAGTACTCGGCACCACTTCGAAGAAGAAGGACACCTGTGGACCTTTTCGAATACCAGGCGCGCGAGCTCTTCGCAAAGCACGGTGTACCCGTGCTCAAGGGCATTGTTGCGACCACCCCTGAAGAAGCAAAGGCAGCAGCTGAGGAAATTGGCGGCCTGACCGTCATTAAGGCTCAGGTTAAGACCGGCGGCCGCGGTAAGGCTGGCGGCGTTAAGCTCGCAAAGTCCCCCGAAGAAGCTTACGAGCACGCTAAGGCAATTCTCGGCATGGACATCAAGGGCCACACCGTTCACCGCGTGCTGGTCGCTGACGGCGCAGACATCGCCGAAGAATACTACTTCTCCCTCCTGCTGGACCGCGCAAACCGCTCCTACCTGGCAATGTGCTCGGTAGAAGGCGGTATGGAAATTGAGCAGCTCGCTGCTGAGCGCCCCGAGGCACTGGCAAAGATCGAGGTTGACCCGCTGGTCGGCCTGGACCAGGCTAAGGCTGAGGAAATTGCTAAGGCAGCAGGTTTCTCCGCAGAACTGCAGGAGAAGGTTGTTCCCGTTCTCGTCAAACTGGGCGAAGTCTACACTAAGGAAGACGCAACCCTGGTTGAGGTTAACCCCCTCGTTCTGACCCCCGAGGGCACCATCCTCGCCCTGGACGGCAAGGTCTCCCTGGACGACAACGCAGAATTCCGCCAGCCCGAGCACGAGGCTCTCGTGGACAAGTCCGCTGAGAACCCGCTGGAAGCTAAGGCAAAGCAGTTCGACCTGAACTACGTGAAGCTGGACGGCGAGGTCGGCATCGTTGGTAACGGTGCAGGTCTGGTTATGTCCACCCTGGACGTCGTTGCATACGCTGGTGAGAACCACGGCAACGTCAAGCCCGCAAACTTCCTTGATATTGGTGGCGGCGCATCCGCTGAGGTTATGGCTGCTGGCCTGGAAATCATTCTGGGCGACGAGCAGGTCAAGAGCGTTTTCGTGAACGTCTTCGGCGGCATCACTGCATGTGACGCAGTGGCAGACGGCATTGTGAAGGCTCTGGAGATTCTGGGCGACGCAGCAACCAAGCCCCTGGTTGTGCGCCTGGACGGCAACAACGTTGCTGAGGGTCGCCGCATCCTCTCCGAGGCGAACCACCCGCTGGTTGTTCTGGCTGAGACCATGGACTCCGGCGCTGACAAGGCAGCAGAGCTCGCTCACAAGGCGTAATCGCCAGCAAAGGATTTCAAGGAAGTAATATGTCTATCTTTGTGAACAAGGACTCCAAGGTCATCGTTCAGGGCATCACCGGTGGCGAGGGTACCAAGCACACCGCACGCATGCTCGCAGCAGGCACCAACATTGTGGGCGGCGTGAACGCTCGCAAGGCTGGCACCACCGTCACCCACAAGGCGAAGGACGGCTCCGACATCGAGCTGGACGTCTTCGGTTCCGTAGCTGAGGCTATGGAGAAGACCGGCGCGAACGTCTCCATCGTCTTCGTTCCCCCGGCCTTCACCAAGGCAGCAGTTCTCGAGGCTATCGAGGCTAAGATCGGCCTCGTCGTCGTCATCACCGAGGGCGTTCCGGTTCAGGACTCCGCAGAGTTCTGGGCAGCTGCTAAGGCATCCGTGGACGAGAACGGCAAGCAGATCACCCGCATCATCGGCCCCAACTGCCCCGGCATCATCTCCCCCGAGGAGTGCCTGGTTGGTATTATCCCGGCGAACATCACCGGCAAGGGCAAGATCGGTCTGGTTTCCAAGTCCGGTACCCTGACCTACCAGCTGATGTACGAACTGTCCGACATTGGTTTCACCACCGCTATCGGTATTGGTGGCGACCCCATCATCGGCACCACCCACATCGACGCTCTGGAAGCTTTCGAAGCTGACCCCGAGACCGAAGCAATCGTCATGATTGGTGAGATCGGTGGTGACGCTGAGGAGCGTGCTGCAGAGTACATCAAGGCAAACGTGACCAAGCCCGTCGTTGGTTACATTGCAGGCTTCACCGCTCCTGAGGGTAAGACCATGGGCCACGCAGGCGCTATTGTCTCCGGTTCCTCCGGTACCGCTCAGGCGAAGAAGGAAGCTCTGGAAGCAGCAGGCGTGAAGGTCGGTAAGACCCCCTCCGAGGCTGCAAACCTGATGCGCGAAATCTTCGCAGCGAAGTAAACAG
>ERZ772942.884-NODE-884-length-12703-cov-6.206357_pt1 | contig 12703 bp, 10 predicted proteins | sample MGYA00511135_ERZ772942 | MGnify/ENA primary metagenome ERZ772942 (study PRJEB29015, sample SAMEA2738099) | human oral metagenome | biome: human oral; feature: human-associated habitat; material: saliva | place: China | collected 2265 ... | reverse complement strand
GCGTATATGCAGGTAGTGGAGTACGGCTTGGTATTTGAAGTGTAATGTATATTTGGTCATAAAAAAACTGCACCTTGTAAGTTGGAGGGGATGTCCAACTTTTGGGGTGCAGTTCAAACCTATTTTGGGGTTTCAGACGACCCTTGTCCAATCCAATCACTTGCACACGGCGGATACTTTGATTTCGACCGCCCATTCCGGTTTGGCGAGTTTGGCTTCGATGCAGGCGCGGGCAGGGGCGCGGCCGGGGGCTGTCCAGGCATCCCAGGCTTCGTTCATGGCGGCGTAGTCGTTCATATCGGTCAGGAAGATGGTGGCTTCGAGGATGTGTGCTTTGTCGGAGCCGCATTCTTCAAGCCAGCGGTCGATTTGCGCCAAAACGTTTTCGGTCTGGGCTTTGGCATCGGCTTTGGGATTTTCGGGAACCATGCCTGAGAGGAAGACGAATCCTCCGGCGCAGACGGCTTCGGAGTAGCGTTCGGTGGTACCGAGGTATCGGATATTCATTTGATATTCCTTGAGGTTGGGCGCACGGGGCATTCTGTCCTGTTGTCGGATTTCAGTTTGCCTGATGGGGTCAGAACGAGACGGCGGATATTGGGCAGGGGCTTATGGTAACATTCAGCTTGATTGTCTGCCACAGCAGGCGGGCGGTTTTGTTGTTTTTGAAAAGATGCGGAAACTATTTTTACGCGTCATTGTCATATTAATTTTAGGTCGTCTGAATATTATTGGAACTGCATCATGAGCAAAAATACCGATTATCCGGTTACTCCTGCCGTCCGTTTCTTACGTACACATCAAATTGATTTTGAGCCTTATATTTATGTTTATGAGGAACACGGCGGGACAGGGCAGTTTGCACAGTTGTTCGGCGTGGACGAGCATCAGGTGGTCAAAACCATCGTGTTGCAAAACGAAGCGAAGAAAGGGCTGGTTGTCGTGATGCACGGCGATAAGCAGATTTCGACCCGCAATCTGGCGCGCGATTTGGGTATGAAACACATCGAGCCTGCCGATCCGAAACAGGCAAACAAATGGACGGGCTATCTGGTGGGCGGGACGACGCCTTTCGGTATGAAAACCCGGTTGCCTGTGTATGTTGAAAAAAGTATTTGGGATTTGGAGAAAGTTTATATCAACGGCGGCAAGCGCGGATTTATTATCGGTGTCAGTCCGCAGGCTTTGCGGGCTTTGAATCCGCAGGATGTACAGGTCGCCGTCTAAAGGGATGCAAAACGGTTTTAAGTCGGGAAACGCAGATTCGGGCAAATTTGAAGGTTTTATAAAAAGAACACAATGCCTGATTTTATATCTGTTTTCATTCTGTCAAACAGCCTGTTAGCGTGATTTCACGGTATCGGGCTTTGGCAAACACAAACCAAAGAGGCACACCCTAATATGGAAAACCGTAATTTTTATGAAATTCTCGGCATTTCGGCGGATGTGGACATTGCAGAAATCAGAAAAGCCTATCGCGATTCGGCAATGAAATACCATCCCGATCGTAATCCCGGCAATCCCGAAGCGGAAGAGCGTTTTAAGGAAATCCGTCAGGCTTACGATACGCTGGTCGATCCCGAACGTCGGGCATGGTACGACGAGTCGCTCCGTGAATTCAGCGGTAAAGGCGGGCAGACCGCCAGCCAGCAGACCGGTAGCGAGCATACGGCGGAAGCGCCGCGCCAAGACGGCGACCGGACTTATGTGATGGCGATGTATGCCTTGTTTGCCTTGGCATTTGCGACCTTGGTGATGCCTGTTGCCGGCATCGTTTTGGCGTATGTAAAACGTGGCGAAATGGACGACTCGGTTTATAATAACCACGCAGACTATCTGATTAAAACCTTCTGGGGCGGTCTGGCGGGGTTTGTTTTGAGTAAAATCACCGCGTTTATCGGCATCGACTCTGTGTTGCTGTTTTTGGTATCGGTTTGGTTTGCTTACCGTCTGGCGGCAGGTTTTGTCAGACTGACGGACAACAAGCGTATGTCTTTGGATACTTGGTTCTAAGCACAACCGTCCGCCTTGTTTTCAGACGACCTTCGCATCCCGGGGTCGTCTGAAATTTTTGTATGGGTCGTTTGCGGGAAACTAAATATCAAAACAGGACACCAAGAAGGTCGTCTGAAAATTTGTCCACGCATCCGACACATTCAATCAAAGGAAAAACATGATTTATTTATTGGCAAGCATACTGTGCAGCGTGTCTGTGTCGGTATTGCTCAAATTGGCGCGTAAGAACAAAATCGACGTCGCACAGGCGGTGGCGGTGAACTACATCGTCGCAGTAGCGCTGACGGCTTGGGTGTTGAAACCCGATTTGAGCAACCCGAAAGCCTTTTTGCCGACTTGGTGGCTGTTTGGCGCGCTGGGCGTGCTGCTGCCTTCGGTGTTTGTGATTATGGGCAAGGCGGTCGATGCGGCGGGTATCGTCAAGTCCGATGCGGCGCAGCGTTTGTCTTTGATATTGCCGATTATTTCCGCGTTCGTGATTTTTGGCGAAGCGTTGACCGAAGGGCGGCTGATAGGCATCGTTTTGGCGTTTGTGGCTTTGTTCTGCTTGTTGTGGAAAGCCGACGGCGGCAAGAAATCGGGCGGATTGGGTACGCAAATCACGCTGCTTGCGGGCGTTTGGGCGGGCTACGGCATCATCGACATCCTCTTCAAACAGCTTGCCAAAAGCGGTACGGCGTTTTCAGGCAACCTCTTGGTCGCCTTCAGCCTCGCCGGTATTTTGATGTTCGGCTACCTTTTCTCCCAATCGACCAAATGGACGAAAGAAGGCATTATCGGCGGCATCGTCTTGGGTGGTTTGAATTTCGCCAACATCGTTACCTACATCACCGCCCACCAAATGATGAAAGACAACCCGACGCTGGTCTTCGCAGGCATGAACATCGGCGTCATTGTTTTGGGAACGCTGGTCGGCGCGATGGCGTTTAAAGAAAAAATCAGCAGCATCAACGCCGCAGGCATCAGCGTCGCCGTCTGCGCCATCGCCTGTTTGTTTTACTGGCCGCAGATACGGGGACTGGTCGGTATGTAAGCATGTAAAAGGTCGTCTGAAAAAGGTTTCAGACGACCTTTTACCTTTCGGGTGGGAGTGTTTTTCCTGCTTTGATAACAACGGCGCATTTGCAGCTAGACAACCCATGCAAAACGGTCTAATGTTCCGCCTGCATATGCACATTACTTGATAAACCAACGAATGAGAAGGTAAGAGAAATGACTGTCCGTATCGAACACGATTTGCTGGGCGACCGCGAAATCCCCGCCGAGGCGTATTGGGGCATCCATACTTTGCGCGCGGTGGAAAACTTTAAAATTTCCAATCAAAAAATTTCCGACGTGCCGCAGTTTGTCCGCAGCATGGTGATGGTGAAAAAAGCGACTGCGCAGGCAAACGGCGAACTGGGTGCGGTGAAGCCCGAAATCGCCGCCGCCATTGAAAAGGCTTGCGACGAAGTGTTGCTCAAAGGCCGCTGCCTCGACCAATTCCCGTCCGACGTGTATCAGGGCGGCGCGGGGACTTCGGTCAACATGAACACCAACGAAGTCATCGCCAACCTTGCTTTGGAAGTGTTGGGCTACGAGAAAGGCCGCTACGACATCGTCAATCCGATGGACCATGTGAACGCCAGCCAGTCCACCAACGATGCGTATCCGACCGGCTTCAGGCTGGCGGTGTATTACAGTGTCGGCGAACTGCTGGAAAAACTGGCGTTGCTGAAAGACGCGTTTGCCGCCAAAGCCGATGAGTTTAAAGATGTTTTGAAAATGGGGCGCACCCAGCTTCAAGATGCCGTGCCGATGACGGCGGGGCAGGAGTTTCAGTCTTTCCAAGTGTTGCTGGAAGAAGAGATTTTGAATCTGAACCGCACGCGCGCCCTGTTGTTGGAAGTCAACTTGGGCGCAACCGCCATCGGCACGGGCGTGAACACGCCGAAAGGCTACGCGGCTTTGGCGGTGAAAAAATTGTCCGAAGTCAGCGGCTTGGATTGCAAACTGACCGAAAACCTGATTGAAGCGACTTCCGACTGCGGTGCGTATGTGATGGTACACGGCGCATTGAAACGCACGGCGGTGAAATTATCGAAAATCTGTAACGACTTGCGCCTCTTGTCGTCCGGCCCGCGCGCCGGTTTGAAAGAGATTAACCTGCCGGAAATGCAGGCAGGTTCGTCAATTATGCCCGCCAAAGTCAACCCCGTGATTCCCGAAGTGGTCAACCAAGTCTGCTTCAAAGTCATCGGCAACGACACCACCATCACCTTCGCCGCCGAAGCGGGGCAGTTGCAATTAAACGTGATGGAGCCGGTCATCGCGCAATGTATGTTTGAAACCATCTCCCTCTTGGGCAACGCTGCGGTAAACCTCGCCGAAAAATGCGTCAAAGGCATTACCGTCAACCGCGAAATCTGCGAACGCTATGTGTTCAACTCCATCGGCTTGGTCACTTACCTGAACCCGTATATCGGCCATGAAAACGGCGATTTAGTCGGCAAAATCTGCGCCCAAACCGGCAAAGGCGTACGCGAAGTCGTACTCGAACGCGGCCTGTTGAGCGAAGCGGAACTCGACCGCATCCTGTCGCCCGAAAACCTGATGAACCCGCATTTGTAAGGTAGGGCATAAAGAAAAGGTCGTCTAAAAGCCTATGGACAAGGTTTTCAGACGACCTTTGTTCGATGTATCCTTTCATTATGTTTCACGGTATTAAGGGAAATTTTCAGACATATTCAATTTCCTTGATTAGGCTGTTATCCGCTTTTTCAGACGACCTCGGGTAGGTAACTGATGAAGCGGATACATACCTGCGGGTGAGGCGTCGGCAGAGCTTTTAAGCCGTAAGCCCGATGGAATCAGCCGTGACGAACAGGTCGTCTGAAATCCCGTTTTCTGCAAAAAAGGCTGCATTATGAACACCGTTTCCATCCAAAACCTTTCCCACCGCTGCGGCAAGACCCTTGCGCTTGACGGTGTGTCGCTGGACATTCCGAAAGGCGCGACGGTCGGTTTGATCGGGCCGGACGGGGTGGGTAAATCGACGCTGCTCTCGCTGATGGCGGGTGTGAAGGTGATTCAGGACGGACGGGTGGAAGTGTTGGGCGGCGATATGGCGGACAAGGACGTGCGGCGGGACTTGTCGCACCGCATCGCCTTTATGCCGCAGGGTTTGGGGCGCAACCTGTATCCTACCTTGTCGGTGTATGAGAATATCGATTTCCACGCGCGGCTGTTTGGTTTGGACGGGCAGGAACGCACGCGGCAGATTGCGCGGCTGATGGAGGCGACCCGCCTTGCGCCGTTTTCCGGCAGGGCGGCGGGCAAGCTATCGGGCGGGATGAAGCAGAAGCTGAGTTTGTGCTGCGCACTGGTGCACAGCCCGGATTTGTTGATTTTGGACGAACCGACCACGGGCGTGGACCCTTTGTCGCGCCGCCAGTTTTGGGCGTTGGTGGACGATTTGCGGCGGGAACACGCGGGCATGACCGTGATTGTGGCGACCGCCTATATTGAAGAGGCACAGCGTTTCGAGCGGCTGCTGGCGATGGATGCGGGCAGTCTGCTGGAAAACAAGCCTACTGCCGACGTGCTGGCGGATTACGGCACCGACGTGTTGGAAGAGGCCTACGTCAAAATGCTGCCGCCGGAGAAACAGCAGGGCTCGGGCGGTTTGGACATTACGCCGTTTGTTCCCGATCCCGATGCGCCGCCCGCGATGGAAGCGCACGGGCTGACCAAGCGTTTCGGCGATTTTACCGCCGTGGACCACGTCAGCTTTACCATTCAAAAAGGCGAGATTTTCGGCTTTCTCGGCAGCAACGGCTGCGGCAAGTCCACCACCATGAAAATGCTGACCGGCCTGCTGGAAGCGACCGAAGGCGACGCCACGCTGTTGGGCAAGCCGATAGACGCGGGCGGCTTGGATACGAAAATGCGCGTCGGCTATATGTCGCAGGCGTTTTCGCTGTATGAGGAACTGAGCGTGCGCCGCAATCTGGATTTGCACGCCAGACTCTACCAGATGGGCGCTAAAGGCGCGGCGGCGGTGGAAAAAGCCCTGCAACAGTTTGATTTGGCGGACGTTGCCGACACCGCACCCGCATCGCTGCCGCTGGGCATCCGCCAACGCCTGCAACTGGCCGCCGCCTGCCTGCACCATCCCGAAGTATTGATTTTGGACGAACCGACTTCGGGGGTCGATCCCGCCGCGCGCGATATGTTTTGGCGGCATCTTCTGAAACTCTCCCGCGAAGACAAAATCACCATTTTCGTTTCTACCCACTTTATGAACGAAGCCGCCCGCTGCGACCGCATTTCCTTTATGCACAAAGGCCGCGTGCTGGCGGTGGGTACGCCCGCCGAACTGGCGGCAAGGCAGAATGCGCCGGATTTGGAAGAGGCGTTTGTGCAGTATCTGATTGAAGCGGAAGGCGGGGAAGGTGGGGAAGGGTTGTCCCGCCAGGAGGCTGTGCACTCTGAAAGTGATCAACGCGAGTTGCTCCAAAATACAGACGGCGTGCGTGAACCAAGTTCACACACCCTACCGGCGGAAACTCCGACCGTAGGGTATTCGGCGCAAGCCACTCACGCGGAAGTGGCATCGGATGACAGTCATTCTGAACTTTCAGACGACCTTCAAGGAAAAGATACAGGGTCGTCTGAAACCCAAAACAGCGTGCGTGAACCAAGTTCACACACCCTACGAGACAACCCAAATACCGACACCTTCAAATACCGCTTCTCCATGATTTGGACTTTCGCCCGCCGCGAAGCCAAAGAACTCTTGCGCGATAAAATCCGCCTGTTTTTCGCCGTGTTCGGCCCGCTGATTATCATGGCGTCGGTATCGTGGGGGATTTCGTTTGACGTGCGGAATCTGAAATTCGCCGTTTACGACCGCGACCAAACTGCCGCCAGCCGCGAGCTGGTCGAATATTTCGACGGTTCGCGCTACTTCCTCCAACAGCCGCCGATACAGTCCGAAGCCGAAATCGACACCGTGCTCAAAAGCTCCGGCGCTATATTGGTCATCGATATTCCGAGCGGTTTCGGGCGCGATTTGGCGCGCGGGCTCAAACCCGAAGTCGGTTTTTATGTGGACGGCTCCATGCCGTTTAACGCCACCAACATCCGCGGCTACATCGGCAGCCTGATCACCGCCTACACCAAAGACCGCATCGCCGACAGCGGGCTGCCCGTTTCGCTCAAAGCCCCCGCCGGCATCGAACCGCGCTTTATGTACAATCAGGATTTCGACAGCATCAACGCCATCGCCCCGGGCGTGATGATGCTGGTGTTGATGATGATACCCGCCATGATGTCGGCGGTCGGCGTGGTGCGCGAACGCGAAATCGGTTCCATCGCCAATTTCTACGCATCGCCCGCCGCCGTGGCGCAATATCTGATCGGCAAACAGCTTCCCTATATCGCCGTCGGTATGGTCAATTTCGCCGCCATGATGCTGATGATTATTTACCTGTTCGGCGTGCCGCTCAAAGGCTCGTTTACCGGACTCGCCATCGGCACGCTCTTGATGGTGTCCGCCAGCACCGCGCTGGGGCTTTTGATTTCCTGCTTCGTGCGCTCCCAGCTTGCCGCCATTTTCGCCACCGCCATCATCACCATGATCCCCGCGCAAACCTATTCCGGCTTTATCTACCCGCTGTCCACCATGGAAGGCGGCGCGCTGGTTATCGGCAAAACCTTCCCGTCGTCGTGGTACTACACCGTCAGCGTCGGCAGCTTTACCAAAGGGCTGCACACTGCCGACCTGCTGCACGAATACGCCGCCATCGCCGCCTTTGCCGCCACCAGCCTGATTCTGGCGTGTGTGTTGTTGAAGAAGCAGGAGAAGTGAGAGGTCGTCTGAAAACTCAGCAGGCGCGTATGGATGTCCACCCCGAACCTTAGCCCACTATTAAAGAAAGAAACGCCATGAACCGAACAACCCTGTTTGACGGACTGGCCGAACGCTACGGCGCGGCGGCGGAATATCCGTGGGCGAAATCTCCCGACTTTGCCGTGTTCCGCCACACGGGCAACCGCAAATGGTTCTGCCTTTATATGCCCGTGCCGTCTGAAAAACTGGGCATGGGCGAGGGCGGTCTGACGGAAATCGTCAACGTCAAATGCCGCCCTGAACACATCGGCGCATGGCGCGCGACGGCAGGCATCCTGCCCGCCTACCACATGAACAAAGAACACTGGTTGAGCATCGTATTGGCGCAAACGCCCGCAGAAAACGTGTGGCGGCTGATAGACGACAGCTTCGTGCTGACGCGCTAGGATTGATTAACTTCACACATCAAACGAAAGGAAAAAACATGAAAACCATAGGCATCATCGGCGGCATGAGTCCCGAAAGCACCGTGCTTTACTACCAAATCATCAACCGCGAAACCAACCGCCATTTGGGCGGCAACCGCAGTGCCAAAATCCTACTTGACAGCGTGGATTTTGAAGAAATCGTCCGTTTGCAGAAAAGCGGCGATTGGGCGGCGGCAGGAAACGTGTTGGCGCAAAGCGCGCGGAAGCTGGAAGCGGGCGGCGCGGATTTTTTGCTGCTTGCCACCAACACCATGCACAAAGTCGCCCCCGCCATCGAACAGGCGGCCGGCATCCCCTTGCTGCACGTCGTCGATGCGACTGCCGCCGCCATCAAACGGCAGGGCTTGTCCGCCGTCGGCCTGCTCGGTACGCGCTTTACCATGAGCGACGGTTTTTATACGGAGCGCATGGGTTCGCAGGGCGTACAAACCATAACTCCGACCGCCGCCGAACAAGACGAAATCCACCGCATTATTTTTGACGAACTGTGCCTGAACCGCATCCGCTCCGAATCCGCCCGCTACTTTTACGACGTGATAGGCCGTCTGAAAAACGAAGGCGCGCAGGGCGTGATACTCGGCTGCACCGAAATCTGCCTGCTTGTGAACGAAACCGACAGCCCGCTGCCCGTGTTCGACAGCACCGCCATCCATGCGTTTGCGGCGGTAGATGCGGCGCTGGCGGAGTAATTAGGACTTTTGATTAAACTGGGACAGGGTTGGTTGATTCTTAGTGTCGGATAACGAATATTTTGAACAGGGTGGATGGGATCCATCCCACGATTCCTTCTGATTTGGCATGTCAGGCTTCAGTCCGAACTACGGTAACCAATTTTCAGACGGCCTGCATGAAGAAAACGCACAGTCGTCTGAAAATATAGCATCACGCTTTAGGATTACAACGTTTTGCCGATAAATCTACTTCTCTTTATTCAATAAAATGGAAAAATTAATTTAATCTATGAAAAGGGAGGTGAAGAAATGAATCGTTCGGGATTTCGCATGAGCCTGATTGCTTCCATGCTGTTGGGCACACATGCCATAGCGGCTGCCGATAAAGTTGAAGTGTCGGGTGTATTGGAAGATGTTTATGTACAGGCGGTAAACCGCAGCACGCGTACCGAAAACCGCGATTCGTTCACCACCTCCGCCATGCGTACCACCACGGGTTTGGCTTTGTCGCCCAAAGAAACGCCGCAGTCGGTCAGCGTCATTACCAAAACCCAGATTGAAGGGCAGGGCATTACCCGTTTGGAAGATGCACTGAAGGCCACTACGGGCGTTACCGTTGTGCGCGATTCCGACCGCTCGCGCTTCATGTCGCGCGGTTTCTATATCGACCAAATAGAAGAAGACGGCGTTTCTTCCAATGTTTCCAGCTATGTGGGCGAAACCATCCTCAATGCTGAGAGTCAGACCGATTTGTCGGTGTACGACCACATCGAAGTGGTGCGCGGTGCCACCGGTTTGACGCAGGCCAACGGCGAGCCGGGCGGAACCATCAATGCGGTACGCAAACGGCCGACTTCTGCACGGCAGATACAGGGCAGCGTGAGTGCGGGGCGTTTCGACACTTACCGCAGCGAATTGGATGTTTCCGGCAGCCTCAACAGCAGCCGCACGGTGCGCGGCCGTTTGTTGGGCGCATGGGAAAAGTCTGGTTCTTTCATCGACCGCGTCAATAGCCGGCAAAACGTGGTGTACGGCGTGCTTGATTTCGATTTGGGCGAAAAAGCAGTTTGGACGGTGGGCAGCCTGTATCAAAACCGCCATGCAGTGCCGGATGTGTACGGCCTGCCTGCAGGCAGCGAGGATCATCCGCTGCATCTGCCGCGTAATGCTTATTCCGGCGCGCCGTGGAACAACAGCCGCTTTACCAAATTCAATTTATTTTCGGAGCTGCGGTACGATTTCAACGATAACTGGCGGGCTATCGGCTTGGTCGATTATCGCCGCGACACGGCATTTCGGGAGTATGCCGCGCTCAGCAGCGGTCCGAGCTGGCAAAACAGCAGCGGCACCATTTGGGGCAGCGGCAACCGCCTTGCCGACAACAAAACTGCGCAATGGACGGCGCAAGGCAAGCTGACCGGCCGCTTTGAGGCATTGGGACGCCGGCACGACGTGTTCGCCACATACAGCTACAACAAACGGCGTACCGACTCCGAAACCATGCAGCATTGGAATTTGTGGGCAGACCCGTCCGACTCTTGGAACCAGTTTTGCGCATCGCGCGGCTGGCCGAACTGGTGCGACCCTAACTTGAGCCGAGATTTCCCGCTGGATCCGTTTGACGGTTCCGTTATCCCGCGCCCCGATTGGAGCAAGCTGGCCGATTTGGATTACCGCTTCAACCCCATCCACCGACACACCGAGGAACATACCCGTTCCCATGCCGTCAGTGCCGGTATCCGCTTTAATCCGACTGACAAACTGCACCTGCTGGCCGGTTTCCGCTACACCCGTTGGCGTTATCGGCAAAACACCGATGACATAATCGACCCGGCCAACCCTGCTCCTTTGGAGAGTATGACACGCCGCATTAACCGCAATCGTTTCGTGCCCTATTTGGGTATTACCTGGGATGTAACGCCGCATCACAGCCTGTATGCCAGCTACACCTCGATTTTCAAACCACAGCTCGAATATAAAGATGCCGGCGGCAACGATTTACCGCCCGTTATCGGCACCAACTACGAAATCGGCTGGAAATTCGCTTGGAACAACAAACGCCTGAACACTGCCGTCGCCTTGTTCCAAATCGATCAGAAAAACCGTGCCGTTTATGGCGGAGATGACGGAATGGGCAACGGCTACTATATCAACACCGGCCGAGTGGTCAGCCGAGGCTTGGATGCAGAAATTTCTGGTAATCTGACCGATAACTGGAAACTGTTTGCCGGCTACACCTACAACGACAGCAAATACCGCAATGATGACGAAGACTACCAAGCAGGGCAGAGATACAGCCAGCACACGCCGCGCAGTATCTTCAGGCTCTACACCAATTACCGGCTGCCCGGTGCCGCGCACCGATGGAGTATCGGCGCAGGTATGAACGTGCAAAGCCGCACCGGTAACCTGCACGACCAGCCCAACCTCAAGCAGGGCGGCTACACCTTGTGGCATGCCGATGTGCAATACGCGCCGACCGACCGCATCCGTTTGAGCCTGATTGGCAACAACCTGTCGAATAAGCGTTATTTTGAAAACAACGCCAACCGCAGCAACGGTGCTTACAATTTTTACGGAATGCCGCGCAATATCATGTTCAAACTGAACTGGCGGCTGTAATCCCCTCGTCGTCTGAAATAACGAAAAGCAGCCTGCACTTTTGTTTTAAAATGTGCAGGCTGCTTTTTCTTTCCATCATTGCATATCCGTCCCATTTTTCAGACGACCTTCGGGCAAGCTGAAACACAAATACAAGGAATCCCGATGTCCAGTCGCACCGCCACCATCCTGACCACCGCACTCGCCCCGTTGATTTGGGGCAGCACCTATCTCGTGACCACCGAATTTCTGCCGCCGGACCGACCGTTCACCGCCGCGCTTATCCGTGTTTTACCCGCCGGGCTTTTGCTGTTGGCGTGGACGCGGCGTATCCCCAAACGCGATGAATGGGCGACGGTTGTCTTGCTCGGTTTTTTAAACATCGGCTTTTTTCAGGCCATGCTGTTTGTGGCGGCGTATCGCTTGCCGGGCGGACTGGCGGCGGTGTTGAGTTCGACGCAGACGCTGATGGTGCTGGTGTTTACTTGGTTAATCGGCAAAACCATGCCGCCTAAAGCAGCTTGGGCTTGGTCGGCGGCAGGGGTTTTGGGGATTGCGCTTTTGGTTTTGTCGCCGCAGGCGCGCTATGACGGGACGGGGATTTTGGCGGCATTGGCGGGCGCGGCGGCGATGGCGTTGGGCGTGTATTTGTCGAAACACCGCCGCACTTCGCTGCCCGTATTGGCGTTCACCGGCTGGCAGCTTTTCATCGGCGGATTATTTTTACTGCCCGTCGCCCTGCTTGCCGAACCGCGGCTCGAATCTTTAAGCCCCGCCAATATCGGCGGCTATCTGTATTTGAGCCTGTTTGGTGCCGTATTGGCTTATGTGTTGTTTTTCAGAGGAATCGCCAAACTTTCGCCTGCTGCGGTTTCGTCGTTGGGATTGCTCAGCCCTGTCTCGGCATTTATCTTGGGCTGGCTGTTTTTAGGGCAAGGGATGGACGCGAAGTCGCTGGCGGGATTTGCGTTGGTGTTGGTATCGATATTCGGGGTGCAGCGGGCAGTCATGAAAAAGGTCGTCTGAAACCTCAAAATCCGGTTTGAACTGGCCCCCAAATCTTGGACACTCATAAAAGCCTATTCAGGCGCTCT
>ERZ772942.882-NODE-882-length-12709-cov-3.492888_pt1 | contig 12709 bp, 5 predicted proteins | sample MGYA00511135_ERZ772942 | MGnify/ENA primary metagenome ERZ772942 (study PRJEB29015, sample SAMEA2738099) | human oral metagenome | biome: human oral; feature: human-associated habitat; material: saliva | place: China | collected 2265 ... | reverse complement strand
CTCTGTCAGTAAATTTGTGACAGTGATAGGAAAAGATTATGTTTAAATTTATTGGTAGCATTATTGAAGAAATGAAATTAACCACTTGGCCAAGCAGAAAACAATCTGTTCGTGATTTTTTTATGGTCATTGAATATACGGCTTTCTTCTTGGTGTTCATCATAATTTTCGATTGGGTAACTCAACATGGAATTACATTTAGTGTTAACCATTTGGTACCATTTCTTAAATAATCTATAAATCTGTCAGTTTTGACAGATTTTTCTTTTCTAATTTTATTAAAAGTCCTTTTAATTCAAGATAAATATGATATAATAATATTATCTGATAAGGGCTTGGCCCTTTTTCTTGTACCCAAATTACTGACAGAATTTCTGTCAGCTGGGATTTTAACTGATTAAGTAAAAAAATAAATACAGAGGTATTTCAAATGGAAGATAATAATTTAGTAAGTTTTGACCAAGGTTGGTTCGTTATTCAAACCTATGCAGGGTATGAACGTAAAGTTAAAGAAGATTTGCTTGAACGTGCTGAACTTTATAACATGGCTGACAAAATTTTGCGTGTCGAAATTCCAACTGAGACAATTCGTACAGAAGTTAACGGCAAAATGAAAGAAGTTGAAGAAAACTTATTCCCAGGTTATGTTTTGGTTGAAATGGTCATGACTGATGAGGCTTGGTTTGTTGTTCGGAACACTCCTAATGTAACAGGATTTGTCGGATCTCACGGAAACCGCTCTAAACCGACTCCGCTCTTGGAAGAAGAAATCCGTAACATTCTGATCTCTATGGGACAAACTGTGCAAGAATTTGACATTCATGTCAAGGTTGGTGATACTGTTCGGATTATTGACGGAGCCTTTACAGATTATACAGGTAAAATTACTGAGATTGACAATAATAAAGTTAAGATGGTTATTTCTATGTTTGGAAATGACACCATTGCAGAAGTAAACCTGAATCAAATCGCAGAATTACAATAAAAACAAAAAGCAGATCACTATCTGCTTTTTTTGTATTCCAGTTGTGTTTTTTTGTGACAAAGGCTAAAAAATAGCCTTTGACTGGTCTGAATATAGGTCCAAAAAAGGAAAGAAAAACGACTTAAAAATTCTGATAATTTTAAGTTTTTAGGCAATCGTTTTCCTTTTAATAAATAGTGTCATCTTTCAAAGTATTTTGCATAAATTTTAGACAAAATGCTTGTTATGCTCAAAAAAAACTGGTATAATAACCATATAATTGGCGCATTGTATATGACGGCTTTTTTCATGGTTTTTTTAGCAAGAAAAGATCGATATTTGTACAGTGCTTGCTCTTATGTCAAAATTTGATAGAGACGGAATCTAACTAGGAGGGAATATGTTAAAGGAAAAGTGGTGGCTACCCTTTTTGACTGTTGGAGTCATTCTGGTAGCGGTCTTTGCTTTGTTTTACATTGCTGGTCCTAACAGGCATAACAAAGGATCGACACAAAAGGATGGTAGTTCAGCTGTAGTACATGAGCTGACAGGACAGCAGTTGCCAGAGTTTGAAATGGTAGACCAAGCAGGGTATCAAAAGAAGAGTACAGAGTTTTATAGTAAACCCATGCTGGTAGTAGAGTGGGCTAGCTGGTGTCCAGATTGTCAAAAACAGTTACCAGAGATTCAAAAAGTATATGAAAAGTATAAAGGTAGAATTCATTTTGTTATGTTGGATATGCTTGATTCCAAAAGAGAAACGAAAGAAAGAGCGGATCAGTATATCAGTGAAAAAGATTATACTTTCCCATATTACTATGACACAGATGAGCGAGCGGCGGATATCCTCCATGTTCAATCAATCCCCACGATTTATCTAGTCGATAAGAATCAAAAGGTAAAGAAAGTAATGACAGACTTTCACGATGAAGCAGCGCTTGAAAAACAGCTAGAAGAGATTTAAATAAAAGAAAGAGAAGGGAGAGCTTGTATAAAAGTTTCTACTATTATATAGGCTTTAAAATAGCATGAAAGATTTTTTGAAAAAGGTTTTAATACTATTTACCGTCCTGTTGATGTCAATGCCATCCAGCGTCTTGAATCTAGGGACTTCAGTTGTTCGAGCTGATGATCCTCTGAATATTGAGACAAGACGGATTGATGAGCATACAACGATCACACAAAATGGGTGTTATCGTAAGATTGAAAAAACGGACGCAACGGACTGGACAGTTCCGCGGAAACCAATTGACTTGGTTATCCTGCAGGATGCCAGTGGTTCATTCCGAACAACTATTCCAAGTGTAAAACGTGCTCTTAAACGTTTGACAACATATGTTAGTCCAGAACAATACGATGAGAACGATCCTCATCTAGTTAAGACTGACGACCCTCGGACAACTGACCGCGTTTTCGTCGCTTCTTACCAAGGTTTGGATCAGGTGCGTTACTTTGAAAACAATGATTTTAGTGGTAACCCTGCGAATGTATATACTGATGCGAATTCAACTGGTAAAAACTATACCTATGGAAATAGTGGCTTAACAAGCGATCAAAATAAAGTTCATAACTTTATTGATAATATCGCTGTCGATGGTGGTACCCCAACTGTTCCTGCGATTGATGATACAATCGCTCAGTACAACCGTGTCAAAGGGAATATGGAAAACGGTCGTAAGACGGTCTTCCTCCTAGTAACGGATGGGGTAGCCAATGGTTATCGTCTGCCAGGGACTAACACAGTCGTTATGGATAAGAGCTGGACGAGAACAGATGCTATTCAAAAAGCTTGGGGAGTGGATAGCTATCCAGAAGCAGCTCAAGATATTACTGGTCGTGCCAATGAATTGAAAGCGGCTGGTAATCAGCTGAAAGCGGCGGTTGGTTCAGAAGGTTCGGTGGTTGTAGGTTTCTGGGAACGTGTTGATAACTTCACGGAGAAATACTATCAATATGGTCCAGCTTATCTAAATGGTTTCGGTAATACAATAAACATTGGGGACAACCGTTCAGTGCAAGCCATCTTCCACGACGCACTTCAATCCATGGCTTCACCAGACAAGGTTGTAAACGGCAAGAATGTTTCCTTCTATGTTAATGAGCAAAATAACATTGATGTATTCTCGCAAAAGATTTTGGAATCAGTAGCGGCTGCTTTAGTTAAAGATGATATCACTGGTGAGTTTGATATCACCGAAGGCTACAAGGTAGATGCTATCCGAATCAATGGTAAGAAGATTGTTCCGAAAGTAACAGACCCTAGCAAGGAAATCCGTGGTACAATCACACAGACTGGTAACAAGGTTAAAATCTCTGTTCCAGATAGTGTCTTCAATCCAGGTAAAAACAGCTTTGACTACGACTTGAGTAAGGAAGCTCGCGCACCTGAGACAGATGAAGATAGCGAAGTAGACCCTCCTGAGAATTATGTTCCAGAGAAGGAAGAAATCACAGTTCCAGAATTGACTGGTAAATTTAAAGCAGGTGACTTCGAAACACGTCAAATCGGTGGTCGGAACCAAACAGTAGAAGTTCAAAAACTGGAATACTGTTATCCAAGTGCAACGAAGACAGTGAAAGATGCGGATGCTAGCAACGATATTGGTGTCATTCCGGATCCGTTAGAGTTGACTAAGAAACCATCTTATTCTGCACAACTAAGCAAGAAAGACGAAGAGTTCACTTACACTGTCGACTACAACTTCAATAACGTTCCTTACGAATTTGAAAAGAACGTTATGTTGACAGACCCAATTGACTACCGCTTGGAAGTGGTGAGTCATTCTGCTCAAGGTCCAGATGGACAAAGCTGGCCGACTCGTGTGGTAACACAACAAGATGCTGGAGGAAACTCACAAAGCGTCGTTGTAGCAGACGTTCCATCGCAAGGTAAGGATTATAATTACCTGATCATGAAGAAGGCGAAACTGAAAATGACAGTCCGCCTGAAAGAAGAGTACCGTAAGAACCAAGCCAGCAAGGCTTACTTGGCAATCTTACAAAATAACAATGGTTACGGTTTAGTTAACCAAGGTAACATCATGTGGAATGGAGAAGATGATTCACCAAACCAAGATGCCCATGCCAAGACAAAAGACAAGGCAAGTACGATTCGTCGTTCAAACCCAATTTATGTTAAACCACCACTTGATACAGAAGTAGACAAGAAGGTTAACGAAAAAGAACACGAAGGTCTACAAGCAGATGGCGAAGAGTTTGAATATAAGGTAACTGCCCCATGGCCAGGTATTGCTGACAAGTTCACCTTGACAGATACAGTTGTAGATGAACTTGAAATTGTACCAAATTCAGCTAAAGTAACAGTAGCAGGCAAGTCTTACAATGCTTTGACCAAAGCGATTTCAATCAATGGTCAAACAATAGAGATTACACTAGATAAGACTCAATTAACTTCGTTGAACCGTTTGATCTCTCGTCGTGGTGGAAGCGAAGTACAGGAAATCGAACTGATCTTCAAGGCTAAGATTCGTCCGGGAGCTGACCTTTCTAAATATAAGAAGAATGGTGCGGTAAACATTCCGAATACAGCTGATGTTATTCTAAATGATAAGAAGAAAACTTCGAAAGAAGTAACGGTTACTCCACCTAAACCAAAAGAACCAACTGTTTCTAAGAAGATTAACAACACCTTGGATAGTCTGGTAACCTTCGATGGTCAACCATACACTTACAACATCACAACAGCTGTGCCAAGTGATGTAGCAGGCTACAAGAAATTTGTCATTAGTGATAAGCTGGATGCCGATCTCGAATTTGATGGACAAGCAAGCATCAGCGGTCCATTGGCAGACGTCTTTGAAATCCAAACAAATGGTCAAACTGTTACTGCAACAGTTAAAGAAGGTAAGTTCGCAGAACTCGCGAAATATTCATTCGTCGAACTGACTATTCCAGCAAAAGTTAAAGCTGGTGTGACAGGTAAGACTATTGAAAACAAGGCTAAGATTTCATTTACTAATGAAAACAATGTGGCTAAGGAAGTTGAGTCAAATCCAGTAACGGTGACTCCTCCACCAGTAACTAAGAAGATCAATGAAAACTTGGATCACTTGGATATTGCAACTGGTCAGCCATACAAGTACAATGTTAAGACTACACTTCCAAGTGATATCACATCCTACAAAGAATTTGTGATTACCGATACTTTGGAAGATGAGTTAATGAAGGTGCAGACAAACCAGTTATCAGCGGTCCTGCTGCAGACTTCTTTGACGTGACTGTCAGTGGACAAAAAGTAACGGCAACAATGAAAAACTTTGCCGGAGCAAGTGCCCTAGCTGGTCAAGAAATTGAACTGGTTATCCCAGCGAAAATTAATGACGGTGTCACTCGTTCTAACATTCCAAACAAAGCGACATTTAGCTTTAAGGATAAAAACGACCATAAAGGTGAAAAAGAAACAATTCCTGTAACGGTGACTCCACCAACAGAACCAAATGTTTCTAAGAAGATTAACGGTGATCAAGATAATGCGACGATTGCTGCTGAAACAGATTTCACCTACAATATTAAGACTACTTTGCCAAATGATATTGATACATACAAATCATTTGTCATCACCGATACTCTAGATGAAAATCTTGGAGTGGTGAACCCAGAACCAAGCATTTCTGAAGAAGCCAAGAAATTCTTCGATATTACTGTTTCAGGAAATACTGTTACAGCAACGATGAAGGACTTTGCCAAAGCAAGTGCTCTTGCGAATAAAGAAATCGAGTTGGTCATCCACGCTAAAGTGAAGAAAGAATCTGTTCTTCCAGAAATTCCAAACACGGCTAAGATTACTTATACTAATAAGAATAACGAGTCTAAGGAAAAAGAAACAGAGCCAGTTAAAGTGACTCCTCCACCAATTACGAAGAAAGTAAATGGTAAGGATCAAGAAGACTTGGCAAGCTTAACAAGCACCTTCAAATATACAGTGGATTCAAAAGTTCCAACTGTAGCAGATAAGTTTGTACTTTCTGATACCTTGGAAGAAGTCTTGACATTTGATGGAGATGCGACTGTAACGATTGATGGTCAAGCTGTGACAGATGTGACGGTTGCGAAGAAAGGCCAAAAACTGACAGTTACCTTCGATAAGGATCAAGTCAAGAAATATGCAGGCAAGGCTGTTCAAGTAGCCTTCGATGCTAAGATTAAATCTGGCTACACAGTTGACCAATTAGTTGCTAAGTATCCAAATGGAGATAAAGCAGCGATTCCAAACAAAGCTAGCTTTGTGGTCAATGACAATCCAGAAACAGAGAAATTCTCTAACCCAGTTACTGTTACACCGCCACCACCAAACACTCCAGAAATTGAGAAGAAGGTTAACGGTGCAGACAGTTACAATCTGCAAACCCGTCTTGAAGAATTCACTTATAGTCTGGATACAGCGATGCCAACAAATGCGACTGAATTCACCGTAACAGATGAACTGAAGTCCGTTCTTGAATTCGCTGGCAACAAGGGCGATGTTGAAGTGAAAATTGACGGCAAGGCTGCCAATGATCAAGCTACTATTTCTACTGATAAGAATACCTTGACAGTGGCCTTTGCAGAAAAAGCAGTGAAAGCTAATGCTGGTAAGTCTATCGAAGTAACCTTCAAAGCTAAAATCCGTGAAGGAGCAAACCTTCTGGATTACCTAGTTCCTGGTCAAGGCATCCGTATTCCGAACAAGGCTTCTTATGACATCGATCATAATCCTAAGTTCCATAAGGATTCCAATGAAGTACCAGTAACTCCTCCATCTCCAGAACAACCACCAATTGAAAAAGATGTCAATGATAAGGCAGAAGCAACCTTGGAAGCACGTGATGAAGAATTCACTTATCATGTGAAGACCAAGATTCCTTATGAGGCAACAGCCTTCAACATCACTGATACTCTGAAAGATGTTTTGGACTTCTCAGGTGAGAAAGGTCAGGCAGAAGCGACTGTAGATGGTAAGAAACTGTCAGATGATCATATCGCGATCAATGGCCAAACAATCACAGTTACACTGAACCAAGAAGAACTGAAAGCCAATGCAGATAAGGAAATTAAGTTAACCTTCAAGGCTAAGATTCGTCCAAATGCGAACCTAGCTGCCTACGTCGTTGGTGATAAAGTTGTTATCAATAACCAAGCTTCTTATAATGTAGATTTACCGGATAATCCTGGAGTTCATAAAGATTCAAATATTGTTCCAGTGACTCCTCCAAGTCCTGAAAAACCAGAGATTGAAAAGACTGTTAATGATGCAAAAGAAGCGACTCTTGCTAACCGTGACGAAATCTTTACTTATAAAGTGAAGACAAAAGTACCGTTTGATGCAACAGCCTTCTCTATCGATGACACTATTAAGGATGTTCTAGAGTTTGCGGATGCTGGAAGTGCTACTCTTAATGGAGAAGCTTTAGAAGCAGACCGTATCTCTATCGCTGATCAAAAGATCACCTTGACTTTGACAGAAGATCAAGTCAAGAACAATGGCGGTAAAGAAGTTGTTCTGACCTTCAAGGCTAAAATCCGCCAAGGTGCCAACCTATCAGGCTACATTGAAAAAGGTAAGACAGTCATCAATAACCAAGCGTCTTATAACGCTGCCTTCCCTAACGATCCTAACTTCCATAAAGATTCAAACATCGTCCCAGTGACTCCTCCATCACCAGAAAATCCACCAGTTGAGAAGAAGGTTAATAACAAGCCATCCGCAACTCTGGACAGCCGTGATGAAGAATTCACTTACACCATCGATACGAAAGTACCTGTCGATGCGACTGGCTTCAAGATTACCGACGAATTGAAAGACGTTCTTGAATTCTCAGGTAAGAAAGGCCAAGCAGAAGTCACAGTAGATGGTGACAAAGATGTGATCGAAGATTCACAAATCACTGTAGATAAACAAGTTCTGACAGTGACTCTGACGAAGGATCAAGTGAAGAAATACGGCAATAAAGCTGTTCATGTAAGCTTCAAGGCTAAGATTCGTAAGAATGTCAGCCTGGCAGGCTACATTGAAGCAGACGGCGTAACTCGGATCCCTAACATTGCTAAATACATCATCAACGATGATCCGAAGACAGAAAAGAGCACAGAACCAGTTCCAGTGATTCCACCAAGCCCAGAAGAACCTGGTATTAAGAAAGAAGTGAATGGTCAGCCAGAAGCAACGCTGAAAGAACGTTATGAAGAGTTTACTTATAAAGTAACAACTTCTGTACCACAAGATGCGACAGCCTTCTCAGTATCAGATACTCTTGTACCAGTGTTAGAATTCTCAGGTGAGAAAGGTCAAGCAACAGCGACTCTCGATGGTCAAGAAATTGATGCCAACCGTATCAACGTTGCAGACCAAACAATCTCTATGGCTCTGACAGAAGACGAAGTGAAAGCAAATGGTGGTAAGGAAGTAACCTTGACCTTCAAGGCTAAGATTCGTGAAGGTGCAAACTTGTCTGACTACATTGAAAAAGGTAAGACTAGCATCCCGAATACAGCTTCTTACACAGCAGGCTTCCCAAATCGTCCAGAAATCCATAAGGATTCAAACAGAGTACCAGTGACTCCTCCAACTCCAGAAGAACCTGGAATTAAGAAGGATGTCAATGGTAAGGAAGAAGAAACACTGGCCAACCGTAACGATGAGTTCACCTACCACATCAATACGAAAGTACCGTTTGATGCAACAGCCTTCTCTATCAACGATGAACTGAAAGACGTTCTTGAATTTGCGGATGGAACAGGTCGTGCGACTGCTAGCCTAAATGGCCAAGCTCTTGATGCCGATCGTATCTCAGTCAATGGTCAAACCATTACTGTTAACCTAACCGAAGACCAAGTCAAGAACAATGGTGGTAAAGATGTGAACCTAACCTTCACAGCTAAGATCCGCCAAGGTGTCAACCTATCTGGCTACATTAAAGATGGTAAGACTAGCATTCCGAATAAGGCAAGCTACCGAGTGGACTTCCCGAACAACCCAGGCGTAACTAAGGATTCTAATGAAGTTCCAGTGACCCCTCCAAGTCCGGAAAATCCACCGATTGAGAAGAAGGTCAATGAGGCTGAATCAGCGAACTTAGGAGCTCGTGATGAAGAATTCACCTACACAATCGACACAACTGTGCCGCTTGATGTTACAGGCTTCGCAGTCTACGATACGATTGAGAAAGTCTTAGAATTCTCAGGTGAAAATGGCCAAGCAAGCGCAACGGTAGATGGTCAACCACTAGATGCCAGCCACATTACAATTAAAGGTCAGAAGATCACAGTCAAACTGACAGAAGATGAAGCGAAAGCCCTAGGAGGCAAAGCAGTTCATGTCAGCTTCAAGGCTAAGATCAAGGCGGGAGCGAACCTGTCAGACTATATCGAAAAAGATGGTACGACACGGATTTACAACACCGCTAAATACAACTTTAACAATGACCCAGGAACAGAACAAAGTTCTAAACCAGTTCCAGTCATTCCACCAACCCCAACTGAACCAGAACTGAAGAAGGAAGTAAACGGTAAAGAAGCTGAAACATTAGCTAACCGTGACGATGTCTTCACTTACACTGTGAAGACTACTGTACCGCAAGATGCGACAGCCTTCTCTATCAGCGATAGTTTAGTTCCAGTACTTGAATTTGCTGGCGAAGATGCAGAAGCATCTCTCACACTCAATGGTGAAAAGCTGGGTGCAAAACAAATCAAGTTGAAAGACCAAACCATCAGTGCTGAGTTGACTGAAGAACAAGTCAAAGCAAACGGTGGTAAAGAAGTTGTCCTCAACTTCAAGGCTAAGATCAGAGAGGGTGCAAACTTGTCAGCTTACATGAAAGCAGACAAGGCAGAAGTACCGAATAAGGCTTCTTACACAGTTGGCTTCCCTAACAAACCAGCTGTAACGAAGGACTCTAACGTAGTACCTGTCACTCCTCCATCTCCAGAACAGCCACCGATTGAAAAAGATGTGAATTCAAAACCTTCTGAAACAATTGCAGATCGAACAGAAGAATTCACATACAACATCCATACAACTATGCCTCAAGATGCGACAGGCTTTACAGTTACCGATGAATTGAAAGACGTTCTTGAATTTGCCGGTGATGTCCAAGTCACTCTTGGTGGTAAGAAAGCAGACGCAGCTGTAGCGAAAAACGGTCAAACTCTGGAAGTAACCTTCCCAGAAGAGACTGTCAAAGCAAATGGTGGTAAGAAAGTCCAAGTAACCTTCAAGGCGAAGATTAAAGCGGATGCAGACTTAACTCCATATGAAACAGCTAATAGCTACTCTGTACCAAATACAGCTTCTTACTTGATTAACAATAATCCAGCAAGCAAGAAAGAAACTAAGCCAGTTACGGTCGAAGTTCCAAAACAACCTGGACCAGAGGTTACGAAGAAGATTAACCGTACATTGGATCACTTAGATGTTGACCGTGATGTTCCTTACATGTACAATGTCAACACACAAATTCCAAAAGATATCCGCCTCTACAAAGAGTTCACCGTTACGGATACTTTGGAACCAGTTCTTGAAATTACAGGAACTCCTGTAGCTTATGTGGATGGTTATGCAACAGACGCTGTGGAAACAAAAGTGGAAGGCAATACAGTTACTGTAACAGTGAAAGACTTCGCTCGTATCAGTGGCTATAAAGAAATCCAACTTTACATTCCATCTAAGCTGAAAGCAGATAGTGACTTATCAGCTTACGAAAACCAAACTGTTCCAAACAAGGCAACAATTGCCTTCAAGGATAGCAATGGCAAGAACGGCACAAAAGAATCTAACCCAGTAACCGTTCGTCCACGGGACCCAGAAAAACCTGAGGAACCAAAACCAAACGAACCAGCTAAGACAGTAGGTCCGGCTGATGGATCTAACCCATCAACTGCTTACCGTCTGAAAGAACTCAAGGAAGGCTTCCGCTTTGATGTGACAGCGAAGGTGCCAACTGATCCAGTTGATGAATCAGGCAACCCTATCAAAGATGCTCAAGGCCGTGATGTGAAGACAGAATTGAATAGCTTTACGGTAACAGATGAACTTGAAAAAGTTCTGAAAGTGGACCGTGTAGCCGTTAAGATTGAGGAAAATAAAGTCGCAGAAGCCATTGCGAAGATTACTGCTAAGATTGAAAAAGCAGAAAGCGACCTGAAAGAGCTCGAAGGCAAAGAGACAAATGGTACTTTTGCTAAGAAACTGGCAGAAGCTGAGAAGAAGGTAGAAGAGCTAACAGCTCAATTGGCAGCAGCCAAAGAAAAAGCTGCAGCTGCACCTGCAACTCCAGCTCCAGCTTCAGATTCTGACGCAGGCGATGCCACAGCGACACCTGCTCCAGCAGACAACAACGCTGAAGTCGCAGCCCTTGAAGCAAGCCTCAAAGCAGCACAAGCTGAATTGGAACAACTGAAAGCAGATGGTGCGAAAGCTGGTAACCTCGCAACACCTGAAGAACAAAAAGTTGAGCAAGATAAACTGAATAAGAATCTTGAACAACTGAAAGAGAGCAAAGAGAAACTCGAAAAAGCTCTCGAAGCATTCACAACAGTGAATGACAAGGGTGAGATCACGGATGAAGCTCTTGCGAAAATCGCCAAAGTAACTGTAGAAGGTCAGAAAGTTACCGTAGAAGTTACTGATAAGGCTGTTTTGGAAGCCTTGAAGGGTAGCACCTTCCGCGTCATCATCTATTCATCTATTAAAGACGGAGCAGACTTGTCTAATCCTAGATACTTGAACAAAGAGAATAATGAGACGAAGATTCCGAATAAGGCTACTGTAACCTTCAACGATAAACCGAAAGTAACTAATACAGTAAACGTTTATCCGCCAGAGCCAAATACACCGCCGACAACACCACCACATACACCACCGACAACACCGAATACGCCGCCACCAACTACACCTGATACGCCACCAGCGCCTAAGGGTGACTTGCCACCGGCACCAACACCAGAGCCAGAAAAACCTAAGAATATCTTGCCAAAAACAGGTACTTCTGCTACTATGGTAAATGAGGTGATTATCGGAATGATCCTTGTGCTGATGGGACTTCTTTTGAGAAGAAAACCAAAGCATTAATGTAAGATAGTCCAGGAGAGCGATGCTCTTCTGGTTACTATCGTATTATTAGGAAAAAGATTAAAGGAAAATCATTATGGATAGAAAAAAGTTAATTAAGTTAGGAATCTCAGTGCTAGCTGTTAATGCTTTGGGAGCAGTAGCCGTTTATAAATATCCTGAGCTGACACATGTCCCTACTGTCTATGCAGAGGAACAGCCTGGAGAGGATGAGGAAATTCCAGATGCAGCAGAAGCTCAAGCAGCAACGAACTTTAAAAATCAAATGGATGAATTTGAAAAAGCAATCAATGAATTCAATCCAGATGATTCAGATACTAAGGAAAGTTTGCAGTATGCTTTGGAAGATGCAGAAGGGTACCATACTACTGCAGTTAATGCGATCAAGAGTGAAGAAGGAAAGAAAGGCTTTGCCAAGTACGAAGCTCGTTATCAAGCTTTAAAAGCAAAAGCTCAAGCCCTTCTAAATGGTGAATCACCAAAACCTCAACCAGAGATCACTACTCAGGACGTTACAGTCAAAGAACCAATCCCTTATGGATCTTCAACAGAGAAAAATCCAGCTTTACCAAAAGGCACAAGAAACACAAAAGTTCAAGGTGTCAATGGTGAAAAGGAAGTAACCTACACAATCACTTTAACAGATGGCAAGGAAACAGGCCGTGTGAAAAAGTCTG
>ERZ772942.877-NODE-877-length-12728-cov-8.179200_pt1 | contig 12728 bp, 8 predicted proteins | sample MGYA00511135_ERZ772942 | MGnify/ENA primary metagenome ERZ772942 (study PRJEB29015, sample SAMEA2738099) | human oral metagenome | biome: human oral; feature: human-associated habitat; material: saliva | place: China | collected 2265 ... | reverse complement strand
GGCCTTTTTCTGTTATGGAAAGTTGCACTTCAAATGCGAATCCGCCGACCTTTTGCCGGGCATCAGCCTTTTTTATTGTTCAACGCAGCTTTGACAAACGCGGTAAACAAAGGATGACCTCTGCGCGGGTTGGAGGTGAACTCTGGGTGGAACTGGCAGGCGAAGAACCAAGGATGGTTCGGCAATTCGATGGTTTCGACCAAGCGTTCACGTCCGGCAGATACGCCGCCGATGACCAAGCCAGCCTGTTCCAGCGTAGGAACATAGTTGTTGTTGACTTCGTAGCGGTGGCGGTGGCGCTCGCGGATGTGTTCGCTGCCGTAGATTTTGGCGGCGAGGCTGCCTGCTTTCAATTCAACTTCTTGTGCGCCCAAACGCATGGTGCCGCCCAAATCGGCGGATTCGTCGCGTGTTTCGACGCTGCCGTCGGCGGTTTGCCATTCGTCAATCAGGGCAACAACGGGGGCGGCGCATTTGAGGTCGAACTCGGTGGAGTTTGCGCCTTTCAAGCCTGCCACGTCGCGGGCGTATTCAATCAGCGCAATCTGCATACCGAGGCAGATGCCCAAGTATGGCACGTTGTTTTCGCGGGCATAGCACACGGCGGCAATTTTGCCTTCCACGCCGCGCGAACCGAAACCGCCGGGAACAAGGATGGCGTCCATATCTTTGAGCATGGAAACGTCGCCGTTGTTTTTCTCGATGTTTTCGCTGTCAACGAAGGTGATTTGCACGTCGGTTTCGGTGTGGATGCCCGCGTGTTTCAAGGCTTCGATCAGCGATTTGTAGGACTCGGTCAAATCGACGTATTTGCCGACCATGGCGATTTTGACGGTGTGTTTCGGATTTTTGATGGCATGGACGATTTTTTTCCACGCGGTCAAATCCGCCTGTTGTACGTTAAGCTGCAACTGCTCGGTAATGATGTTGTCGATGCCTTGGTCGTGCAGCATTTCGGGGCATTCGTAGATGCTGTCCACGTCGTAGCTGCCAACAATTGCGCGCTCTTCCACGTTGCAGAACAAGGCGATTTTGCGGCGTTCGTCCGCGGGCATTTTTCGGTCCATGCGGCAAATCAGGATGTCGGGTTGCAAACCGATACTCAACATTTCTTTAACGGTATGCTGGGTCGGCTTGGTTTTGATTTCGCCGGCGGCGGCGATGTAGGGAACGTAGCTCAAGTGCGCAAACAGGGTGTTGTTGCGTCCCAACTGACTGCGCATCTGACGGATGGCTTCCAAAAACGGCAGCGATTCGATGTCGCCGACCGTGCCGCCGATTTCGACGATGGCCACATCGTAACCCGCCGCGCCTTCGTGGATGCGGCGTTTGATTTCGTCGGTGATGTGCGGGATGACTTGAACCGTGCCGCCGAGGTAGTCGCCGCGGCGTTCTTTGGCGATGACGTTTTCGTACACCTGCCCCGTGCTGAAGCTGTTGCGGCGGGTCATGGTGGCGTTGATGAAACGTTCGTAGTGTCCCAAGTCGAGGTCGGTTTCCGCGCCGTCGTCGGTGACGAACACTTCGCCGTGCTGAAACGGGCTCATCGTACCGGGGTCGACGTTGATATAAGGGTCGAGCTTGAGCATGGTTACGTTCAAACCGCGCGATTCGAGGATGGTGGCAATAGAAGCGGCGGCGATACCTTTTCCGAGTGAAGATACGACGCCGCCGGTTACGAAAATAAATTTAGTCATGATGCAGTACCCATGTTGGAATACGGGATTTTACCTTTAAGCGGGTTTTCTGGCAAACGCGGGACGGGATGCGGATGTGGTTTTCAGACGACCTCTGCTTCTACCCTTTTGCGTCTAGGCAAGGCAATAATTTGTTAAAATAACGTCTGTTTGCGATTACTGATGACGATAAGGTCGTCTGAAAATATCGGCTTCCTCATCGCCATCCCATACCGCCGAATGATTCGGCCGGTTTGTTAAGATTAATTGATATGTATAAGTTCCTCCCTATTGTCCACGTTTTGTCCAGACTGGGGCTGCTGTTTTCCATGGTGCTCGCAGTACCGACGCTGATGTCGTATTTTTTTCTGGACAACGCGTTTCCGGCGTTTGCCTACACGGCTTTGGCGACGACGCTGACCTCTTGCGCGGTTTGGCTGATGACCTTCCATTTCCGCCGCGAGCTGCGCCCGCGCGACGGGTTTACGTTGGTTTTGATGTTGTGGCTGGCGTTTGCGCTGGTGGCGGCGATGCCGATTTATATTCACATCCCAGGCATCAGTTTTACCGATGCGTTTTTTGAGGCAATGTCCGGACTGACAACGACCGGCGCGACAGTCATGACGAGTTTGGACACGCTGGCCCCGTCGATAAATTTTTGGCGGCATATGCTCAACTGGCTGGGCGGCATGGGTATCATCGTGCTGGCGGTTGCGATTCTGCCGATGCTGGGCGTGGGCGGAACGCAGCTCTTCAAGGCTGAAATTCCAGGGATGGACAAGGAAAGCAAAATGGCGCCGCGCATTTCGCAGGTGGCAAAGAAACTTTGGTTCTTCTACACGATGACGACGGCGGCGGCTTTTCTGACGCTGCATTTTGCGGGGATGAGCTGGTTTGATGCGCTTTGCCACGCGATGTCGGCGGTGTCGCTGGGCGGTTTTTCGACACACGATGCCAGCATCGCTTATTTTGATTCGCTGACCGTCGAATGGGCGGTCATGTTTTTCACGCTCTGGGGCGGTGTGAATTTTGCCACGCATTTCACGGCGCTGACACGGCGTTCGCTCAAATCCTATTGGCAGGACGAGGAATGCCGCGTACTGCTGGTGCTGCTGGCGGGCAGTATTTTGATGTCGGCGGTGTATCTGTGGCAGAAGGATTTTTATGCAACCTTTGGGGATTCGCTGCGTTTTGTCAGCTTCAACTTTGTCTCCATCGGGCTGGCAAGCGGTTTTTCCAACACGGATTTCGCGCAATGGCCGCTGATCGTGTCGCTGTGGATGTTTTTCCTGTCCAACCTGTTGGCAAGCTCCGGCTCTATGGGCGGCGGCATTAAAAACGTGCGGGCGTTGGTCTTGTTCAAATTCAGCCTGCGCGAGATGATGATTCTGCTACACCCGAAAGCGGTGCGCACGGTCAAGGTCAACGGACGCATGATTCCCGACCGTATGGCGCTGACGGTGATGGCGTTTATTTCGATTTATTTCATGACGACGATTGTGTTCAGCTTTTTGCTGATGGCAAGCGGGATGGAATTTATCTCCGCCTTCACCGCCGTCATCGCGTGTATTACCAATGCAGGCCCGGGCTTGGGTGAGGTCGGACCAGCGGGCAGCTATGCGGTATTGAGCGATGTGCAAAAATGGCTGTGTTCTGCCGTGATGCTGCTGGGCCGCTTGGAGATTTTTACGGTGTTGATCTTGTTGACACCGGCTTATTGGAAAAAATAAAGACAGGTCGTCTGAAAACGGATTTCGGGTTTTCAGACGACCTTTTTGCTTCACTGACACATCTTCATTACCGCACAACACCTTTTCCTACCGTTACGCCTTCTATACATCCTTCTCATGACAAGGATGCTACAATTGGCATATTTTTTACTGTTATCGGACAGGTGTTTTATGCAGTATTTCTGCCTACTCATCCCCATCCTCATTGGCTATTTTCTTGACGAAATGACCGTCGGCGTCATTTTCGGCTCTATTTTATGGTTGTTTGCGCGGGAACTCGGCAAACCGCGTCAAGAAGAACATGATGCGAAACTGCAAAATCTGGAAAAAGAAATCGAATTGCTGAAGCTGCGTTTGACGGCTTTGGAACATGAAACCGTTCATGATAAAGCAGAAGTCGGGCAGGCGCGGAAACTGCGTGCTGTTTTGTCCGAACATGCCGACGATATTCAGACGACCCCTGCGCCGCTTCATGAGAAGGTTGAACCTGTTGCAACTGCGGACAATGCGCCTGTCGAGCCGCACATCGAGCCGGTCGTCGCGCCCTCTTTTTCTACACCTGTTCCCCCTGTTTCCGCCGAACCTTCCGTGCAGCCCGAACCTGCTCTGTACGCAGACAGCGTCGAAACACCTGCCCAAGTTTCCGCTATTCAAGAAGACGAACGCAAACAAGACGCGTCTGTCCTGCAAACGGCGTCTGAAAACGAAGCGCCGATGCCGTCCGCAAATACATCAGAAAACATCGACGCAGATTCTCGTGAAACCGTTATCCATAAAGAGGAAGGTTTCGATTTCAAATTCTCCGAAAATCCCATTGTTGCTTGGTTCCTGCGCGGCAATCCGCTGCTGAAAACCGGTATCGTGGTGCTGTTCCTCGGCTTGGCGTTCCTCTTGCGCTATGCCTCCGAGCGGATTTATGTGCCGGTGGAAATGCGTTACCTGACCGTGGCAGGCGCGGGTCTGGCGGCGGTCATCGGCGGCTGGAAGCTGCAAAGCCGCAAACGCGAATACGGCTTGGTGTTGCAAGGCTTCGGCGTGGCAGTGATGTATCTGACCGCTTTGGCGGCGTTGAAACTGCATCCGCTGCTGCCTGCGCCGATCGTGTTCGTGCTGATGGTGGCGATGGTCGTATTAATGGCTTTGCTGGCGATCAGGCAAAACGCGCAGATTATGGCGCAGGTCGCCTTGGTCGGCGGTCTGGCGGCGCCCATCCTGGTATCGGACGGCAGCGGCAATTATTTGGTGCTGTTCTCCTACCTTTCCCTGCTCAATGCCGGCGTAGCGGCGATTGCTTGGTTTAAGGCATGGCGGCCGCTGAACCTGACGGGTTTCGCCGGAACCTTCTCCATCGCCGCGTTGTGGGGCATGCAAAGCTATACGCCGCAGCATTTCGCCACGACCGAGCCTTTCCTGATTTACCACTGGCTGCTCTACACCTTCATCGCCTATCTGTTCGCCCGCCGCAAGCTGACGGAAAGCCGCGAAGACACGCTCGCGCCCGTTGCCGACAATGCGACGCTGGAAGAAATTTGGAACAGCCTCTGCTCTCACGGCCTGCGCGTCCACGTCCTCGACCATACTTTATTGTTCGGCACGATGGCGGCAGCGTTCGGACTGCAATACCGCATGGTGGAACACTGGCCGTCTGCGGATGCATTCTCTGCGCTGGGCTTCGCCGCCGTTTACGGGCTTGCCGCGCTGATGCTGAAACGGCAACAGGGTTTGTATATCCTGCGTCAGGCGTTTGTTGCCTTGTCGCTGCTGTTCCTCACGCTCGCCGTTCCGCTTTACTTTGAACGCGGCAACACCGTCATCCTGTGGACGGTTGAATCCGCGCTCGTGTATTTCTTCGGGCTGCGCCAACAGCGTCCGCATATGCGTCTGGGTGCGCTCGTTGTTTATCTGCTGGCGGCGCTGACCCAACTGAGCGGTTATCAGGAGGGAGGATCCACCATCCTGCAAGGTCAATGGTTTACCACCCTGCTGACCCTGTTCGGCGGCGCAGCAATTTACCTGCAGTGGCACCTCTACCGCCGTAAAGGCTCGGCACACTGGGAACACACGCTTCAAGACGCAACCCTCTGCGCCGCCCTGCTCTACACATCCATCCTGCCTTTACTGTTTTTCGCGGAACGCGGCGGCATCATCGTTCTCTCTGCTTTGGTGGCGGCTTGGGCGTTCTGCCGAGGCAAAGGCAAGTCAGACGTGTTCAGCACATTCGCCTTGGGCAATGCAATCTTTATCCTGCTCTTCCAAGCCTCGATTAATAATGAATCCAACGGCTTCCTGACACACTGGCACCTCTTTGCCGCCGCGCCGCTGCTGTTTGCCGCGGCCTACATGCTGCAATATTCGCGCGTCCAAACCAAAGCATCGGAAAACCAAGGCAAACAAGACCAAACCCTCCCGTTCTCGCAGATTGCAGGCTGGGCTATCCTCGTTATCGCCCTGATGCTGGGCGGCTTCGCCATCTATACCCAATGGACGGGCGAAGAAACCCTGTTTATCGAGCTTTGGGCATTGCCGATATTCACCACCTTGCTGCTGCTTGCCAACCGTTTGAACTGGAAAGAGCTTTTTCAGACGACCTTGGCATTCCTGCCCCTGTTTGCCCTGCACTTCATCGGCTATCATCTCGAACACCTATGGACGGCCGCCGCAGCCCTGCCGCTTGCCGCCGCCACCGTGTTGAACTTCATCATCCTGAATAACCGCCGAACCAATGCGCCTATCGGCTTGCACAAAATCAACATCATCATGCTCGGCATCCTTTGGTCGCTTTGGTCGGGAATGTATGTCGGCGAACTCGTCGACGGCGTTTGGTCGCAGCTCTCGTGGCTTGCCGTACCGCTGATCATGTGGGTCGTCCTTCATACGCAGCGGCAGCGCGGCTTTTTCAGACGACATCAATCCGCCTATCAGCATTCCGCCCTGCCGATAGCCGCCCTTGCCGCGGCAAGTTGGATGATATGGACGAACTTCTCTACTCCGTTCCAACCCACGCCGTTGCCGTATATCCCGCTGCTTAACCCGCTGGAACTCGCCTGCGCCGGAATGCTGTGGTTCGCCCTGAAGTCCCTGCCCGAAGCTCTGCCTGCAGAATACCGCCGCGTGAACGCGCCCGGCGTCGCCGCACTCGCGTTCATAGTCATCAGCGCGGGCGTGATGCGCCTGTGGCATTTCTACGACGGCATCACTTGGCAACTCGACATCATGCTCCAATCCTTCGGTCTGCAAGCCAGCCTCTCCGTCGTGTGGGCAGTGACCGCCATCATCCTCATGGTGTACGGCAACCGCTGCAAACTGCGCCCCTTCTGGATAACCGGCGCGGCGCTGATGGCGATTGTCGTCGTCAAACTCTTCCTCATCGAGCTTTCCAACAGCGGCGGCATCGCCCGCATCGCCTCCTTCATCATTGTCGGCGTGCTGCTGCTTCTGGTCGGCTGGTTCGCGCCCGTTCCGCCCAAAGCGGTGGAAAACGAAGAGGACAAGCCATAGTCTAAGCCCCAAAGCAAAGGTCGTCTGAAAACCGATTCAGGTTTTCAGACGACCTTTTTAGTAGAAAGAACGTTATAGCCCGTTTGCCAAGCAGTTCAATATCCTGATTGTTTCATCGGCATCCGGGCAAACATTCCCGAGCGGTTATTTCAGATGAATTGTCGGTTGATAGCCTTTTGCCTCTTCCGAACCATCAAACGGCACAACAACGCCATCCGCGTAGGTTACATACGCTTTGTATTTCACTGAGACATCGCCTTTAGGATTCAGCGCGATAAATGGGAAAGCGGTAAATTCGCCCGCTTCCATACGGCCTTTGTAAATGATGCTGACGATATTGCCTTCCGCATCTTTTTCTGTTTTATAAGTCCAACCCGGAACAGGATGGATGGATGAACAACAGTTTCACACCTTCGGCAACCACCATTTTTACCCCGGTTACCGCCTTACCGCGATTGGTAGGCACATTCAGGCGGAAATGGTCTGATTTTCCAGAAATACTATCAACACCATTAGAATAATTGCGAATCGTAACATGCGCCTGAGCGTCCATCATCAATGCAGACAGAGCCAAAGCAGAAAACAATAGCTTTATTTTCATTGTGTTATCTCCGTAGGAAGAGTGGATAAAAAGATCATTGTTGAAGGCTTGCCCGAATCCTAGCAGAGAATATCCATCAAAAGAGCATATGTTCGCCTTTATTGCGCCAACAAGGGAACAGAAAGCCGAATACGCCCATTAAGGTCGTCTGAAAGACAGATTTAGGCTTTCAGACGACCTTTCGAATAATTTGCTTGAACCACTATTCAACAGCTTTTTAAATCTTGACCCACACTACCTCAAACGCCCGCCTTGCCCCCCTTGCCGTTACTCCCATTCCCGCCGTCGTAAGGAAAATACGGCAAGAATCCATAAGTTAGAAATGCAGCAGCCTTGAAATATTCCCGAAATACCAAGGTCCGGATTCCCGTCTGCGCGGGAATGACGGCGGCAGGTTAAACAATCGAATCCGATCGGCAAGACAGTATCGACGCGTTGCCACACTGTAGCGTGAGCTTTGCCCACAAAAGCCGTTTGAAAACCTTGAACCAAAGAATAGCCATAAAACCGAACGGACAATGACCGTTTCAAAGCAAAGGTCGTCTGAAAACAGATAGCCAGTTTCGCCAAAACGTTTTCAGACGACCTTTTGGGTAACAACTGTCTCTTAGTCAATTCCCCATAGATTTCTTGCCGGAAAAATCGGCAATCTTATTCAACAAATCAAGCACCTTATCCGACCCGAAATCATTGTCAGACTGCTTGTCTGCCGATGAATTGTCAGGCAGGTATTGGCTATTGAGCAGACGATTGCGGATTTGGGTAAAGGTTTCCTGCACATATTCGTTTGCTTTTTCCGGATGATTGAAACTGACAGCAGCGTGCTGTGATGCCTCAAGCAAACCGCTATACAGCTCGATTTGGTGTTTCATATTGGAAAAATGGCGGATTTCCCCCAACAGATTTTTCTGATGTCGTAGGCAGGTTGTGCCGATCAGCATAAATGTAATGATAGGGAATGTGTAAAACAGGATATTTAGTTTTTTCTCACTGATATATTCGGGATGAAATAAAACTGCCATACTGAAAAAAATTAATAACACTATGGCAATGCTAAATAAAACGATTCCTAACCCGCTGAAGCAAGAAGCTGAGGCTTCGTTATTTTTAATTTGTTTATCTGTATTTTTTAAAGCCTCTGACAAGGATTTTTGGGCATCTTTAATCCGCCCTCTTAATTCCCTCTGATTCAATAGATTGTTTAATTCTTCTAGTTTTTGCGTTATTTTTTGTTTTTCTGATTTTTCCAGATTAAGCTGTTCCTTGAGTTTTGTGATTTCCTCATCATTTTTTACCGTCTCCGATTGAGCTTGTTGAGTTTGCTTTAATTTTTCTTCAAGCTCTTGAATAGTGGATTCTGAAGATTGGAGTTTTCTTTGTAACTTATCTGTAAATAAGCCAGAATTCCACCTCAATTGGGTATTTAAATTTACTCCCTCTAAATACGCATCCTCTAAATACGCATCCTCTAAATACGCATCCGCTAAATTTGCTCCCGCTAAATTTGCTCCCGCTAAATTTGCTCCCTCTAAATTTGCTCCCGCTAAATCTGCTATAAGTAAATCTGCTCCCTCTAAATTTACTCTACGCAAATCTGCTTTACGTAAATCTGCTCCCTCTAAATTTGCTAATTTTAAACTTTTATTAGATAAATCAGCCCTTTCACCATTTTCACCCCTACTATCAAGCCATAATTGATGTTCTTTCAATATAGCAGAAAGGGTTTCCTGATCTATTTTTTCCATATTATTATTTTCCATAACGTATTTCCTTTTATTCCATTCGTGGTTTCTTAAAGTTGATATAAACAAAAATCGTTGAATCAAAAAATCAATTGTCTTAAATAACGTCAACAAACATCATAGCCCGATCTACCTGCCATTTACGTCATTAATGTCCTTCCGTGGGCAAAGCCCACGCTACGGGTTTCAGACGACCTCTGCCATCTCCCTTTTACATCTCTTCCAATTTCGCAAACTTGGTATCCAGCTCTTTTACGCCCTGTTTGCCGAAGTTGATGGTCAGTCGGGCGGATTCGCCTTTGTCCACGGCATCGATGATGACGCCGGTGCCGAATTTGGCGTGGCGGACGTTTTGTCCGATGCGGAAGCCTGCGTAGGTTTGGGGCTGTTTGTAGTCGTCGATGATTTTGTCTTTGGGCGCGGCGGTTTGGCGTGTGTTGCCGTAGCTGTCGTAGGCAGGTTTTTTGACGGACAGGTAGTGCAATACTTCGGGCGGGATTTCTTCGACGAAGCGGGAGACGATGCCGAATTGGGTTTGTCCGTGCAGCATTCTTTGTTGCGCCATGGTGATGTAGAGGCGTTTGCGGGCGCGGGTGATGGCGACGTACATGAGGCGGCGTTCTTCTTCGAGGCCGCCGCGTTCGGCAAGGCTCATTTCGCTGGGGAAGCGGCCTTCTTCCATACCGGTGAGGAAGACGGCGTTGAATTCCAAGCCTTTGGCGGCGTGGACGGTCATGAGTTGGACGGCTTTTTCGCCTGCGCCTGCTTGGTTTTCGCCGGATTCGAGGGCGGCGTTGCTTAGGAAGGCGAGGATGGGGAAGGCGGGGTCGTCTGAAATGTTGTCGGGCAGGATTTCGAAGTTGCTGTCTTCGGGTTTGAACTCGATGGCGGCGTTGACGAGTTCGTCGAGGTTGTCGAGGCGGTCTTGGTTGTCGCCTTTTTGGGTCCGGTAGTGTTCGGTCAGGCCGCTGTCTTTGAGGATGCCGACGATGATTTCGGGCAGGGGCAGTTGTCCGACTTGGTTGCGCAGGGCTTCGATGAGGCGGACGAAGGCGGCGACTTTGGCGGCTTTTGCGCCGGCGTTGCAGGCTGCCTGCCAAAGGGTGATGCCTTGTTCGTTTGAGGCCGTCTGAAGGTTTTCGACGGTGCGTGTGCCGATGCCGCGCGGCGGGAAGTTGATGACGCGCAAGAGGGCATTGTCGTCGTCGGGATTGACGGCGAGGCGCAGGTAGGCGAGCGCGTGTTTGATTTCTTGGCGTTCGTAAAAGCGCAGGCCGCCGTAGATTTTGTAGGGGATGCCGCTGCGGAACAGGCTTTGTTCGATGACGCGCGATTGGGCGTTGCTGCGGTAGAGGACGGCGATTTCGTCCAAATCCCAGCCTTCGCGTTCGAGGGCTTTGGTTTCGTCAACGATGAATTGGGCTTCTTCGAGGTCGGTAAAGGCGGAGTAGTAGCGGATTTTGTCGCCTGCTTCGGCGTCGGTGCGCAGGTTTTTGCCGAGGCGTTCGTCGTTGTTTTCGATAACGGCGTTGGCGGCGGCGAGGATGTTGCCGACGGAGCGGTAGTTTTGTTCGAGTTTGACGGGCGCGTCGATGTGGAATTCTTCCATCAGCGCGGTCATGTTGCCGACGTGCGCGCCGCGGAACCGGTAGATGCTTTGGTCGTCGTCGCCGACGGCAAATACCGCCGCGTTGCCGCCCGCCATGAGTTTGAGCCAGGCGTATTGCAGCTTGTTGGTGTCTTGGAACTCGTCAACGAGAATATGGTTGAAGCGGTTTTGGTAGTGCTGGCGCAGGATTTCGTTGCTTTGCAGCATTTCGTAGCTGCGGAGCATAAGCTCGGCGAAATCGACCACGCCTTCGCGTTGGCAGATTTTGTCGTATTCGGCGTAGCATTCAATCATGCGGCTTGTGTGCGGGTCGGGCGCGCTCAACACGGAAGCGCGCAAACCGGATTCTTTTTGCGCGTTGATAAAGCCTTGCAGCGAACGCGGCGCGATGATTTCTTCGGCGATGTTGAGGCTTTTGAGCAGGCGTTTGATGAGGGAAAGCTGGTCGCCGCTATCGAGGATTTGAAAGGAAGACGGCAGGCCGGCATCGCGGTGGTGCAGCCGTAGAAAGCGGTGGCAGAGACCGTGGAACGTGCCGAGCCACATGGCACGGACGTTGATGGGAATCATTGCGCCGAGTCGGGTTTGCATCTCTTTGGCAGCTTTGTTGGTAAACGTTACCGCCATAATGCTGTGTACGCTTGCCTGACCGGTTTGCAACAGCCATGCGATGCGCGTGGTCAGCACGCGCGTTTTGCCGCTGCCCGCGCCCGCCAAAACGAGGGCGGATTGCGGCGGCCAGGTTACGGCGGAAAGTTGTTCGGGGTTTAAGCCTTGCAGCAGATTGGGGGCGGATTGGTCGGGAAACATGGGAAGAGGCCGTCTGAAAAATGGGAATACGGTATTTTAATGGAAACGGCAAAGGTCGTCTGAAAAGATGTTTCAGACGACCTTTTGCTTGCATTCCACGATGTAAACGCTATATCCTCCACCTAAAATCCATTCTTCCGAAACCATGACCCGCCTTCTCCATACTCTTGCCGACGGCACGCAAATCACCGTCGAACTCAAACGCAGTGCCAAGAAAAATCTGATTCTACGCCCTGTCAATATGCAGACGGTCAGCATCAACGTCCCACCCTTCTTTCAAGACCACGCGTTGGCAAACTGGCTGGCGGCAAACGAAACGATATTGCGGAATACGCTTGCCAAAACGCCCGCACATCCCATTCCCCACCCAAACTTACCTGAGTGGATTTGGTATCGGGGAGTAAAGACTAAGCTGGATACTCACAGCCAAAACCATATCCGCATCACGTCGTCTGAAATCCTGCTTCCCCGAAAAGAAACCGCCGCACAAATCGACCACCTGCGCCGCCTGTTGAACGAACGCGCCCGCGAATACCTGCTGCCCCGCCTTGAAAAACACGCAGCCGAAACAGGGCTGACGCCCGCTGCCACAGACCTGAGCAACGCCAAAACCTTTTGGGGCGTATGCCGCCCGCACACCGGCATCCGCCTCAACTGGCGGCTGATCGGCGCGCCCGAGTACGTCGCCGACTATGTCTGCATCCACGAACTCTGCCACCTCCGCCACCCCGACCACAGTCCGCGCTTTTGGCATTTGGTGAACACGCTGACGCCGCATACCGACAATGCTAAAAGTTGGCTGAAGGCGCACGGGCAGGAATTGTTTGTTCTTGGGTGAAGGGTAACCGTAGCGTGGGCTTCGCCCGCGAGAATCCGTCCTCTCCCGTCCGGCTGGAGAGAATTGGAGAGAGTGTGGCTCTTGCCCCTTATACCGTATATCCGCAAGCCACCCCCATCCTAACCTTCCCTCACCAGCCGTGGGAAGGGATCAGGTTGCCGTAGCTGAAAAAAGGTCGGCGGATTCGCATTTGAAGTGCAACTTTCCATAACAGAAAAAGGCCA
>ERZ772942.870-NODE-870-length-12779-cov-2.755816_pt1 | contig 12779 bp, 10 predicted proteins | sample MGYA00511135_ERZ772942 | MGnify/ENA primary metagenome ERZ772942 (study PRJEB29015, sample SAMEA2738099) | human oral metagenome | biome: human oral; feature: human-associated habitat; material: saliva | place: China | collected 2265 ... | reverse complement strand
GCTCAGGAGCACGAGATTCTGGACGGCGACCGCACCGTGTTCGAGAACATGAAGTCCGCGGCGCCCGACCTGGACGACACGCGAGTGCGCACGATTTTGGGTTCCTTCCTCTTCTCGGGGGATGACGTGGATAAGCCGGCCGGTGTGCTCTCCGGTGGCGAGAAGACCCGTCTCGCCCTGGCGACGCTCGTGGCCTCGAGCGCGAACGTGCTGCTGCTGGATGAGCCGACCAACAACCTCGACCCGGCCTCCCGCGAGGAGATTTTGCATGCGCTGAAGGCGTACCAGGGGGCAATCGTCATGGTTTCGCACGATGAGGGTGCGGTGGAGGCGCTCAACCCCGAGCGCGTGCTGCTTCTGCCGGATGCGGTGGAGGACCTCTGGTCGAAGGAATACCAGGACCTCATCTCGCTGGCCTAAAACGTAATTCGTCAGCATAAAGGTAGGGGGCTCCGGCGCCGTATGGTGCCGGGGCCTCCTTCGTGTCTCTTCTGGAGTTACCTTCTCGAATATCGCAAAAAATGTGACCTGACCCGTGGGGTTGTATTGCTTTCTGGTCGTATGTGCCTATATTGCTCATTAGTGCATTGGGTTTGTGGGTGGTACCTTATGAATCACAGGTGCTATTTGACGAAAAAATGGTGTTGCCTTGTGGGTTTTTAGATTTCAAAGAAACATCTTCACCCAAGATATCCGAGCGTATGTGTGGGGTTTTTAAATTTTTCGTGTGTGCCTACTGACATTGTGGGATTTTTGATAGAAACACAACATCCTTCGGGTATAGACTGGAGATGTTCCCGCTGATGCGAGGACGCACAAGCGAATCTAAAGCTCGTCACCATCGACGAGCTGACGCGGGGGAGAGGAAACTCCCGCCCGCTCATGAATGGAGAACACCAATGCACAACACTGAATTCGAGAAGTACCCCACCTCCGGCGAAGAGAACGTTGAGGTTGACGTCTTCTGGCCCATCCAGGACGCTTAATCTCTCACCCCGATAGGTCGGGATAAGGATTAGAAAAGCGCCCCGCCGCTTCCGTAGGGAAGTGACGGGGCGCTTTGCTGTCCTCTTTGATGCTGTTCTCATGGAGGATTTATATAACGTTATGCGGCGTAAATACCCAGCCCGAACATTTGCAGGGGGTATTCGGTAAAGCCCATCATGGCTGCCACGTACCAGGCGACGTACCCGGTCAGCACTAGAACGAGCGCCTTCTCGCGTACACTGCCCGCATCACCCAGGATTGGGAGCGCCATGTAGCCGCTCTTTTTCCATAGGGGGGAGGCCACCAGGGGTTTGATAACAATGGGGTAGAGGGGCAGTAGTCCGCGGGTTGTTAGTAGGTCGCCAATCAGGTGAATGGTGGCGCCGACCGAAATAGCCCAGGGGAGCAGTGCCAGTGAATCGGTCGTGTAGGCAGCGTACCCGAGGGCGACGGCACCGATCCATCCACCCGGCGCACCGAGCACACGTAAGGCTAGACCGCCCGAGAATGCGGCAAGAAGCAGTGAAGCCCAGGGGATTCCGTTGTAGCTCAGGTTGGCGCTGAAATAGGCAATCGCCCAGAAGGCTACCAGACCCAGAATAGAGTGCGTTCCCTTGCGGTGTCCGCCGCTGACTGCCCCGACAATGCGCGCTACCCAGCGTGAAATGGGTGGAATGGAGTTGGCGATACTGCCGTTGTGGTGGTCAATATCCGGCAGCATGCCTGCACCGGCGCACGCCAGGGTGGTCACGATGAGGGTGGGGGTGTCGGGGACCTGCACCACTCCCGTCTCGACGAGCACTAGCCAGCCAGCTGCGGCGCTGACAGTGTGCGAATAGCCCATCATGGGGAGGTGCCTCCTTGCTGTGATTGCCTAGTGGGTGTGGTTGTCCGGCGTGCCGGGATGTTCACCCGAGCTCATTAGAACAAATATAGCATATATCGAAATTACTTTCGATATTCGGGGTTACACTTCAAACGGAGCTACCTCCCAAGCGGTGCTAGCCTTCAAACGGAAGCACTACCCTTCAAAGGGAAGAGTCTGCTTCCAGAACTCACGCTCGCGCAGGTAATTCTCCAGCCAGCCCACGTGCTCGGAGCACGCCAACCAGATCTTGCGGCGCTCGGGGGTGTGTACCTTCGGGTTGTTCCAGAGCAGCTGAAATTCTGCCGCCTGCTGGCAGCCCTTGCGGGAGCACTTGGCGTACTCGGGTTGTGCGTCCTGTGAAAGTGAACCGAGCAGATCCATGTGTTCGTATCCTTACTATTGCGCCTCTACGTGCGGTGTTATTCCGTGCCCGCGCGAGCCCGCAGAAAGGGGGCGCGGGCTGTTCCGCTTCAGCTAGTGTACGCGCCTGATGAGGTATGCAAAAGAAGGGGAGTAGGTGTTCAGCGTTCAAGAGTGGAGTGTAGCCTGCGGCACCATCGCCCTAAAACGCGGTAAAATAAGGTTCGACTGTCCATCCGTCCACACCCCAACCGTGGAGCCGCTGCATCGGCTCTAATCGCGAGGGGTCGACTCATCAAGGAAGCTCATGAGCGAGAACACTCCCAAGACCGTGCTGGTCACCGGCGGCAACCGAGGCATCGGCTACGAAATTGCCAAGGAATTCCAGGCAGCAGGACACAACGTCTGCATCACCTACCGTAGCGGTGAGGCCCCCGAAGAATTTTTCGCCGTCAAGGCAGATGTACGCGATGCCGACAGCATTAACGAAGCATTCAAGGAAATTGAAGCAGAATTCGGCCCCGTGGAGGTGCTGGTCGCCAACGCAGGTATCACCCGCGACATGCTGCTGATGCGCATGAAGGAATCCGACTTCACCGACGTGGTCGACACCAACCTCACCGGTTCTTTCCGTGTGGTTCAGCGCGCCATCAAGGGCATGCTGAAGCTCAAGCGCGGCCGCATCATCCTGGTTTCCTCCGTGGTGGGTCTGTACGGTTCCCCCGGCCAGGTCAACTACTCCGCATCTAAGGCGGCACTGGTCGGCATGGCACGCTCCATCACCCGCGAGCTGGGCGGCCGCAACATCACCGCTAACGTGGTGGCACCGGGTTTCATTAACACCGCTATGACCGAGGTCCTGCCCGAGGAAACTAAGAAGAACTACCTCACGTCCATCCCGGCTGGTCGCTTCGCTGAGGCGGAAGAGGTCGCTCGCGTGATCCGCTGGCTCGCATCCGATGAGGCTAGCTACATTTCTGGCGCTGTCATCCCCGTTGATGGCGGCCTGGGCATGGGTCACTAACCCCCACCCGTACGGACTGCATGAAGCGCCCGAGCGTGGGCGCACCCTTTCTAGACTTAAGGACATAAAACTATGGCACAGCTGACCGGCAAGACCATCATCATTACCGGCTCCTCCCGCGGCGTTGGCGCAGACACCGCACAGATTCTCGCCGCCGAGGGCGCGAACATCGTGGTGAACTACCGCTCTAAGGCACCGCGCGCGAACAAGATCGTCAAGGCTATTGAAGAGGCTGGTGGCAAGGCAATCGCAGTGCAGGCTGACGTGACCAACAGCGAGGACCTGCAGAACCTCGTCAACACCGCCGTGGAGACCTTCGGCTCCCTGGACTACCTGATCCTGAACGCTTCGGGCGGCATGGAAACCGGCATGGGCGAAGACTACGCAATGCGCCTGAACCGTGACGCACAGCTGAACCTGGCACGCCTGGCCGCAGAGAAGATGCCCGAAGGCGCACGCATCGTGTTCGTGACCAGCCACCAGGCGCACTTCATCCGCGAGGTTGAGACCATGGATGAGTACAAGCCCGTCGCAGAGTCCAAGCGTGCCGGTGAAGATGCACTGATCGCCGAGATCCCCGCACTCTCCGAGAAGGGTATCTCCCTGGTCGTCGTGTCCGCTGACATGATTGAAGGCACCGTCACCGCAACCCTGCTGAATCGCCTGCACCCCGGCGCTATTGAGCAGCGCCGCGAGACCGCCGGCAAGCTCTACACCGTCAACGAGTTCGCGCAGGAAATCGCAAAGATGGTCACCGCAGACGTTGAGACCGGCCACGTTGAGCTGGTCGGCGGCGCACGCGGCTTCATCGACTAATAACTCTGTAGCTATAGGTGCCGTTGCGGATGCACCCGCACCCCTGACAAGGTACATCTGACAAGGTACATTTGATGAGGCGTGCCGTCTTCGACGTGGCGGCACCTATAGCCCCTGAGCTCCCTATAGCTCCTAGATTTTGCGCGAGGAACCCAATGTGGGGTGCCCGCGTACTATGTGCGCCAACCGCTCCGATAACCCGGCACGGGTTGCGGGGTGAGGGGCGCATCCCATCCATCTAACTCACTGGAAGAAGAACCATGAGCACCGTACTCAACCTTCAGAATGTCTCCGTGATTCGCGGCGGCCGCCCCATCCTTAACAACGTTTCGTGGACTGTGAACGAAGGTGAACGCTGGGTCGTTCTGGGCCCCAACGGCGCCGGTAAGTCCACTCTGCTTTCGATTGCGGCAGCCCGCCTGCACCCGACCAGCGGCGAGGTTGAAATCCTTGACGAGACCCTCGGCGCTGTTGACGTGTTCGACCTGCGCCCGCGCATTGGTCTGTCCTCCGGTGCTTCGGCTACCCAGATTCCCGCCAATGAGAAGGTCTCTGACGTTGTCGTGACCGCAGCATACGCTGTGTCCGGCCGTTGGAAGGAAGAATACGACATCATGGACGACGAGCGTGCGACCGAGCTGCTGGCTGAGTGGGGTGTCGATACCCTCGCTGACCGCACCTTCGGCTCCCTCTCTGACGGCGAGCGCAAGCGTGCACTGATTGCCCGCGCCCTCATGACCGACCCCGAACTGCTGCTGCTGGACGAGCCCGGCGCAGGTATGGACATTTCCGGCCGTGAGGACCTGGTCGAGCGTCTGACCGCACTTGCCGCTGACCCCTACGCACCGGCTACCGTGCTCATCACCCACCACCTCGAGGAAATCCCGGCGGGCTTCACCCACGCCCTGCTGATTCGTGACGGCGGCGTGGTCGCTGCCGGCCCGATCCTGTCCACCATTACCGAGGCGAACCTCGCCGCAACCTACGACATGGATCTGGCTCTGACCGTCACCTCCGCGGGTCGTTACTCCGCGTTTAAGCGCGCATGAGCCGTGCCCCGAAGCAGCTGAGCGCCGAACAGATCGCTGAGCGTGCCGAGCGTGTCTACGCCATCGAGTCGGTCACGGCTCTGGCGCAGGCACCCGAGCAGGCTTTGCGCTACTACACGCAGCTGACCGACGTGAAGCTCCGTAGCGCCATGGAACCGCAGTGGGGTATTTACATTGCGGAGTCCTCGAAGGTGATTCGTCGTGCGCTCGCTGCCGGTCATCAGCCCGTTTCTTTCCTGATGAGTGAGAAGTGGGCTGATGATTTGGCGGATGTTTTGCGCTCGCACCCGGACACTCCCGCGTATGTGGGTAGTGAAGAGCAGCTGGAGCGGGTGACCGGTTTTCATCTGCATCGTGGTGCGTTGGCGGCGATGGCTCGTCCGGCGCCGCAGCCTCTGGAGCAGTTGCTGCAGGGTGCCTCTCGCGTGGCGATTTTGGAAGATATTGTGGACCACACGAATGTGGGAGCTATTTTCCGTTCGGCTGCCGCGCTGAACGTGGATGCGGTGCTGGTGACTCCGCGGTGCGCTGATCCGCTGTATCGCCGCTCGATTCGCGTGTCGATGGGTACTGTTTTTCAGGTGCCGTGGGCTCGCTTGGAGTCGTGGCCTGCTGACTTGCAGACCCTGCACGAGCTGGGCTTTAAGAGCGCGGCGTTGGCTCTGGAGGAGGACTCACTGACCCTGGAGGAGCTGTCTGCTCGCCGGGATGAGAAGCTTGCGCTGATTCTGGGTACGGAGGGGCACGGCCTGTCGCCTCGCACCTTGGCGGCGTGTGACGATACGGTGATGATTCCGATGTCGCACGGTGTGGATTCTTTGAATGTTGCGGCGGCGAGCGCCGTGGCGTTCTGGGAGACCCGCCCGCGTTCATAGCCTGAGGTCTAACCTGGTTAGTAACCTGCGTGAGTGCCTTCTTCGGGTGTGTTTGCGGTGTGTGGGTTGGTGTCTGTGAGGGAACGTACTGGGATTTAATCCGTGAAGGTGGTACCCTTAATGGGTTGTGCGCGCCCTATGCGGGCACAATGGTGATGCGCTCTGAGATTTTCTCGATAGCTGCACATCGAAAAACCTACTCCATCTATATAAGGGCTACTGGCAAAATCCAGTAGCAGAAGAAGGTAATCAATGAAGGCAGAAATCCACCCGGACTACAACCTGGTTCTGTTCCGCGACCTCGCATCCGGCAAGGTCTTCCTGACCCGTTCCACCCGCACCTCCGACAAGGTTGAGAAGTGGGAAGACGGCAACGAGTACCCGATCATCGAGGTTGAAATCTCGTCCGAGTCGCACCCGTTCTACACCGGTAAGCAGCGCATCATGGACTCCGCAGGTCGCGTCGAGCGCTTCAACGCACGTTTCGCAAACTTCGGTAAGAAGGCTTAATTCTTCCCGAAAGATTGCGCCGTATAGCGTTATAAAGGCCCCGCTTCCCTTGGCTTTCAAGGGGGGCGGGGTTTTTCGCTAGAACGTGAGGAACGCTGTACTGCCACGGGCAGGATAGGGCGCCAGCTACACAGCTGACAGCGTTACAATGGGAAAGTATTTTGCGAGCTGTGCATTTTCTGTGCCCTCCAGCGCCGCCCCGTATCGGCGGGTATTCTCCGGCTCTCTGCATTCTAGAGACTTCGCTGGATGCGCTGCGCGCCTCGCGTATCACCACCTCAAACAAAGGACAACTTAATGAGCGACGCTCACTCTGAACCGTCGCAGAAGAAGAAATGGGTCAAGCGTATTCTGCTGATCCTGCTGATTCTTCTGCTGGTTATTACCCTCGGTATTGGTTTCTTTATTTGGCGTGCTGGCCACACCTGGGATAGCAAGACCGAGAAGTTTGACTCCATCACTAAGGTGGATGAAGACCTCAGCAAAATTAAGGAGCAGCTTGGCGAGGCTAAGAAGCTCAACGTGACGGAGCTGAAGGCTCCGACCGTCACCAACTCGGATACCGGCAAGAACGGTGCTAATGGCGAGAACAGCTCCGATGCTGCTGCGGCTCTTGCAGCTAACGCGAGCGATCACGATAAGGACGGCGACGGCATCCTGGATGACGGTTACAGCTACAATGTCGTGAAGGGTCCGGGTAAGAACATCCTGCTGCTCGGTAGCGATACCCGTTCCGGTTCTGAGGCTGCTCTGGTGAGCGGTTCCCGTGCAGATAGCATCATGCTTGCTCACATCCCTGCTGATGGTAAGGGCGTGTACCTGGTCTCGATTATGCGTGATACCTGGGTGAACATCCCCGGCTACGGCGCGGCAAAGATTAACGCGGCACTGAACTACGGCGGTATTTCTCTGCAGGTTGCAACCGTTGAGAACCTGCTGGGTATCAAGATTGATCACGTGGCTGAGATTGAGTTTGAGGGCTTCAAGGCTCTAGTGAACTCTGTTAATGGCGTGGATGTCCAGGTACCTTTCGACTTCGATATCAATGCGTGGTCTTTCAAGCAGGGCATGCAGCATATGGATGGTGGTGCGGCTCTTGCGTTCGTGCGTGCTCGATACCCGTTCGCTGACGGCGACTACCAGCGTGTTCGTAACCAGCGTGCGTTCCTGCGCGGTCTGTACAGCACGATGAAGTCTAAGGGTGCACTGGAGAATGTGGGCTCTTTCCAGTCTGCTGTTGAGTCTATCGCCGGATATATGCGCGTGGACTCCGGTCTGGATGCAGCGCAGATTGCCCAGATTGCGGCTCCGGTGCTGACCAGCGGTGATACCACGATGCGTATGACCACCCTGCCGAACGCAGGCCCGGGTTGGTCCTACGACGGTCAGTCGATTGTTATCGTGAACCAGGCTGCGAATGCTAACCTGTCCTATGCTTTGCAGCATGACAGCATGGATCAGTTCATGGCGACTTACGGCCAGGACTAAGATCTGACTCCTTGCGGGGGTGAAAGCTGATGAGGCTTTCGCCCCCGCTGGTTTTTAACTGTTCCCGAAAAGCTGTCGAAATGTAGATACCTGGAAGTACCTCGTTGGCGCTTAGAGAGCTGCTGGGGCGCACAAAAGGGCGGCTACCTCACCGTGATGGTGGGGTAGCCGCCCTTTGTGCGTATGGTCTTAGGGGGAAGCTTATGCTTTCGAACCGGTTTCTTCTGCTTCCTCAGCAGTTTCCTCTTCTTCGTATTCTTCCTCGTACTCGTCGTAGTCCTCGTAGTAGGGCTGACGACCAAAGTAGAAGGCGACTGCCGCGATAGCACCACCCAGAATAGCGATGAGGATGCCGAGCATCGGGGTCCACAGCATCGAGAGCAGGCCGGCGACCAGAACGGCGAGGCCTGCACCCTTGACCAGGTTCACCAGACGGTCACGTTCGTTCGGCTCGTAGTACTCCTCTTCTTCCAGGCTGTACTCGATCATCGGCTTCTCGGCGGTGGGCTCATGGTGGGTCGACTCAGAAGCAATGGAACCGCCGGTCAGGGAGCTCATGAAACCGCGACGCCTCTTCGGAGCCTGCTGTGCGGAGGACTCCAGGTAGTGGCGCTCACCTTCGGTGGGCACGAATGCCGGGGGCACCTCGTACTCTTCGCCAGCGGGTAGCAGTGCCGGAACGTTATTGGGCAGAGTCTCGTACCATTCCTGCGGAATATCGGCGGGGCGTGCAGCCTGAACGGTTAGGGACAGTTCCAGAGTGTTGCCGCGAATAGTGCCCCAGGCGCTGGTGAGGCGGTCGTTCTCAAAAGCGTAACGGATGACGGGCGTCAACTGCTCAGACATCTGGGTGCTCAGGCGGCCCACGAGCTTGCGGTCGTGGCGCACCTCAACGCTGTCAACGAAGCGGCCGTCGGAGGTCTTGAGCTGGTTCGCTTCCAGGGTCAGGATCACGCGGCCTTCACCGCTGGGCGGCAGGATGCTGTGCAGGTATTCGGAGTGTTCCTTCTCGTCGAGCACCTTCATGGACGGGCCCTGGGGCAGCAGGGTCGCGCGGGTCGGTGCGTCGTTGAGGGGGAAGAGCGAGCCGGGTGCGGACAGGGAGAGCACACCGGTGCTCTTCACGTGCATGCCGCCGCCTTCAGCGCGTACGGCAACAGCGGAGAGCTGCAGGTGCGCGCTGGGTTCGTAGCCGGAGGCGACCACGCGGGTAATGGAATCCCAGTACGCTGCGGAGTCCTCCACACTCATGCGGCCTATCTTGAACTCATCAATGTAGACGGCGATGCTATTGGGCTCGTAGGGGTTATCCGGTTCGGGAACCAGGCGCGCTTCACCGTACCAGATCCGTTCACGGTCGATGTGCAGTTCCTCAAAGATTTGGAGGGTTTCTGCTTCGTAGTAATCATCGGTGACGATGTTAACGCTACCGCGGTCACCGAGTGCGTAATCGACCACTGAAAACTCCTTCTGATATGTCTAAGCGAGCGGATACCTAGTCTATTCTCTCATGCTTTCAGGCTGGACAGCTCACAAAAACGGGTGACATTTATCTGTCTTTTAGCACCGGGTGCATATAGTTTTGTGCCCTGGCGAAACTACCCCCGCTAACAAGCGCCCATGTCGGCGCATGAACCACAGTATGAGGGAAATATGTAGACGGCGTACCGCCGCTGTGAATCCTATAGTTGAGCCAGAAAAAGACCACCGCCCGGCGCGTCCCGGTACGTTACCGGGAGCGTGCCGAACGGCAGTCTCTCACAGCGGGTTGAGAACCTAGCGGAGGAGCGGAACCTAGTCTAGATACTTGGATACCTAGGTACCGCCTCGCACCCCGCCTCAGCTACTCAAACCATGCAGCTTAGTCCTGCAGGGAAGCGTTGAACTTCTGAGCCACAATCGAACGGCGGCCGTGATCCTGAGCCTCCAGAACCAGACGACGCAGAGCCGAAGGAGCCTCGGGGTTCGCCTCCAGCCAACGCTGAGCCAGCGCAACGGAGGGGTTACCCTCAACACCCAGACCCTCGGTGGAGCCGGTGTTGTACGGAGCCTTCGGGTACAGGCCACGCACAATGCGGGTCGCCATACCAATCGAACGGGACGCCCAAATGGGCAGCAAAGCTTCAAAGTAGGAGTCGTAGTAGGACTCACGCAGCTCAACCGGACCGCGAGCAAAACCGTTAATGGTCGAAGCCAGAGCGTCGTTCGACAGCGACTCGTCTTCCATGATGGTCTTGTACGCGGCAGCCTTACGCTCAGCAGAGGGCAGGGCAGCAATCGCGTACGCGTAACCATTCGAAGAAATCGAGGAGGGGCTGTACTTAGCCGCACGGTCCAGATCCTCAACGGTCACCAGGTCGCGGCTTGCGAGCGCACCCAGTGCACTCCAACCCAGGTTCTGGTCGTAAGGAATGCCGGTTGCGTCAGCAATATCGCCGGTGGTGTCTTCGAAAGCACCACGGGCAATATCGCGGCAGAGCTCTTCACCCTTGGTCGCGTTGGTGGAGACCGAAATCAGGGCGCGCAGCAGAATCAGCTGCTCGTCGGAGCCGGGCTTAGCCTGTGCCAGTGCGGCTGCGAATGCGTCGTAGAGAGCGTCGTAGAGGCGCTCGCGGCCGGTGGGTGCGGAGAAGGTTGCGATAGCGACCTGTGCGTTGTTGACCATGGTGCCCAGCAGGGATGCGCTGGGTTCCTTGGAGACGTTGCGGACAACCGCATCCACGTAGGTGGTGACGGGCAGGCGGGCGTCGCGGACGTTCTCCCAGAGGGAGCCCCAGATGAGGCCGCGGGAGAGTGCGGATTCGAGGGTGGAGACACCTTCGATAGCTGCCTGCAGGCCGTCTTCGTCGGTCAGGGCAACCTTGGCGTAGGTGTGGTCTTCTGCGTTGAGCATGAGCAGGTCAGCTTCGCCAACGAGCTTCTTCTGCTCGTCGGTGAGCTCCACACGGTACTCGGAGACGGGCTCTGCCGGGTACTCGAGGGAGAACAGGCCGGTGGAGGTGAGCTTGCCGTCGGTCAGTGCGAAGGTTTCCAGCTTTGCCACGTGGGGGCGGCCCAGACCTGCGGGCTGCTGTGCGGGCAGTTCCTGGGTGAGGATCAGGTCGGTAAGCTGACCGTCTTCGCCGTAGACGCGCTTGGTGCCCAGTGCGGACACGCCGGAGGTCTGCAGCCATGCGTTAGCCCATGCCTGCATGTCGCGGCCGGACACCTCGTTGAGTACCTGCAGGAAGTCGTTCAGGGAGGTGTTGCCCCACTCGAAACGCTTGAAGTACACGCGTGCTGCTTCGATGAAGGTGTCGAATCCGACGTAGGCGACCAGCTGCTTGAGCACGGATGCGCCCTTTGCGTAGGTGATGCCGTCGAAGTTCTGCGATGCTGCTTCCAGGTGGGGGATGTCAGCGACGATGGGGTGGGTGGTGGGCAGCTGGTCCTGCATGTATGCCCATGCCTTGCGGTTGTTCGCGAAGGTGACCCACGCATCCTCAAAGTGGTTAGCTTCCTTGGCGCCGAGGGTGCCCATGAAGTCTGCGAAGGATTCCTTGAGCCACAGGTCGTCCCACCACTTCATGGTGACGAGGTCGCCGAACCACATGTGTGCCATTTCGTGGCAGATGGTGTTGGTGCGGCCTTCGAGGTCGTCCTCGGTTGCGCCGGAGACGAAGATGTAGTCTTCGGTGAAGGTGACCAGACCGGGGTTCTCCATTGCGCCGATGTTGTATTCGGGCACGAATGCCTGCTCGTACTTGGGGTACGGGTAGGGGTAGTCGAAGAGGTCCTGGAAGAAGTCCAGGCCGTTCTTGGTGACCATGAAGATGTGGTCGTAGTCGAAGTGCGGCTTGAGGGACTGGCGGCAGTATGCGACCAGGGGGATGTCGCCGCTGTTGACCTTGCTCTTGGGCTTGTAGGTGGTGGTTGCGGTGAAGTATTCGCCGGCAACGATTGCGGTGATGTAGGTGGAGATCTTTGCGGTGGGGGAGAAGACTCGCTTGGTGATGGAGTCGTCGGTGGGGTCTACGACCTGGCTTTCGAGTACGCCGTTGGAGCTGACGACCCAGTCCTTGGGTGCGGTGATGCGGAAGTTGAAGACTGCCTTCAGGTCGGGCTGCTCGAAGTTCGGGAAGACTCGGCGGCAGTCGGAGGGCTCGTACTGGGTGTACAGGTAGACGCGACCGTCGGAGGGGTCGAAGTAGCGGTGCATACCTTCGCCGGAGCGGGAGTAGTAGGAGCGACCGTGGATGGTGAGCACGTTTTCTACCTGCAGGTTGGGCAGGGTGATGCGTGCGCCGTCGACGACGTCAGCCAGGGTCAGTTCGGTGCCGTTGAGCTTAACGGAGTCGACGCTGTGGTGGATGTAGTCGATGAAGGTTTCTGCGCCGGGGGTGTTGCAGGAGAAACGGACGGTGGTTGCGGTGGGGTAGGATTCGAATTCGGGGTCCTTGGCGTTAGTCAGGTCGACATGCACGTCGTAGGTGTCGACACTGATGAGAGCCGAACGTTCTGCGGCTTCTTCGCGGGAGAGGTTCTCATTATTCATGCTTTTTATTCTAGTCGTTATGACCGAAAATATGGCAGTTGAGTGGGCGTGCCGGTCATATTACTCACGGTGCGAGAAGATCACCGGGGGCACGGTGAACCAACCAACCCTGAATATGTGACGCAGAACATGCCCATTCGATTTGCAGAGTATTCAAAAAGCCCGTATAGTATTACGTGTTGCTTCGAACGGCACCGAAAGGAAAACGTTCGAAAGTCACCTGCGCGGGTGGCGGAATAGGCAGACGCGCTAGCTTGAGGTGCTAGTC
>ERZ772942.858-NODE-858-length-12851-cov-4.175133_pt1 | contig 12851 bp, 10 predicted proteins | sample MGYA00511135_ERZ772942 | MGnify/ENA primary metagenome ERZ772942 (study PRJEB29015, sample SAMEA2738099) | human oral metagenome | biome: human oral; feature: human-associated habitat; material: saliva | place: China | collected 2265 ... | reverse complement strand
AACTGCGGTCGAAGCAGGTGCCAGTGTCTGGGTGCATGCCTATAACGGTATGCGAGGCTTGACCCACCGGGAACTGGGCATGGTTGGTGCCATGTATGAGCTGCCCCACACCTATGCAGAACTGATTTGTGATGGCCACCATGTGGATCCTAAGGCCTGTGACATCTTGCTCAAGCAGAAGGGGCATGAAAATATTGCTCTCATTACTGACTGTATGACCGCAGGAGGTCTTGAAGATGGTGACTACATGCTGGGAGAATTTCCAGTGGTTGTGGCGGAAGGAACAGCTCGGCTCAAGTCAACGGGCAATCTAGCTGGCTCTATCCTCAAGCTCAAGGACGGATTGAAAAATGTGGTCAAATGGGGCATTGCCAATGCTCATCAGGCAGTCATGATGGCTAGCCTGATTCCAGCAAAATCCGTCCATATTGATGATGTCTGCGGACAGATCAAGGAAGGCTACGATGCTGACTTTATCGTTTTAGATAAAGATTTAGAGTTGGTAGCTACTTATCTTGATGGTCAAGAACGATTCCATGTATGAGAACCGCAGGTATTTTAATTAGTCTCCTTATATTTTTCAGAAAGAGCAGGGAAACCTGTTCTTTTTGCTTGTCAAGCTACTTGATAGTCTTCGCCTAGATTTGAATTGCTTTCTTAAGCGTGATATAATGAGACTATAATGTAATCAGGAGTAGGCTATGAAACGAATTGATGCGAAATTTTTGATAATGGGACTTGTTTTGCTGCTGGCGGGACTGATGTTTGGTCGAATCTTGATCCTTGTCGCAGGAGTAGCTTTCATTATCTATAGCTTTTTCAGTAAAGGGATGGAGCCGACCAAGGAAAATATCTTCAAACCCAAACCAATACTGAAGAAAAAGGAAAAGAAGTGAGCAGTTCTGCTCTTGTGAACACTATAGCAGCTGCCTTGCTGAAGGCAGTAGATGGAACTTGTAAAGGAGACATGAGATGAGAGAATATCTTTTGAACAATGGTGTTGGTATTCCGGTGCTGGGCTTTGGTACTTGGAAAGCTCAGGATGGCGAAGAAGCCTATCAAGCAACATTAGCCGCTCTCAAGGCAGGCTATCGGCACATTGATACGGCAGCCATCTATAAGAACGAGGAGAGCGTCGGACGGGCAATCAAGGACAGCGGCATTCCGCGGGAGGAGCTCTTCATCACGACCAAGCTTTGGAATGACATTCATACTTATGAGGAGGCTCAAGAGGCCTTTGCGGCCTCAATGGAGCGGTTGGGACTGGACTATCTGGACCTCTACCTCATCCACTGGCCGAATCCCAAGCCCCTGAGGGAAAACGATGCTTGGAAAAAGCGCAATGCCGAAGTCTGGCGGGCCATGGAAGATCTTTATAATCTCGGTAAGATTCGAGCGATTGGCGTCAGCAATTTCCTGCCTCATCACTTAGAAGCCTTGCTTGAAACAGCACGTATGACTCCTGCTGTCAATCAAATCCGCCTGGCTCCAGGTGTCTATCAGACAGAGGCGGTGAACTTCTGCCGTGAGCATGAGATTTTACTGGAAGCTTGGGGACCATTTGGTCAAGGAGAGCTCTTCCAAAATCCAGCCGTACAGGCTGTGGCAGACAAGTATGGCAAGACCATTGCACAAGTCGCGCTAGCTTGGAGCTTGCAGGAAGGCTTCCTGCCCCTGCCTAAGTCGGTCACTCCGAGCCGGATTGCCAGCAATCTGGACTGCTTTGACATCGAGCTAGATGCTGCTGACTTGGAAGTACTCAAAAATGTCAGCGGTTTGGCTGGTGGCGCTCCAAATCCGGATGGGATGGATTTTTAGATGCAAATCCGATTCTATCGAAGTTCAGATAGAGAAGCCTTGCAGTCTTACCATTTAACCGACTTGAGATTTACCAGCCATCCTAGCCAGACTGTCGTTGACTTGGAAAATCGCTATGCTATCTTGGGTCTTGAAGAACATCAAATTGTAACCTTTCTGATCTTGGATGCTGGAGAAAAGAAGTTTGCTTATGGCGGTCAGCCAGAGAGCCTGCTCCTTCGTAGCTTTTCAACGGATGAAGACTTTCGGATGCGAGGGTACGGTAGTCAGACGCTGAAGCTCTTGCCTGATTTCATAAGAGAGCATTTGCCTATGTATAAAAGCATCATACTAGGCGTCAATGAGAGAAATCAAGTCGCTTCCTATCTCTACCGAGAGACTGGTTTTAGCAAACAGCCCCAGCGGATATTAGGACCAGCTGGCTGGCAGGAAGTATATGAATTAAAAATATAAAAGTATCCCCAGTTTGAAAAGAGCTGGGGATTTTTCATACCTTGGCATGAAAACGCTATAAAATCAATCCTTTCTATGCTATAATAAAAATCAGAAGCATCATACAAAAATTCTCGTGTAAAGCAGAAGGAAATCAAATGAAAACAAGCCAGGAATTAGAAATTGAAAAACAGTTGATCCAGCAGTTGGCATCTGGAGAAAGCCAGTGGACCTATCGGAAAGATCTTAAGACAGAGGACCAATTGTGGGAGAATTTTTTTGCTAAGTTAGAGCAAAATAATCTGCCTGATTTGAAAGATCAGATGCTGACTGCGCAGGAGAAGGAGCAAATCAAAAACCAGCTCAACTTTGTCAACTACTATGAAGCAGCCAAATGGCTGGCAGGTGAGAATGGAATTGCAAAAGTCCAGGTTCAGCGAGAGGATGCCAGACTTGGAAAGGTTCGTCTCTCAGTTATCTGGCGAGACAATGTGGCAGGCGGCAAGTCTAGCTATGAAATTGTCCATCAAGTGGAGCGTGACAAGGCCTATCCAATGGATCCGAACCGTCGTCTGGATGTGACCCTGCTCATCAATGGCCTACCCATGATTCATATCGAGCTTAAAAGCCGTCAGAAGCCATTTTTGGACGCTTTTCGACAAATCCAGAATTACGACAAAGAAGGGAAGTTTCGCGGGATTTACTCCAGCCTGCAGATGTTTGTCGTATCCAATGTCATTGACACCCGTTATATCGCAGCTGCAAAGGAAAACAAGCTCAATGCGCAGTTTCTGACCAGATGGGTTGATAGCCAGAACCAGCCGGTTACAGATCTCTTTGACTTCGCGGAGCAGGTGCTGTCTATTCCGCGTGCCCATCAGATGGTCATGCAGTATTCGGTCATTGATGATGTGAGAAAGTCGCTTATTTTACTGCGGCCCTATCAGGTACATGCTATCGAAGCCGTCCGAGATGCCTCCATGCGTCAGGAGTCCGGCTATATCTGGCATACGACGGGCTCTGGAAAGACATTGACTTCCTATAAGGTGGCCCGGAATCTCCTGCAAATCCCAGCGATTCAAAAGACAATCTTTGTCGTGGACCGCAGAGAGCTCGATGATCAGACCACTTCTAGCTTCCTCTCTTATGCTGCCAATGATATCATTGATATTGATGAGACGGACAATTCTAAAGAACTGATTAGCCGTCTCTCTGAAGATAATAAAGGGCTGGTCGTTACGACCATTCAGAAGATTAGTGCCATGCTGCACAAGTTTGAAGAGGGACATTACCAGCGGGAATACAAGAAAATCAAAGAGCTCAGAGTAGCCTTTGTCGTGGATGAGTGCCACCGAGCTGTCACGCCACAGGCTCACAAGTCTCTCAGCGAGTTCTTTATCTACTCGCTCTGGTATGGCTTTACTGGAACACCTATCTTTGGGGAAAATAAACGCAAGCAGGTAGGGGATTTGGCTCAGACTACCCAGCAGCAGTATGGAGAGCGTCTGCATGAATATACGGTCAAAGAAGCCATTCATGACAATGCTGTGCTAGGTTTCAAGGTGGACTATCGCAATACCCTCATCACGGATGCAGGAGAAGAAGCTATACCAGATAGTGCCTATGAGCATGAAGATCATATGCTGGAAGTGCTGGATGCTATCCTCAATAAGAGCCATCGTCAGCTGGGTCTTGAAAATGGCGTTGGCCGGACTTATACTGCCATCCTGACTGTCAAGTCAATTCATCAGGCTCAACGCTACTATGACCTGCTCAAGCGGGTCAAGGAAGGTCAGACTCGAATTAAGGTCTCTGAGCGGACGAAGCGCGTGCTGCCAGACTTTCCTAAGTTTACTATTACCTACTCAGTGACAGAGAATGAAGAGGAATCCTCTGTCAATCAGGACAAGATGAAGCAGGCTTTGGATGACTACAATCAGGAGTTTGGCACTCACTACAGTCTATCAACTCTTGGGAGCTTTAATACCGATGTCAATGATCGTCTCTCCAGAAAAAAAGAGAAGTATCTCTATCGAGATGAACAGCTGGACTTGGTCATTGTCGTCAATAGACTCCTAACAGGTTTTGATGCCCCTTGCCTATCGACACTCTATATTGATAGAAAGCCTATGCAGCCGCAGGATTTGATTCAAGCTTTCAGTCGGACTAATCGGATCTTTGATCAGCGTAAGTCCTATGGACATATCATGACTTTTCAAAAGCCCCTAGCCTTTAAGGATGCAGTGGACGATGCCTTACGCCTCTACTCGAATGGGGGAGAAAATGAGGTGCTGGCTCCAGAATGGCCAGAGGAGAAAGCTAATTTTGACCGGGCTTTAGCTGACTTTCAGGGGCAACTATCTAGTAGCTCCGAGGAAGGACTGGCTATCGAAAGCGCCCCTACAGCCTTGCTGAAGAAGCTAGCCAAAAGCTATCAGCAACTGGACAAGTATATGGCCTCTATCCAGGTTTATGCGGAGTATGACAAAAAGACGCTTTATCAGGAGACTGGTCTCAGCGATGAGAGTCTGGAGGACTATCTTGGCCTGTATCAGAATATCCTAGCTGAGCTCAAGCTCCGCAAGGACGGTACAGACGAGGATGAGCCTTTGGATATCCTCTATGAGCTGGAATCTGTCCATATTGATGAGATCAATTACAGCTATATCCTCTCCCTCATCCAAGCCTTTATCCCTCAAGAGGATACAGACAGTCGAGAGCTGAGTCCAAAGGATGTCCAAGCTGTTGGTGACTATATCGCCAGCCTCAGAAAGACCAATCCAGCTTTAGCCCAGATTATCGCTGACCTCTGGCAGGAAATCCAGAAAGACCCTGAGAATTATCGTGGCCAGTCCATTTCCCACATCCTAGATCAGATGATTCAGTCAGTCATTGACCAGCACGTCCAGACCTTTGCTAAGAAGTGGCATGTCGGAGCAGATGAACTTCGCTACCTGGTCAACAACTATCGGAAGGGAGCGAAAAAGCAAGCCGGTGAAAGCCAGCTCAATCAGAGTCAGCGCTACCAGGACTACAAGTCAGAAGTCGAAAATGCCCTTAATCCTCTGCGATACAAAAAAGAAATCAAAGAAGCCTACACCCGACTGATTGAGGAGGTCATCGAGCCCTTGAGAGCGGGGAGGTAAAAACTAAATGTAATTTTCAAAACCTCGAAAAATAGTCTCTAGCTAAATGTCTACTCAATATAAATACTAAATACGAGCATTTACTAAAATTTTTAGACAATAGAGCTTTCGAATAGTCCTGTTTGTGAAAAAATACATGCTTTCTATCTGTCGTATGTTGTAATTTGCTATAATTTAAAAGCTTTCTAAAGTTTGAATACCAGCGTTTGTTAAAATTTTAAAGTATTCTAAGCGTGAAATGCCTTAATAATTCATTTTTAAAGAGAAATAATCCCTATCTGAAGTTGAAGAAATCATCAGGTGGGGATATTTTATGTCTTTGATTTTGAAAAAGTGTTATTTCAGGGATAAAAAATGACATTTCAGGGCAGCCGTACAAAAGATTTATCGCCACGTGCTATACTAAGTTCATCAAATTATTGGAGAGGTTTTATTATGACTACTAACTACACCATTCGTCCCTTGACCTATAGCAACTTTACTCACCGTGAGTTTGAAAGTTTGATGACGGATTCTCGTCAAATCATCACGAACTTTGTCAAGGCCAATAAAAACGAAGATATGTATAGCACGCACTTGGAGTCCTTTGCGAGCAAGTTAGAAGAGTTCCAGAAACAGCTAGCCAGCGTGGAAAAGAAACAAACAACGAGTCTGGCAGAGGTAGATAAGGAGCGGGACAGTGCTCTGGTCGGGCTCTTTACCCTGCATAGGGGATTTGCTAAGATAAAGGAAGCAAAGTTCAAGGAAGCCCATAAGACGCTAGATCCAGTTCTGACTAAGTACAAGGATATCACTAAGCATAATAACGATGTCGCAACTGCTGAGATTAAGAGTCTCCTCAAAACCCTCAAGGAAGAGCCTTACAATGCTGCAGTGACTGCGCTGGGACTCTCACCGGTGATTAGCGCAGTGACGACTGCTCAGGAAGACTATGATAAGGCCGAAGCCCTAGCGCGTGCAGCTAAGTCCAGCAAAGAAGTCGGTAAGACCAAGCAGCTGCGCACGGAAATCTCCCGCACTTATGACCTCTTTATGCGCTATACCGCAGCCTCCGCAGAAGCCTACCCAGAGAAAGCCCACTTTGCCAAACTCCTCAAGGATCTCAATACTATCCGAGACAGCAAGCGCCGCCTGGCCAGTCCAAATAAGAAAACCAAATCGGAACAAGCACCGGAAGCAGCAGGATAAAGAAAAATCCCTTAGAATTGTAAATTCTAGGGGGTTTTTGCATAAATACTTTATAGAATGTGGGATAATTGATATAATAATGTAAAACAAATCAACTTTGCATACGGATATCGTATTAAGTTTAGAAAAAATAAGTAAGGCTGCCTCAGACTAAGTAAAGGGCATTAAGCTTTTTAGAATTGGGGGGTAGAAAGGAATTAAATGGAAAAGAATGTTGCTGTGTATGAAATAACAGATGAAATCACTGAAATAGTACTTGATAACAATAAAATTAGAAATATTAATGAGATATTCGAAACAATTGTTAAGAATAGTTCGAGCCATGTTTCAGTAGTCGCAGAAGTTATAGAGGAGAGGGAAGGTGTTTTGAAAAAATTCATACAATCTCCTGAGGACTTTGATATTAATTTATTTCCTAAGAAGTTGTTAGAGTCTGAGAGAAGCTCTAGTACAAATTCTAGAAAGAAAAGTATTAGATCAGGTTTTCTTTTTATTAAAGAATCTGACGATAGTTTGTTATTATTAAAATTAGAAAAAACTTCTGTGGCTGATACAGAAACGTTTAAATTAGTAGCGCAGTTAGGGACAGAAAAAACTTATTATAAAGCCTGTATTGCAAGGAAAGATTTGTCAACAATTGAAGTTATTGATAAAAATAGGAAAGTTGCTAGTTATTGGATGAGTGATTTTCTTGGTTTACAGGAAGTTAGAAATAGTAGAATTAATTCTTTAGAACTTATTAAATTAGTTGAAAATAAGGAATTGTTTTCAACTCAAATTAAAGAAAAACAGAATTTTTCAGACATAGTTTCTGAAACCAAAGGTTATATCTTCGATCATAATATATTTGATAAATCAGAGTTAATTGATTATTTGAATTATAGAGGATTAATTGATATTCCTACTGATGTTGGAAATTATGAGGATGAATTTTTTGCAATAGAGGCTAAACAGCTAGATGCTAACTTTACTATTGATTCAAAAGTATTGCGTGATGAGTATAAAGATGAAATTAGAGTCTCTAGTGACACAGTCATTAAAACTGATAATTTTGAAAAGTTGAAAAGACGAAAACAAATTAAAATTGAAGACAACGAAATAATTCTAACTGTATCTGATGACTTTATAAATGAAGTTAGATCAAAAATAGGTAATATAAATGCAGAATGATTCTTGGCAGGGAACTTCTTATGTAATAGTAAATGATGAGAGTAATCGTGATTTAATTGATTTTTTGCAAGATAATCATGTTGAACTTGAAGAAGAAAATGGTAAGTATATTGTATACCAGAATAATACTACTACAATATTTAACTTGCACGATTACGTAAATACAAGGAAACATTTCTCAGAAATTGAAAAATATTTCTCAGATATTGATTATTCAAGAAATATTAATTTTATCTTTTGTGATAGTGATAATTGGAAAATAGAAGAAATTGATGTTAGGGATGAATTTGAAAAGTATGATAATGTTATTAGGTCCAATAATATTAATAGAGACATTAAAAACTTTTCTGTAAATTTATTGAGAAAAGTTGAAAACCCATCTCAAAAAATTTTGCATTTAAACAGAATTTTCATCTTATTATTCTTATCTACAAATACTGAAATAAAAATCTTAGAGAATGGTTTTGTATTTGATTTTAAGATTATTGAAGATAAGGTTTCAGTTTCAGAGAAATATGGTTTTTTAGAAGTTAAAACTAACGATATCGATTTGTTGAATAGTGTCTATGATTGGATTATTAGTGATACAGGTTACTATAACACATATAAGCAGCGATTAGATATTATAAGAAGTATTATCGTTAAAAATGGAAGCTTCAGAATAAATGAAGATATTATTAATAAAGCTGAAAGTATCTTTAAACGTATTATCAGTCAGGAAACAGATAAATATTTTGAAGAAGTTTCTAATTTGAAAAATGACTTTTTGAAAATTACAGAAAGGGAAAATGACATTTATCAATCTTTGCATTTAAAATTAATGGGGTGGATGATCGCTCTGGCATTGCTGATTTTTGATAAAATTAAAGATTATGATGGAGCGGATGTTATAAGTAGATTGCTTAATTCGAGTTCGGAAAAAACACAACTATTATTAGTGTTACTAGTTTGTGCTCTCGTTGTTATTTTAATAATCTATATTTTAGAAATATGGAAAAATCAAGATGAATATTGGAAATTAAAAGATTTCTATATAAATAGTCTTATGTTTAATGGAGACGACTTTAACAATAAAGTAAAGTTTCCTAATATAGATGATAGATATGTAGTATTAATTTTAGTAGTTGTTTTGCTATTGATTTTAAGAATATTTTTCTTAAGCAGTGTCTTTATTATAATTTTAGTAGGCCTATCACTTATTTATATAGTTTACATAATATTACGGACAAAAGGTAGAGTGGGAAATCTTTGTATAAAACTTAATAAAAAGGAAGAAAGTTAGTGAATAAAAAAATACATATTCCAGAAATTAGATTTCAAAATTATAGTGATAATTGGGGAGGAAAAACTCTTAAAGATTTATCTGATTCGATAGAGTATGGTTTAAATGCTTCAGCAACATACTTTGATGGTGTTCATAAATATGTTCGTATCACTGATATTGATGATAATTCACGAAAATTTATTTCTGAAAAAGTAACATCGCCAGATGTAAAATTCACACCTGAATTAGAAAATTTCAAATTACAAAAGAATGATTTGCTTTTTGCTAGAACAGGAGCAAGTGTAGGAAAAACATATTTATATGAAGAAAAAGATGGTGAGATGTATTATGCTGGATTTCTGATTCGTGCTCGGATTAAGGAAGCTGTTTCAGCAGATTTTATCTTTCAGCAGACTTTAACTGAAAAATACAAGCGATTCATTGATATTACCTCACAGCGTTCTGGACAGCCTGGAGTAAACGGAAAAGAATATGGTGAGTGGAAACTTGGTATTCCAAGTATCCAGGAACAATCCGCCATTGGCTCTCTTTTTCGCATCCTAGACGATTTACTGACTGCTTACAAGGACAACCTCACCAACTATCAGGCTTTTAAGGCTTCCATGTTGTCTAAAATGTTTCCCAAGGCTGGTCAGAAAGTTCCAGAAATTCGCTTAGCTGAATTTGAGGGGGAGTGGAAGAATTATGAATTATGGGAACTTATAGAAAACTATGAAGAAATAGTTTCTGGGAGAATAGGCTATCCAATTGCTACATCTTCTCGAACAGGACTTTATTTACAGGATGATTATTTCGGTGGCGGTAGAACTGGAATTGATGATACCCTTGATTTCCATAGAGTTCCAATTGGATACGTAACATACCGTCACATGTCTGATGATTCTATTTTTAAATTCAATAAAAATAATTTTCCTATGGATGTTCTTGTTTCCAAAGAGTATCCAGTTTTCATTAACAATAATCAATCAGATTTAAATTTTCTTCTTTATCATTTGAATAATTCAAAGCTATTCTTACGTTTTTCGACTATGCAGAAATTAGGCGGAACTAGAGTGAGGCTTTATTATAAAAATTTAATCACTTATAAACTGCGCACCCCTTCGGTTGACGAACAACGCGCTATTGGCTCTTTCTTCTCCAACCTTGACACGCTTATCAGCTCTTACCAAGATAAGATTTCTCGGTTAGAGACATTGAAGAAAAAGCTTTTACAGGATATGTTTATTTAGGATTTTATAAAAAGGAGATTATTATGACATCAGTAACGCAACGGATTTCACTAGTAAAACAGCCTCGTGGTGGTTTTTTGCCGGTCAAGCTCTTTTCTGAGGAGAAGCTTTCAGATGGGAAAGAACTGTTTAGTCAAGAAAATGTTTCCCCTAATTTAGTTGGGCTTTGTGTGGACTATCTTAGCCGGTTTATGATTGGTTCAGACAAGGAGCAGGCCTTTGAGATTTCTTTGCTAGGTGCTTCCTTGGCAGGAGTGGAAGCACTGGCGCAGGAGTTTCTCAGCAAGATTACCAATCTGGATGATAGCTCTATTTCAAACGCTTGTAAGCTGGTCGGCTTTGATGTGGCCTATCGGGCCGGGATGTCTTTTTATAAGCCGGTTGAGGAGATTGATCCGGACGAGCAGACGATTGCTAATATTCGTATCATGGTAGAGAGAAGTCTGGCCTTCTTTGCGGACTATGGTCCGGTGGTCAAAGATGGCTTTGACTTGAAAGGTGCCTATACGGACCTGATTACGATTGGAGACGGGGACTTTTTAACCGCAGATACCCTTTGGGATTTCAAGGTATCAAAGATAAAACCTAATAAAGATCATACCTTGCAGCTGCTGATTTATTACCTGATGGGGACTCGCTCTATTCATCCTGAGTTTAGCAGCATTGAATATTTGGGGCTTTACAATCCTAGACAGAATGTCGTTTATCGTTTGGCTATCTCAGACATTCCAAAGGAAACGATAGAATTAGTTGAGCGTGAGGTTATCGGCTATTGATAACTGCTCTGCAATTTCTCAAAACTTAACAACTAGAAAGAAACATATGACACAAGAAACAACTCAAACATCCCAGGGGCTTTATCAGGCCCTCTGGAACTCAGCAGATGTCCTTCGCTCTAAGATGGATGCCAATGAATACAAGTCTTATCTGCTAGGCATGGTCTTTTATAAATACCTGTCCGATAAGCTGCTCTTTTTCGTGGCGGAGACCATGGGAGAGGAGACGGAGGACTTGGAGCAGGCGCTGAATACTTACCGTGGCTACTATGAGGATGAGGAGACCAAGGCTGATCTAATCGATGTCATCAAGCAGGAGCTGTCCTATGCCATGGAGCCAGATCTGACCTTTACGAACTTGGTGCTGCAGGTCAATAGCGGTACTTTCCAGCTGGAGCATCTAGCCCAGGGCTTTCGTAATATCGAGCAGAGCGATGAGCTCTTTGAAAATCTCTTCGAGGACATTGACCTCTATTCCAAAAAGTTAGGAGCAACGCCTCAGAAGCAAAATCAAACGGTAGCTGCGGTTATGAAGGAGCTGGCTGTCCTAGATGTGGCAGGTCATGCTGGCGATATGCTGGGCGATGCCTATGAATATCTGATCGGCCAGTTTGCGACTGACTCGGGCAAGAAAGCCGGCGAGTTTTATACGCCTCAGCCCGTCGCAAAACTCATGACCCAGATTGCTTTTCTAGGGCGTGAAGATCAGAAAGGCTTCACTCTCTATGACCCGACCATGGGCTCAGGATCGCTGCTTCTCAATGCCAAGCGCTATTCTCATGAGGCAGGGACTGTCTCTTACTTCGGCCAGGAGCTCAATACGGCTACCTATAACCTTGCTCGGATGAATATGATTCTGCACGGCGTTCCGATTGAGAATCAATTTCTCCATAATGCTGATACTTTGGATGAGGACTGGCCGACCCAGGAGCCAACCAACTTTGATGGCGTGTTGATGAATCCGCCTTACTCGGCCAAGTGGTCAGCAGCAGATGGATTCTTGCAGGATCCGCGCTTCTCTAGCTTTGGTGCTTTGGCGCCTAAGTCTAAGGCTGACTTTGCCTTTCTCCTGCATGGGTTTTATCACCTCAAGCAGGCTGGTGGTGTCATGGCTATTGTCCTGCCTCATGGTGTCCTCTTCCGAGGCAATGCCGAAGGCAAGATTCGCAAGGCACTGATAGAGGAAGGGGCAATTGATACAGTCATCGGGCTCCCTGCCAATATCTTCTTTAATACCAGCATTCCGACGACTGTCATCATTCTCAAGAAAGACCGGACGAACCGTGATGTTTTCTTCATTGATGCGTCTAAGGAGTTTGACAAGGGCAAGAACCAGAATATCATGACGGATGCTCATATTGACAAGATTCTGAAAGCCTATAAGGCTAAGGAAGACGTAGATAAGTTTGCCCATCTGGCCAGCTTTGAAGAAATTGTCGAAAATGACTACAATCTTAATATTCCTCGCTACGTAGATACTTTTGAGGAAGAAGAAGTCGAGCCATTGACTGAGATTGTGACTAAGATCAATCGTACTAATAAGGAGATTGAAAGTAAAACAGCTGAACTTATAGACATGCTGGGTCAGCTCAGAGGCACAACGCCTGAAGCTCAGGAAGAACTAGAGAAGTTTTTGGCTGAGTTTGAGAAATAATATTTCATAAACATCCCCCATAACAAACCAATCAAACTGGTCCATTCCGCGCTAGTTCTGATTGGTTTTTCTTATTTCCGGATTTTAAGATGTATTTGTTCTGTATTTCAAATAAATAGAGACTTGAAACTTTATCATATAGCTGTTTTTGGC
>ERZ772942.856-NODE-856-length-12864-cov-3.345851_pt1 | contig 12864 bp, 4 predicted proteins | sample MGYA00511135_ERZ772942 | MGnify/ENA primary metagenome ERZ772942 (study PRJEB29015, sample SAMEA2738099) | human oral metagenome | biome: human oral; feature: human-associated habitat; material: saliva | place: China | collected 2265 ... | reverse complement strand
TGACGGTGAGGGTGTAGGCCACGTCATACTCGTTGGCGGTGCCGGCCACGAGGCGTGCAGTGCCCTCGACGGCCTTGGCCAGTTTCAGCGAGGCCGGGATGTCCTTGAGCTCCAGCCGGCAGGTGACGTTCTGCTGGTTGGCCAGCGTCAGGGTGCTGCCACTGAGCGAGCCGCCGTTGCAGACCCACTTGCCCGTCTGGTAGCCGGGCAGCGCCAGCGCCTGCAGCTCGTAGACGCCCGGGCGCACCCCGGCCAGCGTCACGGGCCGGCTGCCGGTGACACCCTGGATGTTGTTCGGGCCGCTGGCCGAGACCGCATGCTGGGCCGGCGTGGCCGTGCCGCCATGGCTGTTGGTGATGTCCAGCGCCAGCGTCAGGCTCACCGGCTGGTCCACATGATGCACGCGACAGGTGACATCGTCATGGCTTTGCAGCGAGAGCTTGCTGTTGGCGAGGTTCACGGCTTGGCCGCTGGCGTTCGTGCAGCTCCAGGTGCTGGCCGAGTAGCCGGGCAGGGTGCTGGCTGCCAGCGTGTAGGCGCCGGCCGGCACTTCCACCTGGGTCACGGCGGGCTGGCCGCTGCGGCCATCCACGAGGATGCGGCCATCGGCCGAGAGCGGGAAGTCCTCGGCCTGGGCGGTGCCGCTCAGGACGTTGGTGACGGTGTTGACAAGCGTGAGCCGCGCCGGTGCGCTGTCCTCGTAGACGATGGTGCAGACGGCGGCCTGACCCTTTTGCAGGTTCAGGCTGCTGGCCAGACCGGCCTTGGCGGTCCCGTTGGCGATGCGGGTGGCGCGTGCCCCGTCGATGCTGCACTGCCAGTCACTGTGCCAGTACTGGGGCAGGGTGGGGGCCGAGAGCGTCCAGTCCCCGGTCACGACATCGGCCTGGGTGACGGCGCTGCTGCCGCTGTTGCCCGAGACGGTGACCGTGCGGGAGGTGGCGGCCTCAAAGTGGCTGGCCGACAGCGGGACGCTGTCTGCCGTGGCCGTGCCGCCGTGGCGGTTGTTGACCACGCTCACCAGTGTGAGGCGCGATTCCTTGGCCCGCGGCAGATCCTCGTAGGCCAGGGTGCAGGTGGCCTTCTGGTCGTAGTCCAGCGCCAGGGTGGCACCCGTGGTGGTCGTGGTCTGTGCAGCCGCACCGTGCCCGGTGGTGATGACACAGCGCCAGTCGCCATGGCGGTAGTTGGGCAGCTCCGGCGCAGAAAGCGTCCAGGTGCCGGGCGCGACGTTGGCCTGGGAGATGGCAGCCTCGCCCGTGACACCGTGGAGGGTGGGGTCGGTGTCCTTGTCGTGCTGGGCCGACAGGCGCACGTCATGCACGCCCAGCTTGCCCCCGTGGTTGTTGGTCACCTGACCCACCAGCGTGAGCTGCGGCTCGGCACGGCCGGCATAGCGCACGGAACAGGTGGCCTCATCGCCCCAGGTGAGCGCGACGCTGGCGCCATCGACCGGGGCCTGGCCATTGACCACGCACTGCCAGTCGCTCACGGCATAGCCCGTCAGGGCCGGGGAGGACAGGACGTAGGTGCCGGGCACGACGTCCGTGCGGGTGACCGGGGCGCTGCCGCTGGTGCCCTGGAGCGTGAGCGCCGGGTTGCCCGGTCCCTTGGCCGTCAGCGCGATCTCGCCCAGCTGGGCCTTGCCGCCATGGGTGTTGTCGATGCTGGCCTGCAGCGAGAGCCGGGGCTTCTGGCGCGCTTCGGTGAAGTCGTAGCCGGTGGCATTCTGGTTGCCGCTCAGCGTGACGCTGGCAATGCTGCGGCCGTCGGTGGCGGGCTGACCGCCCTGCTCGCCGGCATGAGCCGTACCCGGCAGGCTGTCTGCACTGTTGGCCGTGACACGCGAGAGCGTGTAGGTGCCGTTGGGCACCCCGGCAAAGCGCACGAGCGCCGTGCCGCTGCAGTCGGCACTGGCAAACACGGTGTTGGCAGCACCCATGGCAAAGCCGTACTCGCCCTGGGCATTGCTGCGGGTAGAGAGCGTGACGGCCCGACCCTGGGCGTCCTGACCCTGCAGGAGAACGCACTGGTTGGGCAGGGCGGCATCGTCATGGTTGAAGGTGCCGTCCTGGTGACCGTCGATGTAGAGCCGGCCGGCCAGGCTGTTGAGGGCTATCGTGCGGATGCGCACGTTCAGGTCGGTGCCGGAATAGGTGTAGAGCAGGTGGCTGCTCGGATTGACGGGGCGGGCGCCGGCGTGGTTGGCAAAGATGTCGCCGGGCTGGGCGATGAGCGGATCGCTCGTCATCTTGACGCGGATCTCGTAGGGCTCGCCCGAGCCCAGACGCGTGAGCGTGGACTGGGTGCGGATGGCCGTGGTCTGGCCGATGTCGGCCGGGCAGCCGGCCTGGCCGAACTCGGAGGCCTGGCACCAGCGGGTGCTGCCGCCGGGCAGGGTGTTGCTGGCGTCACGCGCGTCGTTGTGGATCTCGGCAGGGGCACGGTTGGTGTAGTAGATGCGCATGCCCGGGTCGATGGTCGGGGGCTCGACGGCCTGCAGGTGGTAGGCGCCGGCATCGAAGCGCGAGGCCGGGCTGCGGCCGTTGAACGAGCGCGCGGCATCGGTCGTGCCATCGCCCACGAAGGGCAGGATGTCGATCACGTCGGGGATGTCGATCTGCCGCAGCGTCTGGCCCAGGGCATAGAAGGCGATGTCGTAATGGAAGGCCTCGCCCGGTTCGATCTCCTCCCTGGAGACGGTCTTTTGCAGCACGAAGCCGGGAGGCGTGTCGATGGTGACGGAGGCATCGGCCGACTTGGCGCAGGCCTTGAAGCCACCCGCGGCGGTGTCGAACTCGCAGTCCGGATCAGCATCGATGGCGCCGCCGCTGACCACGGCCTGGTTGCGCAGGGATGCGCCGTTGGGCAGTGTCAGCGCCAGGCGTGCACGGAAGGTGATGTCGGGCAGGAAGGCGCCGCCTTCCATGTCACCGCCCACGTGCGGGGTGACGTCCGTGTAGGTCCAGGTCAGGCGGGTGAGGCCCTGCGAGGGGGTATCCTCTTCCACCCGGGGCTCGACGGGCCGGCCGCCCTGGCGGCCGCTGGTGGGCACATAGCGCATGCCGCGCGGCAGCACGTCGGTGACGGTGACGGTGCCGGGGTAGGGCGGCAGCACGGTGGCGTAGCGCGGCAGAAGCTGGAAGGTGAGTGTGGTGCCGGCTGCCACGGGCTGGGTGGCATTGGACGGCTCGATGATCTTCTTGGTGATGCGGGTGGTGGTGCGCGCCTTGGTGACTTGAAGGTGGTCACGCAATTGGGCGTTCATGTCCCTCAGGGTGGCGGCATCCACGTTGTCGGCGTGAACTACGGCACGATTGCGGATGACGCTGCCCTCGGCGATCTCGGCACCTTTCTGGCGAAGCTGCGTGCCGGGGGTCTGGACGGTAATGCTCTCCGCCCAGGTCTTGCGCAGCTGTATCCCGTAGATGTGCAGGTAGGCGCTCTTGCCGCCGGGCAGGCTGTCCAGACTTCCCCGGACATAGGTGAGGCCACCGGCAGCCTCGGCCTGCGCAACGGTGTCATGCCAGGTGATGCCGGGGCCGGCGCAGGTGTCCTGTGCGTACTCGGAGCTGCCCAGACCCGAGTTGTCGCGGAGCAGCGGGCCGATGGCACTGTCAGTGCTGGCAAAGGAGGGGCCGGCGGCGCGAACGCCGTACTGGACGCGGGGATTGAGGCCCTGAGTATCGAGTTCAGCCCTGAAGTTCTGACCGGGATCGAAGGCGGTGCGGTCGATGATGTCGCACAGCGTCAGATTCCGGTAGGCCACGCTGCCCTGATTGTTGAAGCCCACCCGGCTCTTCACATGCTGACCATGAGCCGCGTAGTCGACAATGGAATCTCCCGAATAGCCGGGGTCAGCTGCGGTCCCGGTGGGCAGGGGCAGGGTCAGGTCAGGGCTGTAGACCTTGCTGGCATAGCCTTGCATCCGGTTGGTGATCTGGTACGTGAGCGAATCGTTTCCGGTGCGACCATTGGTGGCTGCCTGCCCGCTGATGGAAGTGGCTTTGAATTCGCGCAGGGACAGTTGGTGCTGTACCGGGACTGCTGGCGGATATTCGGCCAGGTCGGTCCAGAACACAACGGCCTTGTTGGCCACCCAGTATTCGTCGGGTGGAATGGATTCGCCGCTGCGTTTCACCGTCGGGGTTCGGGCCAACGTGGTATCCACGCCAGTCAGGCGGATGCGGACGGTCTGGTTGTCCGGAAGGCCATTGGCTGTGGGTACAGCGGCGCAATCGCCGCCGTTGGCGACGATCCAGTTGCTTGTGTTGCGTGCGCCCGTGTCGCCCACACGCTGGTGGACGTTGATGGCTTCACCGGACAGAAGGCTGGGGCGGCCGTCCCAGACGCTGCCGCAGCCGTCGGCGAAGCTGCCGGTCGGCATATTGTTTGGGGACGTATTGTCTTTCGTGCGCCAGTTGTCCAGTCGAACCGACTGGGGATAGCCGCTGACATCAAGGGCGATCTCGATGGGCTTGGTGGGATCAAGCTGCTCGACGCCTTTTCTGCCGTTGCCGTTGGGGTTGCGGGCCAGGAGACCCACGAGCATGCGGTGGTAGAAACCGTCCTTGCCGTTTGGGCCCCCTTCACCCTGAAAACCGTAGGCCTTGGGGTTGCCGTTGTAGCTGGTTTCGATCACCACATCGTAGGTGGGCGCTGCACTGATGGTCAGCGCGGGAGGCAGACTGGCAGCAGACAGTCCGGCCTGTCCGACGGCACTCACTTTCAGGGTGGGGGCGGGCAGCTGGGTGCCGTTCCTGTTCGACCCCAGAACCATGGCGGTGAAGTTGCCGGAATTGGTGCCGGCCCCGGTGTAGTCGGGGACGGCACAGATCATTTTCTGGCGATCGACTGAAACGCTGGACTTGCCCTGCAGGCAGGTTGCGGGGGCGCTGGCAGGCCATTCGGCCATCGGTTTTCCATCGGCGCCACGGGGCAGGGTCATTTCAACCAGTACATCCTTCGTGCCGCCGGCATAGGAGATGGCAACCTGGTAGTTGATCTCGTCATGGGTGCGCACGATGCCATTCTTCGGGCCACTGTCCAGACCCGGACCGTCGGAGGGGTCCCAGCCCGGTGTGCCGTCGGCGGTGAGCGTATATCCGACGTTCGTGATGGCGGCGTGACCCGGAAGCGACCATATCGCCAGGGCGGCCAGCAGGGCGGTGGCCAATGGCGATTTTCGGGGAGATGACGGATGGGACGAAGGTTGCAGGTCGGGAAGGGCGCTCGGGGTGAGTGGCGTCATGGGATTCACCGAGAGAAAGCGGACATGGGCAGGCGCTCACGCTGAGGCGCGAGGGTCCTGCCCATGCCGGGAACAGAGAGAAAGCCTGGGCGGCAGTCGTGGCTGCGTCGGGTCAGCGATCCAGCGTGTGGTTGACGCTCGGGTCGCTGCCGCGGAAGAGGCGTTCGTCGAACTTGAAGCGCAGGCGCAGATAGGCGCCGCGGCTGGTGTATTCCGATCCGGCCAGGTCGTAATCGCGGAAGCCGGCCCAGTTGTAGCCGCCCGACAGCCAAAGGTTGGAGGTGAGCAGGTAGCCCAGTTCGGCACCGAAGGCATTCTGGCTGTTGAGGTGCGGGCTCCACATCCGGTAGGCGAGGGCACTGACATCCCAGCGTTCGGTCAGGCTGTAGGTGGCGCGGCCGCCGGCCAGCCATGCGCGGAAGCGGCTGTCGCCACTGGAGAAGTGGTCGGTCTGGCGCTTGCCGGCCAGGCGACCGGTCAGCCACCAGTTGCGGTTCGGATGCCAGTCGGAAACCAGGCTGGCAATGTGCTTCAGGTAGCCGTCGGACAGCGGCTGGGCGCTGGCGTCGGCCGCGGCCTGCAGCACCGGGTCACGCCGTCGCCAGTATTCGTAGCGGAACAGGGTGTTGACCCGGTTGGTGTCGGTGTCCCGGTAGGCGAAGCCCAGCTGGAAGCGGTTCTCGTAACGCTTGGCCGCACTGCTGCCGAAATCGTTCAGCAGATAGTAGTTGCGCACCAAGGCCGTCCAGTCACGGTTGAGCTTGCGTGACAGGCTGATGGTCGACAGCCAGCTGTCGTAGCCGGACAGGTACGGATCGGCCTGTGCCGTGGCGGTGGCGCCTGCGGCACGCTGGCCACCGGTGTGCCGCCATTCCAGACGGTTGGCGAGCTGCCAGCGCTCGTTGGGCTGCCACTGGATGCCGGTGGTGATGGCAGTGGCGCTGCGGTCGCTACCGTCGAGAACCTTCAGGTGCTCGGCGCCAGTCTGCAGCGACAGGCGGGGAGACAGGCGCCAGATGTTGCGGATACCGTTGGCCCACTGTGCCTGGCGGGCGCTGATGGCGTCATACATGCGGTATTCGCTGTAGAGGGTGCCATCTTCCATGTATTCGGTGTCCAGACCGAACACGAATGCGTCGCTGCGGTAGGGGCTGGCCACCTGGGCGCCCGTCCGCGGATCGGTGACGGTGGCACTGGTGGCCACGCTGGACAGGCCGGTGTTCCATTCGTAGCGGCCGAACAGGCGCGTCTTTTCCTGCAGGCGGTAGCTGGTGCCCAGGGCGGCGCGCTTGTGCTCGTGGTGATGCAGGTCCTGCTCCACCTCGGCACCGATGCGCCAGCGGTCGGTGGCCAGGACCGACAGGCCCAGCTGGGCCGCGGTGTATTCCACCGGAACGCCGGCCAGGCCGGTGCCTACGCTGCTGCCATAGCTGGTGCTCCAGCTGGTACCGGTGTTGTAGAGCGTCTCGCCGCGGATGGGGTCCAGTGCGGTGTTGCTGCTGCCGTACATGCCGCCACCGAAGCCCTGATCGACGATGCCGATGCCGTAGGGGGCCGTGAGGTTGCTGGCCGTGGCCAGACCATTCTGGCTGGTGTTGCCGGCTTGTTCGTCAACACGGTTGGCACCGACTTCCACGCGCACCCGGGGTGACAGGTCAAGCTGCACGCCGGCCTGGATCTGGGTCCGTTCCGCATCGGTCTGGCGGTCGGTGACGTAGTGGCCACGGGTGTAGACGGCCACGCCGACCTGATGGCGGGATTCGTCCTTGGCGGCAGGGGAGGTGGCGTCTGCAGGGGCTGCGTCGGCGCTTGTTGCTGCGCTGTCTGCCGTGTCCTGCGTCCGGGGTTCGGCCACAGCGTCGCGCAGCACGCGGCGGGCCTCGACGCCGGCCTGGCGCTGACCGCCGGCAAAGGAGGAGGCCGGGTTGTTGAATCCGATGTCGCTCTGGCCGTACCAGGCGCCGATGGCTCCCTTGTCGCCTTCGTAGCCGGCTTCGGCACGCCAGGCGTTTCCGGCCACTTCACCGGCGTTCTGGTCGGGCGTCAGGTTGTAGCGGCGGCCACTGACCGAGTCGGCGCTGGAGCGGGTGCGGGCGATCTCGGCGCGGACCCAGCCGTTCTCACCCAGGGTGGCGCCCACGTTGGCGCTGCCCATCTCGAAGGGGGCCAGCGGGTTGCGATCCTTCACCCAGGCGGCGCCGATATCAGTGCCCTCGGTGGGCTGGAACTGGCCGTTGGCACCGTAGACCCAGTACTTGCGGCCACCCTGGTCCACCTCGTAGGTGATGCGCAGCGAGACCGGGTTCAGGTTCTCGTCCAGCGACGGTACGGGACGGTTGAGCAGGATGCGACCGCTGAAGGGCTCGAAGGTGTAGTCGATGAAGCGGGTGAGGGGCTTGGTCTCCAGGATGCGTGCCGGGGCGTGGCGGTCGCGCACCACCATCACCACCTGCTCGGTGCCCAGCACGGCGTTGGTGGCGTTGGTGACGGTGTAGGGGCCGGAGATGCCGCGGCCGGGGAATTCCTCGACGACCTGGCGCAGGCTGTCGTGGGCCGCAAAGCTGTCGAAGAAGCCTTTCTTGCCCTCGATGTGGCCACGAACGCCGGTCATGGCACGTTCATACTGGCCCAGGTCACGGTTCTGGAGGCGGGCGACCTTGCCCTGGCCGGCGCGCTCGGAGAAACCGCTGCCGGTGGTGATGTCACCATAGAGCAGGTAGTTGCGGTCCTTGTCCAGGCGCACGTACAGGCGGCTGTTGCTCTGCGCGTCGAAGCCCACCAGCGAGCTGTCACCGTAGACGGGGTACCAGCGCTCGGGGTCCAGGTCACGGAACAGGCGGTTGTTGTCAGGGTGTTCGCTGTCGTAGGCCATGGTCAGCAGCATGTCGCCACGAACCTTGCCTTTCAGGAAGAAGGCGCTCTGGGCGCCGGCCGTGCGCTTGCCGTTGCCGCTGCTGCGCGTCCAGTTCTGGATCTGGTCCTCGAAGCCGTCGCTGGGACGGGCCTCGTCCAGACGCAGCGAACGGTCACGACGCAGCGAGATGACGCCTTCGACGAAGCCGGCGGCGATCATGTCGCGCAGCTCGGGCACGAAGTCGATCTGGCCTTCCACATGCACGGGGCCGGCCGAGACGCGCAGTTCCACGGTCTGCGGGGTAGGGGGGGCGAGCAGCAGCACCTCGGCGTGGCCATTGGTCAGTGCTACGCGCAGGCCGGGTTCCAGCGGGTTCAGATCGGCCGGGAAGAGACCTTTTTCGTCACTCTTGGCGCCGGGCAGCTGAAGGCGTCCGGCCGAGACTTCGACGTTGACGAAGCTCTCACCCATGACGCCCTGGTTGTCGGCGTCGAAGGCGCGGATGCGCAGCTTCACGGGGCTCTGGCCGTCGGCAGGCACGTTGTTGCGATCCACCTCGACCGTGATGCGGGCGATGCCGTCCTTCAGCGGCTCGACGGGCACGATGTCCTGCATGACCCCGGCTGGTGCCGTGGGCAGGATGGCGCGCTGCAGGTCGGCACGGCCGGATTCCAGCGTGGCGGCATCCAGTGTGTCAGCCCAGCCGTTGGGGGCGCCCAGTGCATAGACACCCAGCAGCGGTGCTGTCCAGCGCAGCGCGTGCCGCTTTGTGCGTGCTGTTTGCTTACGGGAACGCTTGACCTGTTTCTGATTGCCGCTCATCTGAGCCCTCTGTGTGCAGGGTGCAGGCCACGCCTGCCGTATGCCCGTCCTCCTGCAGCCTGCCGGGGCGCATGCATGGCGCTTGCCGGATCTGCAGGAACACGGGCGGTTGTCCGAACGTGAACCGCCTGCGAGAGCCCTTGAAAACGCACCGATCATGGTGGGTAGTGAGACTTGGAACTACCTGTCATGTCGATGTCACGATCGCGTGATGGTGACAAATGTGTTCCCAGCCCTCGGCCAGCGGATTTTCATTGTGTCGGTTTTCTCTTGAGGATCCGAATTTTCAGCGGCCGTTTTCAGCGTGAAAGGAACGCTTTTTCGGAGGCAATCGATCGATGGAAAACGAGGGGTGACGGAAGGTGGCAGGCGTTCTGCCAAGGCCCTGTCTTTCAGGATGTTTTGTTGTTCTGCGGCGGCATGTGTCATGCGGTGTCATGCCTGGGATGAACGGCTTGTTTTCAGGGGCGAATGGCGCCTGTTTTTATCGATGGGGCTTTTCGGTCTTGTGTTTCATGCCTTTCTGGGCTGTTGTCCAGTCTTCCGGTTTTCCATGTTTTTGCTCTTCAGTTGTGCCTGCTTTTGTTTTTTTATTGATGCCGGAACTTGTCCTGGTGATTGGCGCGCAACGGGTATTGGACAGTCGGGCTGAAAATCCTGATGGAAGGCGTTTCATGAGGGCATTTCATGTCCGTGGCGTCGGGGCAAAAGTCAGGGCGAAAAAAAACCAGCCGGAAGGCGGGTTGGTGGGGCATCGGGAAACCGATGCCCGGGGGCTGGGCGGCTTGCGCCCAGAGGCCGCGGCGGCAGGAGGCGCCTGCCGCCGGGTAGGCCGGATCAGGCCTTGGCGGCGTCGAAGCGACGGGCCACTTCGTCCCAGTTGACGACGTTGTAGAAGGCCGCGATGTAGTCGGGGCGACGGTTCTGGTAGTGCAGGTAGTAGGCGTGCTCCCAAACGTCAATGCCCAGGATCGGGGTGACACCAAGGCCCTCGCTAAGGGGGTTGTAGGCGTGCTCCCACACGTCCAGACCCAGCACGGGGGTGTTGCCGCTGGCGCCGGCAGCCTTGCCCATCAGCGGGCTGTCCTGGTTGGCCGAGCTTTCGACCACCAGTTTCCCTTCGGGGCTGACCGACAGCCAGGCCCAGCCGCTGCCGAAGCGGGTGAGGGCAGCCTTGGTGAAGGCGTCCTTGAAGGCGTCGAAGCCGCCCAGGTCACGATCGATGGCGCTGGCCAGGGCGCCCGTGGGCTTGCCACCCTTGTTGGGGGCCATGACGGTCCAGAACAGCGTGTGGTTGGCGTGGCCGCCACCGTTGTTGCGCACGGCGCCACGGATGGCTTCCGGCAGGCTGTCCAGGCGGGTGATCAGCTTCTCGACAGGCTCGTCGGTGGGGAGACCGGCGCCTTCCAGGGCGGCGTTCAGGTTGTTGACGTAGGTCTGGTGATGCTTGGTATGGTGGATTTCCATCGTCTGCGCGTCGATGTGCGGCTCGAGCGCGTCGTAGGCATAGCCAAGCTTGGGCAGGGTGTAAGCCATGTAGAGATTCTCCTGAGGATGACAGTGATAGCCCGGTCGGCCGCCATCCCGGCAGCGGCAGGGACCGGGAGGGGAAACCTGGGGCCCGACCCCGGGGGGTCAGACCCGGCTGAAGATGAGGGTGGCGTTGGTGCCGCCGAAACCAAAGCTGTTGGACATGATGGCGTCGAGCTTCATGTCGCGGTTCTCGCGCAGGATGGGCATGCCCTCGGCCTTCTCGTCGAGCTTCTGGATGTTGGCGCTGCCGCAGACGAAGCCGTCCTGCATCATCAGGATGGAGTAGATGGCCTCGTTGGAGCCGGCAGCCCCCAGGGCATGGCCCGACAGCGACTTGGTGGAGCTGATGAGCGGGATGTCGCCGTTGGCGAAGGTGGTGCGGATCGCTTCCAGCTCCCGGGTGTCCCCCACCGGGGTGGAGGTGCCGTGGGCGTTGATGTAGTCGATCTTGCCGCCGTGCTGGGCCAGGGCCATCTGCATGCAGCGCACTGCGCCTTCGCCGGAGGGCTGGACCATGTCGTAGCCATCGGAGGTGGCACCATAGCCGGTGAGCTCGCACAGGATGTTGGCACCACGGGCCTTGGCGTGCTCGTACTCTTCCAGCACCAGCATGCTGCCGCCGCCGGAGATGACGAAACCGTCACGGTCGGCGTCGTAGGCGCGGCTGGCCAGTTCCGGGGTGTCGTTGTAGCGCGAGGACATGGCGCCCATGCCGTCGAAGAGCATGCTCATCTGCCACGAGACTTCTTCGCCGCCACCGGCAAAGACGATGTCCTGCTTGCCCAGCTGGATGAGTTCGGCGGCATTGCCAATGCAGTGGGCACTGGTGGAGCAGGCCGAGCTGATCGAGTAGTTGACGCCCTTGATCTGGAAGGGCGTGGCCAGGCAGGCCGAGACGGTGGAGCCCATGCACTTGGTGACGCCGTAGGGGCCCACGCGCTTGATGCCGCTGGCCCGCAGCACGTCGGCCAGCTCCACCTGCGACGACGACGAGGCGCCGCCGCTGCCGGCGACGATGCCGGTGCGCAGGTTGGACACCTGTTCGGGGGTGAGCCCGGACTGGGTGATGGCCTCCTGCAGGGCGATGTAGGAGTAGGCGGCTGCCGGTCCCATGAAGCGCAGGATCTTGCGATCGATGTGCTCCTTGGGATCAAGGGCAATGTTGCCGGCAACCTGGGAGCGCAGCCCCATGTCCCGATAGACGGGGTCGAAGGTGATGCCCGACTTCAGTGCCCGCAACGATGCCAGGACCTCCTGGCAGTTGTTGCCCAGACTGGAGACGATGCCTATACCGGTGACGACGACTCGTTTCATGTTTTGGCTCCCGGATGCTTGCGTGACAGGCGATGGGCGGGGTTCCTCGGCACGGAGTTCAGAAGTCGTCCGTGCTGGTGAACAGACCCACGCGCAGACCGTTGCCTTCGTAGATTTTGCGGCCGTCCACGCTCATCTCTGCATCGGCGATGCCCAGCACCAGCTTGCTGTTCATCACGCGCTTCATGTGGATGTGATAGGTGATCTTGCGGTGCTTGGGCAGCACCTGGCCACTGAACTTGACCTCGCCGCAACCCAGGGCACGGCCCCGGCCGGGGGCACCGGTCCAGCCCAGGAAGAAACCGACCAGCTGCCACATGGCGTCCAGACCCAGACAGCCCGGCATGACGGGGTCGCTTTCGAAGTGGCAGCCGAAGAACCACAGGTCGGGGGGGATGTCCAGCTCGGCGATGATCTCGCCGCGGCCGTACTTGCCGCCGTCGCGGTTGATCTCGACGATGCGGTCGACCATCAGCATGTTGGGCAGGGGCAGCCGGGCATTGCCGGGGCCGAACAGCTGGCCCTTGCCGCAGGCGATCAGTTCTTCTTTGGTGTAGCTGTTTTGGGGAACGAACTCGGTCATGTCAGTCCTTGGGACGGGCGGCGGCGTGCGGGATGGCCTGTGAAGGGGCCGACCGGGCAGGGGCCCGGCCCGTCGGTGAGGCCGTTTTCAGTAGAAACCCTCAATGGTATGCGCAAATTGGCCATTCTTGATGAATGGCGATGGGGTATCGGGTTTTTTTGCCGAATGGAACCGTCCGGCGCGAAGCATGCCTGCTGCCCCGGTCGGCTGTCAATTGGCGGCAACCAGGGGCATGGATCTGTTCGATTTTGTGTCAGCCATGCCTGACACCGGCATCCTGCCATCCGCCTCCGCCTTGAGATGCAGATGACAGGATGTCGAGGACAGGCTTTGGGGCCGGTGACGGGGCGATGGCGACGGTGGATCCGACGGGGGTGCGCAGGGACTGGGTCACGGGCGGCCGGGGGCGGGTCCGGACGGTGTCGGACGGGGCCGCGTCGGGGGCGGTACGGACGGACGGGCTGGGCCGGGTCACCGTGACGACCGGCGATGACGGGGCCGACCGGG
>ERZ772942.855-NODE-855-length-12917-cov-3.428238_pt1 | contig 12917 bp, 14 predicted proteins | sample MGYA00511135_ERZ772942 | MGnify/ENA primary metagenome ERZ772942 (study PRJEB29015, sample SAMEA2738099) | human oral metagenome | biome: human oral; feature: human-associated habitat; material: saliva | place: China | collected 2265 ... | reverse complement strand
CTTGGCAATGATGTCGTGGTCGTCAACCACAATGATCGAGCACGCCTGATCCACATTGATCTCCTCATCACGACGCATGATTCAACAACGAAGCCAGCAGACGCAGCCGACCCGCACCAGCAGACAGATTAGTTACGGGCCGACGACGTCAACACCCCCACCAGGCGAATCAGCAAACTTTCGCCAACCTTTCAGGCGCGGCAGGCAAGACCTCCCTAGGAATGAAGCCAAATACTCCCAGGACGACACGTCAATCATTGACGACTCAACACTCCACTCTGATGCAGATCTATTTCTACCGCTTCATCGATTGACCACATTATGAGACAGGGCACCACACCAGCATCCTTCGGCGCGCGCACTCACTTGACGGCATCCGCTACATGCTCTGAGTTTTTCTACTACATCGACAGGCGCCACTTGTGCCACTCCACAATAAAATGCGCCCACACTCAATAATGCGCACGCATTACCACATACCAGCACCCCTCGGTAGGTCTTACTTCTCAGTCTTAACACTCATACTGGTCTATTACGCCGCGGTCTCACTAATCTCGGTTCTGCCAAGCGAATGCGAGCCAGGACAGCGCCGGCGCCTGCGCGCAACGATGCGTCTACCACTCGCCTCGCTTTCCTCTCCGAATCCCGAATCGTTGAGTTAGGAACCCCTGAGATGGCATATGAGCAGACGAATGCCGTGGTCGATTACTACGAAGAGTTCGCACTCCACAAAGAAGACTCAACGCAAAAAATTCTCAAGGATCTCAAGAAGGTTCAGCGCCAGTGGCGAACGCTCGGGGTACGCAGTGGAAGAGAAGGTAAGGAAGCGAACGAGAAACTTAGGCTCATAGAGAAGGCGCTTCAAGCATTTCAGAACGACGAGTCACGGCGCGCCTACGACGAGTCGTTAAAGCAGGCCCCGAAAGCTACCAAGTCCGAAAAGAAGACGGACTGGATCAATGAGTCATGGAAGTACTACTTCGTTGGCGACAATGGTCCCGCCAAGATTGCAGCCACGAAAGCCCGCAGTGCTGAGAACGACAACCCACAATGCTACGTCGTGTCAGCGTGGGTGGAGCTTGCCGAAGCATGGGGTAGTGACGCCGAAAAGCGACAAACGTACCGAAAGGCCAAGGAGTACGCCGACGAATCGTATGTCCTCGACCTGAAAAAAGAGTCAACTTCGCCCGTGGAGTCTGCTTCCGGGCAATCGGGCAGCACACCAATGCGATCGAATGCTTTCTTCGCGCTCTCCAAGAAGCCAACCCATTTACATTTTGCGACATTGCATGGAGAGCGGCAGAATCATACACAATTCTCAGGGAGTACGACAAGGCAGTCGACATCTGCCTGATCGCTCTGAAAGTCGGAGCAGAAATCGAGGACGATATACTGCTACACAAGGTCTACCAGTCATGTTATGCAGCCCTAGAAGCAAAGTGTCTACACTTCCACTTCAGTGTCGATGAAATTACTCGCGCTTACGAAGAGAAGCGACTCAAAGAGAGTGATGTTGTCAACTCCTTGAACGACTTCCGCAGCATGCGCAACCACATCATCAACCAGAATATTCGGTCACACCTACTGTCGAAGCTATCGAGCTTCATTGAGGCACACATCGGCCGCCTCGAGCTCATCGAACAGCGCATCACTGCAATCAAGAACGCCCCGAGCGACGAGTTGGCTAACACTGACGACCTGAAGCCTGGCGAGCCTCCAAGTGTCAACATTTTACTATGGTCGCTCGGCATTGCAGCCCTTATCGGCATCGCCGCTTACTCATCTGGAGATAGCGCCCTTTACACCGGACTCATATTCCCATTGATCGGGGTATTGGGATACTTCACAGTCCTGCAGAACCACGATCAGGATACAGCCAAGTACGAGAAGGCCTGCCGCGACGCTCGCACCGCACAGAAGGAGGCTCGGGCCGCTCAGGGGCGTGCGCGTTCACTTGGTGCTGTTGAGATCAAGGTACTTGAGGACCAGTTGCGCGAGATGAAAATGGACATCGAACCTAACTAGACAGTACTAAGGAATTATCACCATGGATACACGTGTTGCCGACCAGCTGCGACTCCGAGGTGGCCACCTGGACTTTATCGGTCGTAGTCACATCTGGATTGATGATTATGACCGAGCCGACTCGGTGCGCTTCGCCCAGTTCGCACTCGCCAATGCACTGGCCCGCACTGCACCAGGGCAGCTAGAGGTGCTCGTCTTCGATGATGCGCTCAGGGGCATTGCGGCACCGTTCCAGGAGGTCAACAGTGGCGGGGAGAAGATCCTGCGCCATATCAACGACGTGCAGGAGCTGAACGAGACCATTAAGTACCTGCACGAGCATGTGCGCTCAGTGCTCAACGTCATCCAGGGCCGCACAGAGAGCCTGCTGGACTTCCGCCAGCAGCTCTCACCCAAGGTGGAGGGCTTCAAGTTGGTCGTCCTCTCGACGATCTACGACCTACTGAGTGACGAGATCAAAGACAAGCTGACCGTCCTGCTCAAGGCTGGCCCGGCTGCTGGCGTCACTTTTCTCATCCACTCCATGAAGCTCAAGGTCAACGAGGAGATTCTCAACCTGACGCAGCTATGCGATGTTGACGAGCGTACGGTCTACGGCGATGACGGGGCGGTGCGGGGGCAGTTCGAGCCGCAAAATGCCGATGACCTCATCTCAGTTAGCCGACACGTCGCGTCGGCGGTTGCCAATGCGCAGGTGGAGCCAGTGGCCTTCAGCGAGGTGCAGCCGCTGGACGCGCCGTGGTCGCAGTCCAGTCGAGACGGCATCAGCTTTGCAGTGGGCACCTATGGGATGTCCACCATCGAGGTCACCCTCGGCGACGAGCTCAACCAGCGCCACAACGCCTTGATCACCGGCGCGGTCGGGCAGGGCAAGTCCAACCTCATCTCGGTGGTGGTGCACTCCCTGTGCCAGCGCTACTCCCCTAGCGAGGTCGAGTTCTACATGCTCGACTTCAAGGAGGGCGTCACCCTCCAGGCCTTCGCTCCAGACCCGCACACCGGTTCATTCCTGCCGCACGCTCGCGTCCTGGGGCTGGACGCCGATCGGGAGTACGGCGTCAACGTCCTGCGCCATCTCTTCGCCATCTACCGCCAGCGCATGGCCACCTTCAAGGCCGCCGGCGTGCAGAACATCCGCCAGTACCGCCTGGCTGATCCCGAGGCCGTCATGCCCCGCATCGTGGTGGTCATCGACGAGTTCCAGATGCTCTTCGGCGAGGATGACGACACCGCCGAGAGCGCGGTCGACTTACTGGTGAAGGGTGCCCGGTTGTTCCGCGCCTGCGGCATCCACTTCATCCTGGCCTCCCAGACGATCAGCAGCGGCTACCTCCTGGGTGGCACCGCAGGCGAAGGGCTCTTCGGCCAGGTGCCGGTGCGCATCGCTCTGAAGAACTCCTTGGCGGAGTCCCACGCCACGCTGGGGTTCAAGAACGACGCCGCAAGCCACCTACGCTCCAGAGAGGCCATCGTCAACCTCGACTACGGCGAGCTGTCCTCCAACCGCAAGACCACCATCGCCTACGCCGACGACGCCATCCTGGCCAAGCTGCGCACCGCCTGGTGGCAGCAGGCCCGAGACACCGTCGCCCCGCCTGAGGTCTTCGAGGGCGAGCGCCGCCTCAGCCTGCACGACGACGCACGCGTCCTACCGTCGCTCCACGCCGGCCAGGCGATGCTCGGCAGACGCATCAGCGTCGGTGCCGCACCACTCACGGTCGAGTTCACGACCGACGTCGGTCGCAACCTGGCGCTGCTTGGCACCGGACCGGGCCATGCCGTCCTGCTCAACACTGCGCTCTCCCTCCTGCACAGCACGCCCGCTGCCGAGCTCATCCTCCTTGACCTGATCGGCAACTGGCACCTACCGGCCCATAACGCCGTGCGCGCCACCTTCGAGCAGCAGCTCACCAAGATCGGCGGTACCTACCGCGTTGTCGGCAAGCACCAGGCTGACACCCTTGTCGATGAGTTGGCCGAGCAGGTCGCTGCCCGCGCCGACGACGCCAGTGCCCCGCCGGTCTATGTCGTCGGGTTTGGCCTGGAGCGCTGGCGCAGCGACAGCGACGACGTGCAAGAGCTAGCTAAGTCTGCCCCAACCGTAGGAATCCATCTTCTGGGCTGGTGGACAAAACTCGACTCCTTCAAGGAAGTTATGGGTTTCGACGGAGACGCATCCTTCGATATCCGCGTCGCCATGCACCTCGATTCAGCATCGGCATGCGACATCTTCAAAGAACCACTCCTGGCCTGGACACCACAAGACAACCGCGCCCTTGTTTGGGACAGCGCAGTGATGAGTACGCCGCAAGGCGTCATCCCGTACACCGTCATACCCTCGATGAATTGACCATCTTGCAAAGTCTGAGCGAGGAGGCTCTACGATCATGGCACTGTCCGAGATAATTTCAACCATCGAAGATATCAAACGCGACATCCAAAACCAGCAAAAGCAGATCAACCTTTTCAAGAAGAGCAACCAAAACAACATCAGCCGCGTCCAGGCCGAACTCAAAGGCGGCCGCAACAACCACGACAAGAACATGCTTAAAGCCCTGACGGATGCCGCCAGCAGCCTTAAAAAAGCAGAGACCGCTCTCCAACAAGCCGAAAAAAGCGCCGCACAAGCTGCCCGAATCTAAATCGCTCACACACCGAAGAATAGACGATGCAGAACTTAGCCGAGGTCATCACAGCCGTCCAACAGATCGCAGACGACGCCAGCAAACTCGGACAGGGCGCTAACTCGACGGCAGAAACGCTACGCAAAAAAGCACAGAAGCTGAGCATGGTATCCAAACCATCAAAGAGCGGCGCAGCCGCCGCACAGCAAGTTAGCAGCGCCGCCAAATCTCTCGCCAACTGCAGCATGGCCATGTCTGCCCTACAGAAAGCTGCGGCAGACTTTATCAAAGACGCTAGCAAATAACAGGACTACACCGATGTCCACGATAACGAAGCTAGCATGGCGGCGAAATAGAAGGATAGCTCGTAAGTCACTTGAAGCCGCTTTACATCTCGCACAAGCAATCGAAAGGGACTGTGCCGACGTCGAGCAACAGACACGACAAACCGTTGGCCACCACCAACGAGGTAACAAGATGGCGGACGAACTGGCGGCCGCCATTCAAAGAATGGGAGAATGCCGCCAACAACTCAAGTTAGCCTTGTCACAAGCCAACTCCATTCCACCCGAACCGCCTCAAACCACCAAGCGAGAATAATCTTCCATGTCAGAAAATTTTGAAAACATAATTAAGCGACTTAGAAAATGTCGACAGCAAATCCAATCCAGCAACGGAGCCACTGGTCACATAACTGACCTTGAAAGGTTCGTCGGCAAAGCCGAAAATGCTCTCAAGCACATCGAGAGCAATCATTCACGCTCCGCATTAAAATACCTAGGGCGCAGCAAAGACATTTCAGCTCAAATATTATTTAGAAACTTTGAAAGGTATGTAAATTATGGCGAACAACTGATTAACCTCATTATCCAACAAGCATCGAATACTGGGAACTACGGTTCCGGCGAAACGAACCAAACAGGCTCAAATGACACCTACATGACAGACAACAGAAACTTATCAGAGCCCAATATCGCTGATAATAGTTGCTCATTGTTCGCGACCACCTCAGCATTGTCCTCGACCGCAAGCAGCACCCTTTCATGTACCCCGATACCGCTTGACAATCGAAGTAAAATCGAGAAAAGTCAACAAAGTTCAGAGGACAAAGACAATTCTAGGCAACACACCCTCAATCCGAAAGTAGTTAGGATGAGAAAAGGAAATATATTCAATCGTCAAAACCACCATCGTCATGAATGCAACGAACTACCCGTTACTATTGCCGGCACTGCGCTCACTAAAAACGGCTATGCAGATCCAAACCAATCGAGAACTAATCGAGTGGACTCATTTGATCCCAAACGCAATCTAGTGTTTGAAAGAAAATTTACCCAGACCACCAACGTTAAAATAACTACACTATACTCCTACCTTCGTAGTATGACAAAAAAATATAGCCCCAACCGAAACGACATAGTCATAGCCAACACAGCAAAGGCTAGAAGTATTTTAATTGAAGCTGGCTACGATCCTGACAATTTTATTGGGAAGCCCTTATCGGGAAAACTAGCCATGGAGATCCCTGCACAAACCTCACCACCACCATTAAAGTTCTTAAAACGAGCGAACAAACTCGGTGTATTAGTCGTAGATGTCGAAGAAACATTTTGGTATGTATCAGATAATGATGTCGTGTGCTATGCCCCTCTTTCAAGAAGGACACATATCGCGTTAGGGAACACAGCGTTGCATGCTATAATGTAATCAGAGGAGCATAATGAGAGGAAAATAATATGCAATGGCGCTACTGCGGACTATACGATTACAAAGATGACGAACCAGCCATTGGTCGTTGGTTAAGCGAAAAGACGGCACAACGCCGCTATCATGATCCGACAAAAGATCTGACAATCGTGCCCCCAGCTGACCCTTCGACTGGTTTTGTTCCATACTATATTAGTGTTACTACAGCAGAGTATCCTTCCTTTAAGGCGACGATTCTTACACCGCCAGGACTCACAACCGAATCAGGCAAAGAAATCAAAGTTGGAGCTCCACATCAAGAAATTTTATGGAAGAATTGCCAAGATGGACGCTTGTTCTGTTTTCGAGCAGTCATCTACGAGTATCCTCCGGTTAACATGATGCCAACACCAGACACTATGTGGGCGATCGCGAGAACACAAATCGATAAAGATGAAGACGGCACCGGCCATCTCCAAGCGTGGTCTCAAACTGAGCCAGATAATTTACTTACGGCCGATATGGGAGACTTTGATGTAAACGAGTTATATAGTCCGTTTCCTGAATGGGGACATTGGGATGAATTGTTGAGAGACTAGTAACAATAGCCAGTTAATCGCATCTGGAGATATGGAAAGCAGACTTCAATCATATTAGTAATTTAGTTGGGTCTTGAAGCATCTGAAATAGAGACTTACTCAAATAACCAGTAGACACCAGCATCTGCTCAGGCTACTTCACCTTCGACATATGCGGTAGATAAGCCACACAGTATTTTACCGCACGTCGAGCCAAAAAACCGAGATCCATTACCGGCAATTGTTTCTAGAAACGTGTGTTTTAGTAAGTCCCCGTTCACTACCTCAACCCATTATCGGTGTTCATTTTCTTCCGCTATGACCTGAGCTCATTGGTCGGCAACGGTCTACGCTTTAGCGCACTTGACACCATTATGGGGAGATACTATTTCTTAGAGTCTGAATAATACTCTTTCCGAGTTTAGTTTCCTACTTAAAATTGTCGTGACCTATGTGTGGCTGCCGTGGCTACGCATAACATGTCGTTGGTTAGTTGCTCTTCTCATTAAGTAAATAAAGAGTAAGGATTCCATCACCGTGTCGAATCAGGAAAGCATCAACTTCTATCAAGAACTTGGACTAGGACGAGATGAGAGCACGGAAGAACTGCATAGAAAAGCGACCCACGTTGCACGTCAATGGCGGCAACGCGCTTCATTGAGCGGCCGCAATGGGCAAGAAGCGGCCGAAAAACTAAAGATATCTAAGGCGGCCATCGAAGTATTTTACAATGACGAAACCCGTCAAAACTACGATGCAACGCTCTCCTTTACACCGGCAGCAGAGTCCGAAGAAATTGACTGGATTGACGAAGCGTGGAAGTACTACTTTGCGGATGACTATGACGCTGCCCGCGCTGCCGCACAGCAGGCACGTAGTTTCGACGGACGAAATCCCCGAAGCTATGTTATTTCGGCGTACATCGAAATTCTTCACGGCGATACAAAGTTGGCTCTCGAGTATGCTAATCAGGCGTACATTTTAGATCTTGATCAGGAAAATGTGATCGATGTAAATATGGTGCGAGGAGGCGCATACTTAACTCTCGATGAGAACGAAAAAGCGCTGACCAATTATCGTCGTGTCCTCGACATCGCATCAGACTCCTATTTCCCTGTAGTCGTATTGTCGGCCGCCTGGGCATACATCAAAATGCGGAGATACGATGAAGCTGTCGAACTATGCTTGACCGCTCTCGGGAGGGATCCAGATATTGCGTCGTCTACCATTCAAGGCGTGAGCAAGCCGTACTTCGTTGCGATCGATCACCTGTGTCTCGCGTTCGACTTGCAGAGTATCAGCTTAGCAGCTGGATCGAGAACGGCAAGATAAATGAAGACAAGATCGACGAGTCTCTGAGGCTCCTAAACAGGCAACTTACGACGCTTGATGCGTGGCGAATTGTCGATGAGGCACGCACAAGGCTGTCTGAGTACATCAGCCTTCATATAAAGCGACTTGAGCTGATCAGGAAACGCATGCAGGCAATCTACGATATGCCGGTAGAGGTTCCACCAATTCAGAGACCCGACAAGCCACTTAGAAAGCCGCACTGGATTCCCTTAGCATTCTACATTTACGTATTAGTGTTTATGGTGTTAGGAGGTATATTCTTACCGTATCTTCCTAGGCTTCTCATGGTACCGCTCCCAGTGCTGGGTATCGTTCACTGGGCTCGTCGATCGCGGCGACACAAAGAAAGTGTGCAGACATACGAGCGAGAGACAAAACGTGTGGAAGAAGAAGTTCTAAATGCCAGTCGGCGGTTAGAAAAGCAACAGGCAGCAGCCCGTGAAGCCTACCACGAGGACATCAAGGCGATTGAAAAGCAACTCAAGGAGCGCAAGTCTTCTTAAACGTCCCGACTATTATCGGCTATTCAGGCTGAAGGTGCTTATCGGCTACACATTCATGGAGCTGTTCCACCGTCTTGTCGGGATCAGGCTCGTTCTTGCTATCGCTCTCGCTCTCGTCTCATCCTCAGCACGTTCTCAACGAGGCTGACGGCGATGTGGGTGAGGTCGAAGCGGTTGAGGATGTCGTCGTCCTGCATGATGGCTTCCAGGTCGTTGAGGCCGATGAGGTCGATCAGCTGGTCGATGCGGGTCAGGTCGTCGTCGCTGATGGCCTCGGGGTAGCGGTGGAGCAGGAAGCTGGTGTCGAAGATGTCGCGGGCCTTGGTGCGGTTGACCAGGGCGTCGATCTTGAGTGAGGCCAGCTTCTCCAGGCGGTAGGTGCGAATGCCATCGATGGTGGTGACGTCGTCTTCGTCGATCTGCTGGGCCTGGCGGTAGGAGACCTCGATCTTGAGCGGGCGCATGACGTCGTCGCGGTAGTGCAGCATCTGGCGGTGCACGGTGGGCGTGTGCTTGGCGTCGCGCAGGCTGTGGACGGGCAACTGGGCGGCCGCAGCACCGGCTTGGATGGAATCAGTCAGGTCGATGGAGGGGCTACGGCCATCGAAGTCGAGATCAATCGAGAAGCGTGGCAAGTCGTAGGCCAGGAGCAAGGCGGTGCCGCCCTTGAGGACGAAAGCGTCACCGGTGCGGCTGGTCAGCTCCTGAGCAATCGCCCGCATCAAGGCGACGTGGCGAGCCTGCTCTGGCGTGAAGGGGTGGCGCTCGAACGGCCCTGGCAGGTGGGCCTCTGGCGTGTGCTGGCGTGGTGGTATCGGTGGTTCATCACCCATACACCGCCCTCAACGTACGTGCTTCATCAGCGATCCAGCGGCGTAGCTCGTCCTGGGCAGCTGGATGGAAGGAGGCCTCAAGCATGGTGGCCCGCTCGAGGAGCCGCTCGCCCTGCTCTTTGGTGTCAAGCCAGTCGGTGGTGGCACCAGTCAGATTGAGGACGCGTCCCCAGCGATTAAGGGAGCGGTAGAGCAAGTCCAAGATGGCCCGGGAGTGGTTGGCGATATAGACCCGCTGCATGCCGGCAGGGATGTCTAGGCCTTGGGCTACCAAGCGGTCTCTGCCCTCGTAGATGCCAAGGCCACCGTAGATCGATGTGGTCTCAATGTCTCCCATGCCAGCCAGGGTGACTTGCCGTGGCTGCTCAGTGCCGTCCTGCCAGTGGAAGACATCGTGCCAGTCTCCACTGGTACCTTCCGGCGCAGCCAAGTTCAAGGCATAGAGGCCAGTGATGTAGCGCTCTGGCGTCGTGGGAGGAATCTCCACCTGCCGCGAGAGAGACGCAAGGTATTCAGCTTGAGAATAGACAGACGACATGGTGAGCACCTCCTTTGCCCGTTAAATGCTTTATGTTTTGAGGATAACATAATGGGTAGGAAAATGTAGAATGTGGTCGGTATAAGGATGGTTTTATCTTGCGCCTATATCGTTGTCCGCTTGCCCGGTCATTGAATCTTGACATTCTTCAATGCGATAGCCACCACCTTCTACCGATATTTCAGAAAGGAGGTCGGCCTGTCGTTGGGACGACCACAAGGCTAGAATCGTCATCAATGACCAACACAAGTTCGCTAGGAAAGTCACGTCCGTGAGCAGAAGTTGCTCGACCTTGAATGGATTCATTGGGCGAAATTGTTACCGGTACCTTAAAAGGTAGTTTGACGAATGCATTTGGGTGTGAAAAGGCTGTAATGGTGATGGGGACTCCTGAGGTATTGCGCAGAGCAAATAAGTTGCGAGACTTCCACTCCATAGTGAACTTATCTGGTTTGAAGGCAGCAGCGATAGCCTCGACCGCTTCAGCCGACCGCAAGGCAGACTCTGCATGCTCTTGAGCGGTGTTCACTGCTAGTTCGGCCCGCTCTGCAGCATCTCGTCCTTGCGCGACGAGGCTCTCCAAAGCTTGCGCTTTTCGTTCAGACGCTTCCAATGCTTTCGAAGCACGCTCTGCGGCCTTATTGGCTTCCTTGCGTGCTGACAGCCAGCCGAACAACGAACCGATAGCGCAGATCGCTGCAATGATTGCGCTGATGAGTGACGCGACGTCTCCCATTGAATTCTCCTTGGTTGTGGATGAAAGTTTACTACTCACATAACGCAACAATATTCCTACGCATTAACAGGTGCGGCTCACCAGCGTAGATAGGTTAAAGCAACGCGAGATGTGATTCGCAAAGCAATCAATGCCACCTACGCACATTCTCTACTTCGCTTTTACGGAAATAATTCGCTTCATCAACTCCGATGAGCGCTTCACGTAAGAAGTTGGGGTATCACAGCAAGCCACGACCATCGCCCTCAGTCCATCAAGGCAAATCAGGGCGGCATGCACCAGCAGTTCAATATCGTACTTGGTGTGAATTTCTCTACCGACATACTTCGTTGACAACGTGTAGTGTTGCCCATGAGTCACCGCAGATCCAAGTCGATAGGCTGCTGGGACATGCGTTAAGCGCTTATTTTGTATATCTGTCATATTAACTTTCAGCGGGCATGTTATTTCGCCTTTAACAAGAGCATTAACTCTCCCCCGATTGCCGCGCCGAACTGAAACATTAGCGTCCTCAAGCAGCTGTTCAATGCCATCCATGTAGTTATCAATACCATTCGCTAGGCTGGGATGTTCGGTGGTGCGACTAATATCGGAAACTACTTGTTTAGATCCCGTTATGTTGTTAATGTGGCAGGCGACGCCACGCAGTAAGCGAAGTTCTGGATCGACTTTCTGATCTTCCAGTTCAGCAAAATGACAAGCGCTTTCAGCCACCACCCTCGCCAGCGACATGTAACTCCACAGGTGGGCCATACCTGAAGGGCAACTCAGTAGGTGAACTATTGTTTGGGTGTGATCCTCGACGTTCATGAGATAGTGGGTTGAAGCATACGAACCAAGAGCGTAGAGACGATTAAGTGTTGGCTGTTGCGACGGATCTTGCTCGTTAATCCAGTTCTTCATTTGCGTACTTGGCTTCTCAAGGTACTTTGAGCATAATGCAACAGCTTTGTCAGACATTTCAGTCATGGACTCGCATAGCACTTGGCAGCGGTCGACCCCGAAGACTTCTTCGAGAGTTGGGGCAGTCATCTTGCTCTCCCATATAATGCAGTGTTAGTCGCGCACAGGCGATCTGTTTCATTTCGTCGCAGACAACAACCCGCGTCGACCCTAAGGTTAATTTTTAGACCACTGGCGCGTCGGCCCTTCTATTGTACCCCGAGCGATGATTATCTTGTCATAGCGCTCAAGTTTAGCGGCTCTTCGTGTTTGAGGGTGTGGTAGGTGGCGCCTATCGGCACTCTTAGGTGGTTTCTGTCAGGTGGTCTTTGAGGCGTCCGGCGTGGATGAGGCTGCGGATGGTGTAGTGGGTGAGGTTGCGGAATCCTAGATGATTGATTCCAAGGGGGTGTGGGTGGTTAGTGGTCGTAGGGGGTCAGGGAGCGTAGGCGGGGGTTGCCGGTTTTGTCGTTGTGCCAGATGACGGCCGTCAGGGCCAGGATGCGTTGAGCGACGCGTGCGGTGACTCCGGTGGGGGTGCGCCCGTTGTGCCGCTCGAGCCCGAGCTGGTCGGTGAGGGTGTCGAAGACGGACTCGCCCTTGCCCACGCCGATGATCTCCATGCCCAGTCCCTCGCGCAGCCGCACGAAGGAGTCGAACAGGGAGGGCGGCTCCACCCGTTCGGCGACGGTGACGACGGGGCGCCCGTGCGCGCACACCCACGCCCCGGCCCGGTCCCACGAGCCGGAGTGCCCGAGCGCGAGGACCACGGGGCCGTCCTCGGAGGCTTCTTCGATGCGGTCGAAGTCCTCGAAGACGACGCGCTCGAGCAGCGGCGCGCCCTTCGGGGAGCCGAGCACGAGCTGTTCGGCGTAGTTGCGGATGTGGGATTCGACGGCCCGCACCACCAGTTCCTGGTCCGGCTCCCCGCCGGTGAGGCGGCGCAGGTTGGAGCGCAACTGGTCCACGTTGGCCCCGCCCCTGCGCGCCGCCCGGCGGGCGCCCGCCCGGGCAGCGGAGAGCACCCACCGCAACGGGAGGCGGGGGGCCAGGGCGAAGGCCACCGAAAGGGCGGAGAACCTCATGCGCCCTCCGCCTC
>ERZ772942.854-NODE-854-length-12922-cov-3.898733_pt1 | contig 12922 bp, 15 predicted proteins | sample MGYA00511135_ERZ772942 | MGnify/ENA primary metagenome ERZ772942 (study PRJEB29015, sample SAMEA2738099) | human oral metagenome | biome: human oral; feature: human-associated habitat; material: saliva | place: China | collected 2265 ... | reverse complement strand
CGGAAATTGTAAGTGAGAACTCAGACACTTACCAAATGCGAAATAGCATTGTTGCACTTGTTGAGCAAGCTATCAAAGAGCTTTGTGTTTCTATGTGTGAGTTAGGCAAAGCGGTAGGTATTTACAGTGGAGAAATTCCAGAACTTGATGATATTTCAGTTAATTTGGATGATGGTGTATTTACTGATAGGCATGCAGAGCTTGATTACTGGATGAAGATGGTAGCAGCTGGCTTTGCAACACAGAAAAGAGGTATTGCTAAAGTACTCAACATCACAGATGAAGAGGCAGAGAAAGAACTTGCTGAAATCCATGGAGAGTTACCACCAGAGAGCGATGCAGAGCTGGCTCTGTACGGTCAAACAAAAGAAAAGACAGTAGGAGGTAGAGTAAATGCCGAAGTTTAGAAAGAAACCAGTAGAAATTGAGGCTATTAGGTTTATTGGCTCAAATTATGAAGAAATCAGAGAATTTATTGGACAAAATACTTTATGCTCTGATTTAAGTATTGTAATTCCCACACTTGAGGGAGATATGGTAGCTCAAAAAGGGGATTATATTATTAAGGGAGTGCAGGGTGAGTTTTATCCGTGCAAGCCAGATATTTTCAATGCAACCTATGAGGTAGTTAGCGAGGCTTGATTATGGGCAATAAAAAGCAACAACTCACAATCAATGACCAACAGTTTTCTTTGCACATGCAGGGCGTGAGTGATATTTACTCTAAAATGCAAATTGAGTTGTTTGATAGCATGATAAAACGACTTAAAGAGCGTGGCAATGCTGACCTTGCAAAAAATCCGTATATATGGCAACTGGAAAAGCTCAACGATATGTACATGCTGAATGAGGAGAACTTAAAGATTATTGTTGAACGTACAGGAATTGCTGAAAGTCTTTTGAGAGAAGTCATTGCTAACGAGGGATTAAAGGTCTATAAGGACACAAAGGAGCAACTAGAGGAAGATTTGAAAAGGGAATCTAGTGGCAAAGTTAGAAATGGTGTAATTGATGCTCTTGAGTCCTATACTCAACAAGCTATAAGTGACCTTAATCTTATCAATTCAACATTACCAGCAAGCATACAGACTGTTTTCAAATCGGTTGTAGAGCAGACAGTAGCACAAGTCGTATCAGGGACTAAAACAAGTGATAGGGCGTTAAATGATACTATCATGAGCTGGCAAAAAAAGGGCTTTACTGGCTTTACTGATAGCGCAGGGAGAGAGTGGCGAGCAGATAGCTATGCCAGAGCAATTATCAAAACGACAACTTACAGGGTTTACAATGATATGCGTACAAGGCCTGCAGAGGAATTAGGGATAGATACTTTTTACTACTCTATCAAGTCGTCTGCTAGAGCTGCATGTGCTCCATTGCAAGGTAAGATTGTCACTAAAGGTCAAGGCAGAACAATAAATGGCCTTACAATTCATAGTTTGCTAGATTATGGTTTTGGTACTGCTGGAGGATGTTTAGGTGTCCATTGTGGTCATTATCTTACGCCTTTTATCGTAGGAGTAAATGAAATACCAGACTTGCCAGACTATATGAAAGACCTAACGCCAGAACAGGCAGAAGAAAATGCACGCATCGAGGCTAAACAAAGAGCCTTAGAGCGCAATATCAAGCATCACAAAGAAAGGTTGCACTATGCTAGTACATTAGGTGATGATGATCTGATACAAACTGAGAGGCTAAAAGTTAGAGCTTATCAAGGGAAAATAAGAGCTCTTGTAGAACAAAACGAATTTTTAAGCCGTGATTACAGTAGAGAAAGAGCATATATCTAATTATCAAGAGGGTTACTAAACAACCCTCTTTTTTTGTGCCTAAAACCGTAAAAAATCCCATTCCATCCAAAGTAAACTGAAATAGTAAATAATATTTTGCTTTTCGGTGGGAGTTGTCCACCTAAAAAGAACTAAGGAGGTACAAATGGCATTTACAACAGAGGAACTACTCAAACTTGGATTGACAGAGGAACAGGCTAAAGATGTCTTTGCATTGCGTGGTAAAGAGCTAAATGCAGATAAATCAGCCTTGGAAACTATCACACAAGAGCGAGATAGTCTCAAAACACAGTTGCAAAAGGCAGAGGAGCAAGTTGAACACTTGAAATCGCTTGAAGGTATCAGCGCTAAACAGAAAGAGGCGATTGATGAATTACAGGCTGAATATGACAAGTATAAACAAGAGGCTGCTGATGAACTGGCAAAAACAAATAAGGTGAATGCTATCAACCTTGCTTTGAAAGATACCACAGCACACAATCCATCAACCTTGATGAAGTTTATTGATGTTGATGCCATTGAACTAGATGACAGTGGCAAACCTAAACTAGATGACATCCTCAATGGTCTAAAGGAAAGTGACCCATATCTTTTTAAAGCAGAAGAAGATGGCAGGCCTAACCCAAATATCGTTGCGTTTGGAAATCCAACAGCAACAGACCCAGCACCAGATGCCTTTGCACAGGCATTAGGGCTAACAGAATAAAAAGGAGGAATAGTAGATGTCAATCAATTACATCACAAAACATGAGGGGCAGTTTGAAAAACGCCTCATGCAAGGCTCATTGACTGCCATTCTTGAAACGCCAAAAGTAAATTGGCTCGGCGCAAAATCATTTGAATTGCCAACAATCTCTGTAACAGGATATAAGGCACATACACGCTCTAAGGGTTACAACTCAGGTACAGTATCAAACGATAAAAATGTTTATACTCTTGGATTTGACCGAGATGTTGAGTTTTTTGTTGATACAGCAGATGTTGACGAAACAAACCAAGAGCTTTCAGTTGCTAACATCTCAAATACATTCATTTCAGAACATGCAACACCAGAAGTTGATGCTTACCGCTTTTCTAAAATTGCAACAGCTGCAATCAATGGTCATCATTTCAAGCAAGAGGATAGCATTACGCCAGAGAATGTCTATGGAATTTTGAAAGCTGCTATTTTGCCAATGCGTAAATATGGAGCATCAAATCTTGTCATGTATGTATCTAGCGAGGTAATGGATGCCCTAGAGCGTGCTAAAGACTTTACACGCGCAATCGCTACTACATCACCTCAAGGAATTGACACACGTGTCACTTCACTTGATGGAGTGCAACTTATCGAGGTTTGGGATGATGCACGTTTCAAAACTCAATTTGATTTCACAACTGGATTTGTGAAAGCTGGTGGCGGTAAAGATATCAATTTCTTGATCGTGGCTAAGACAGCTATCATTGCTAAGGCCAAATTTAACTCTATCTATCTCTTTGCTCCTGGGCAACACACAGAGGGTGATGGTTACCTATACCAAAACCGTTTGTACCATGATTTGTTTGTCTTGAAATCTCAAGAAGATGGGGTTTACGTTTCACATAAATCAGCATAGGAGGTAGCAGATGAAGAAATACATCAAAGAAAATCAAGTTTATACCGTGCAAGAGGGTAGTGAGCTTGAGGTGCAACTTATGGCAGATGGCTTTGAGGAATTGGTGGAAGATGGTAGCGAGCTTGAAACACCAAAGGAAACTAAGGATAAAGGTAAAGAATAATGGCTAAGTATAAAGCAATTAAGAACCTAATTTTAAAGACACCTGGTATTTATGTGACAGAGGGAGAATTTGTTGAGCTTGAACCGAATTATGCCGATCAAGTCAATAAAGACCTCAAGCAAACATTTCCGGATGTCGATGCAGTTTTAGAGCTTGTAGAAGATGTGCCCACACAATTTGAGCAAGCTGAATAAATAAGGGGTGGCAACACCCTTTATTTTTAAGGGAGGTTACGCATGACTTATTTAACGAAAGATGAGTTTGTTACTGACTTAGGCTTTGATGATGTAACGGATTTTGAGAAGTTAGCTAAACGGGCAGAAATTGCTATCAATCTCTATACTCAGGGGATTTATCAAAAACATATTGACTTTGAGAAAGAGGTTGAGTATCGCAAATCTGCTGTAAAGCTAGCTATGGGCTTTCAGATTGATTATTTGAACAGTTCTGGCATCATGACAGCCGATGAGAAACAAACCATGACAAGCGTATCTATTGGTCGTACATCGATTAACTACGGCAATAAACAACGATTTTCAGCAGGCCAACAATTCAACCTTTGCTTTGATGCTGAAAACGCCCTGAAACAAGCTGGATTTAGCTTAATTGTGGGAGTTGATTATGATAGATAAACGCTTATTACAAGATGTTGTTACAGTCCGTAAGGTTGAGGGCAAAGATGACTATGGAGATATCAAGTACTCTGAGCCATTGGATATTAAACCGGTAAGGTTTGATAGGTCGGTGATTGTTACAGGTACTAACAACTCTAAAACTAGACAGAAAGCAGGCGTTGTTTACATTTACCCTAAGTTTGTGAATGTGACAGTTGATGATAGTTGGCTGGGTGCAGTTATGAATGATGGGGCGCGTGATTACCTTGTGATAGGTTATCAACCCAATTACCTTAATGGGAGAATTTTTAGCTATGAGGTTGAAGTTACATAATGGCAGATGTCAGAGTGAGCATTGATCTTGCAGGGGTAGAGAAAAAAGTATCACCTCAAGCTATGCAACGTGGCAAGATTGCTGCAGGTAGTGAGGCTTTGCTTATTATGGATAGTTCTGTACCTCTCAGGGCTGGTGGAGGGGCATTAAGAGCCTCTGGGCGTGTAGAGCCTAATGGAAATGTGAGTTATAACACGGTTTATGCTCGGGCGCAGTTCCACGGTACTAATGGGATTGTTGTTTTTAGGAAATATACAACCTCTGGTACTGGTAGCAGATGGGATAAACCGTTAAAAGCAAACATAGACAAGCTAAAAAAGGCGGCTATTAAAGGAATGGGTATCAGATAATGCAAAACAACAAAAACTTTCAAGATGTGCTACTGGCACATATTAACAACATCACAAAATTGCCATTAAAAGCAAGTCTAGATTATTTTGAAGATGATAAGGATGATTTAGTTATCAATGCTTTAAGTGGTGGAACTATTGACAAAGAGTACATGGATGGCACTAGGGAAGTATCACTACCATTTGAGATTGCTGTAAAGAGTAAATCAAATGCAGTAGCAATTGATACTATCTGGCTCATTAATGGAGATTTATCATCGTTTGATATTGATTTGCCTAGTACAGACAACTCTTACACATTCTTATCATTGAAAGTGGACAAACCAGGAATAAATGGCAAGGATGAACAAGGTTATTTTGTTTACTCAATGCAAGTAACCGCAAAACTAGAAATAACAGGAGGATGACATAATGGTACGTCAAAAAAATGCCAAGCGCAAACACGAAATTGCGCCATTTGACCCTAAAAACCCAGCAGTTGTACCTGGCACAGAGGCTTGGAAACGACTTGCTAAGTACATTGAAACTATTGATGATGAAACGGATGAAGATACAGATGACACTGGTTACTACGATGGAGACGGTACACCAGAGGAAACTGTACTTACTGTCGTTGGTGGTTACTCATTTGAGGGGATCTATGACCCAGAGGATGCAGCTCAAGCGATGATTGCCGCTATGCGTTACAAAACAGGTGAGGCACGCCGTGTATGGCATCGAGTAACTACAGCTGATGGCAAGAAAACTTATACACAAGTTGCCAATGTTTCTGAAATCAAAGCAGGGGCAGGCGATGCAACAGCGTATGAAGAATTTGGTTGCACGATCAAATGGATTAAAGAACCAGTTGAAGCTGGAATTGGTGGATAGTCCACTACATAACTAATAGACATTTTGGAGGAAATTATCATGTCGAACAAAACTGTAATTGATTTAGGCAGCAAGGTTCTGTCATTTGATTTTGGAGAGTTTAGTCTTGATTATCGAGCAACGGATAAAAAAGATGCTCAAATTCAAGACAAGGCTGTAGAGTTAGAGGATAAGGTAGGCGCTTATCAGAAAGATGCAGAGAACATGAATGACAAAGAGGGGCGTAAAGCTCTAAAACCTATGGTTGATGAGTTCTTTGTAGCAATGTTTGATGAGGATGCCCCTCAAAAAATCTATGAGGTAGCTGGTGAAAACACTTGGAATTATCTCAATGTATTTTTACAGGTTTCAGCAACAATTCAAAAAGAATGGAAGAAGAAACTAAACGATGAAAATTTCAAGAAGTATCTTGCTGAATAATGTTTGATATTTCCAAAAAAATGGATGACAAGCTGGTACTTAATAACAAAGAGTATCAGCTTTTATTGTCGTTTGATAGGGTGTTATGGATTTTTGATATGTGGGGCAAAGGATATATCCCAGTAGAACTTAAACCAAAACTAGCTCTAGCAAAATTAACCGATGATGTAAGTTTTAAGGATATGGATACAAGGCAGGCGTTAGCTCTCTATGCAGATATATTTGAAAAGCACATACAGGTTACTAGGGCTATTGATGAGGTTGATAGGTATGATATCGAGGGGAATGTATTGCCTAAAAAAATTAAAGATACCCAAGATCACGATGATAAACCCTTATTTAATATCAAATATGATGGCGAGTACATTTTTTCATCGTTTATGCAGGCCTATAACATTGATTTGATTGAACAACAAGGGAAATTGCATTGGCAGAAGTTCAATGCCCTATTGTCTGGTTTACCAGATGGAACAAAGTTTGTTGAGGTAATGAAAATTAGAGCGTGGAAACCCTCAAAAGGGGAAAGTTCAAAAGAAAAACAAAAAATGCGTGAACTGCAGGAGCAATACGCATTGCCAAATATTTAGTAAAGAAAGGAGGTAGAACATGGCAGACGGTAAAGTAACCATTGCGGTTGATTTGGATGGGAAGAAAGCCCAAGGGGATATAAATAGTCTGAAATCATCATTAGGTGGGCTAGGTTCAGCTTTTAAATCGGTTTTAGGAGCAAACTTAGTTAGTGGAGCATTGATGAGTGGAATTAGTGCACTTACAGGAGGAGTTAAAAGCGCTTTTTCATCGGCAATTGATGAGGGGGCAAAATTACAACAATCTATCGGTGGTATTGAGACACTTTTTAAAGACTCAGCTGGTACTGTTAAACAGTATGCTAATGAGGCTTTTAGAACAGCTGGAGTATCCGCTAATGAGTACATGGAAAATGTAACATCATTTTCTGCTAGCTTGATTTCTTCTTTGGGAGGAGATACAGCAAAGGCTGCTGAGTTAGCGAACACAGCAATGACAGATATGTCAGACAACGCAAACAAGATGGGTTCTGATATGAAAATCATTACTCAAACTTACCAGTCATTGGCGCGTGGTAACTATGCAATGCTAGATAACCTAAAACTCGGTTATGGTGGAACAAAAGCAGAGATGCAACGACTAATAAAAGATGCTGCTAGTTACAAAGATGTGCAAGAGGAATTGAATATGACCGTAGATGAGGGCGATATGTCATTTGCGAACATGGTTAAAGCAATTTCGGTTGTACAAAAGAAATTAGGGATTACTGGTACTACTGCTAAAGAGGCATCTGAAACATTTTCTGGATCTTTTGCATCTATGCAAGCTGCATTTAAGGATTTCTTAGGAAACCTTACCACAGGAGGAGATATTAGCAAACCATTAGAGAACCTTGCTAAAACAGCATCAACATTTATCTTTAGAAACTTTATACCGATGGTGGGCAATGCTTTCAAATCTTTGCCAAAAGCTATCTCAACATTTTTAGCATCAGCAAAGCCAGAGCTAGAGGCAGGATTGAAAAAGATGTTGCCAGAGGAAATGGTAAACAATATCATGAAGACCTTTGACAAAGTTGGTAGCTTTTTGTCTAGTTTCAAAAATACGGGAGCTATAACAGCAGTAGCTGGAGCTTTTAATGCGGTGAAAGATGCAATAGGTCATGTCTTTTCATCTCTAGCTGGTAGTGGAGAAAATTTTGATAAGATCGGTAAAGCTTTAGGTGAGGTGGTTAAGTTTCTTGCAGATGCTGCTACTAAAGGGGCTGAGTTTATCTCCTCATTACCACCTGGTGCTATTCAAACAATTGCTAGTGCAGTGATTGGGATGGTTGCAGCATTTAAAACAGTATCAATTGCAACTAAGGCTATAACTGGCCTAAAAACTGCTTTTGGGTTGTTAAAAATAGCTTTGTCAAATCCTTGGGGTCTTGCTATTGCAGGTATTGGAGCTTTAGTTGGTTGGTTTATTCAAGCATATACTACTAGCGAGACTTTCAGGAATAAAGTTAATGAAGTTGTTGAGGCAATCGGTAAAATCGCAAGCAAGATTGGAGAGTTCTTATCTGGAATAGATCCATCTATTTTTGCGCTGTTACTACCAGTATTAGGGACTTTGTTATCTAAATTCAAAGGTTTTGATATCATTGGGAAACTCAATCCGTTCAAACTATTCAAAAAGAATGCTACGGAGGCATTTGATGGTGCTGGAGCATCAGCGACTCAATCTAAAGGTATCATAGAGCAAGTCTTTTCTGGGCTTGGTTCTCTTATCACATCTATTTCACAAGGTATTTCAACAGTACTGCAAGGACTGGCAACAGCAATCTCAACAGTTGCCCAAGGTTTTGGTCAAGCGGCATTAATGGCCAGCCCTGCCCAATGGCTTTCAATGGGGGCTGCAATGCTAATGGTTGGTGCAGGTGTGGCTTTAGTTGCTGGTGGTATCTATATACTAGTTCAAGCGGCAATACAACTAGGCAACGCCGGAACAAGTGCCCAATTAGCAATGCTTGGCCTTGGAGTTGGTATAGCTGTATTAGCAGGTATATTTGCCTTGTTGGGGCCAGCTTTGACAGCTAGCGCTGTTGGGATACTTGCATTTGGAGCATCAATTGCTTTAATTGGTGCAGGTATTGCTATTGCAGCATACGGCCTCTCAATACTAGTAAATGCTTTTGCAAATGCAGAGGGAGCAATCACAGCAACAGGTCAAGCTATAAGTACAGCGGCTCAAGGTATCGGTCAAGGGTTGCAAACAGCCCTTGATGGTGCTGCACGAGTTGTTGAGAGTTTCGGTACAGCAATCAAGACAGCCCTTGAGGGTGTAGCAAATGTATTTAAGAGTGTTGGAGAGGCTATTAGAACTGTATTAGATGGTATTAAAGGTGTAATTGAGTCAGTTGGGAACTCGTTCACCAAAATAGGTGACTCACTAGCTAAGATTGCTAGCAATGCAGGTGGCATTATGAATGCTGCAGCAGGAGTTGGAGCGCTAGCAGCAGCTGTTACAGGTTTAGGTGCAGCATCTTATGCAGGGAACTTAGTTGGATTTACTGGTGACATTGAGAAACTTAATGCAGCGATTACAAATCTTGGCTCTGGATTGGCTGGAATTTCAAGTTCTTTTCAAACAATAGGGACATCTATGTCTTTAGTTGCTACATCATCTATGATGGCAGTTACAGGACTTACGAATTTTTCAACTCAGATAACATTGTTGTCAACAACTTTAGGTCTTTTACCATCTATTATGACAATGGCAGTATCTGGCTTTACTATTTTCACAGCACAGATTTTAAGTAGCGTGGCAGGATTAGCGGCAATAAATGCCCCAATCGCTATGTTTAACTCCCAAATTATGACTATGACACCAGCATTGATGATGGCAGGAACATCATTTACTATGTTGGGTTCTTGGGTCATGATTGTTGGTACGGCTTTAGCGACTGTATCATCAGGATTTATACAAGTTGGATCTAGTGCCACTAGTGCCTCATCACAAGTAACAGGCATGGCAACTAGCACTCAAGCTGTAATTTCAGCTTTTAATAGCATGCGTGGACAAGTGGAATCATCTATGCAATCTATTCTATCTGTTATTAAATCAGTTGGTAGTCAGATGGGGTCACAAGGTCGCCAAATTGGTCAACAAACAGCCCAGAATATCGCTCAAGGTATTAGGGGAGGTATCGGACAATCTCAAGGAGCTATGAAAGCTCTAATGAGCTCTGTAAGGTCTGTTGGCATGTCTGGTGTTGGTTCGATGCGTAGCATTGGTTCAATGATTGGGCAGGGACTTGCTCAAGGTATGTATTCGGCATTAGGAGCTGTTACAGCAGCAGCTGATGCACTAGTAGCACAAGCAGAGAGAGCGGCAAGGGCTAAAGCCAAAATCCATTCACCATCACGGTTATTTAGAGATAGCGTTGGTCGTTTCTTGCCGATGGGGGTTGCTGTTGGTATCGAGAAGAACACTAAATATGTTGATAAAGCTATGGTTGGCATGTATGACAATATACAGGCGTTTAGCTATAAGGCGGAAGATATTATTGGTGTCGGTAAAACTAAGTTGTCTAAGGTCGTACAAGTTAAATCAGATCTTGAAAAAGCGATCAAAGCAAGCGTTGAAGTGAAAGACAACAACCAAAAGACTGTATTTGATGAATTGCTAAGGATTGGTGACAAATTGGTTAATAAATCAACTGATATTGTGCTTGAAACCGGAGAATTAGTTGGAAGTACTATCGATGCTTACACTAATGCACAAGCTCACAATACTAGGGTAAAAAATAGAATGAGAGGGATAGTTACATGACAAAAGAAATGACATTCAACGGTGTTGATATGTCACGTTTCTTTAGAATAAAAGATATTATCCGCCCCATTGGGAACAAAAGGAGCGTATCAACAGATAACGCTCCTTTATTGGGGGTTAATATTCAGCAAGTGAAACGTGGCGAGAAAGAGCATATCATAAAGTTTGACATCAAAACCACAAATGCAATTGAAATGGAACAATTAAAGCATGAGTTGGCAGGGGTATTAAATGTTTTAGAGCCAGTAAAGATTACTTATGGCGATGAGCCAGACAAATACTATATGGGGTTGCCGGTAGATGAAATCACCCCAGAAAACTTGACAAGATGGTTTCAACGCTCGGAGTTAAAAATAATAATTCCAGACGGTGTTGCACATAGCTCAACATATAAGAATTTCAATAGTGATGCAAATGCACAAAGTATAGCCGATAAAATGGTTTTTAGTCTAGTAAATAATGGAACTGTTGAAGCTCATCCAATTATTAACGTCAAACACAATGCTGAGAATGGATATATTGGTCTTGTCAATAATAATGCAGCCTTTGAACTCGGAAATCGTGAAGAGGTTGATACTGAGACAGTCAAGCGGTCTGAGGTATTACTTGATTTCAGAGGAGATAAAATCGCAGATGGTTTTTCTAGAGCAGTGAAAAATAGCTCAGTGACCAATAGCAGATGGGACAATATAACGGGAACATCAGAACTGACCATAGTAGATGGCAAGAAACGTATAAAGGTAAGAGAGCAGACCAGCGGGGCTTACAATGAGAATTATGGCGCAGGGCTTTCATGGGAGATACCTGCAGACTCAACAGGTCAGAAAGGCTCACTCAATGATTATCTATTTTGTAAATTGGTATATCAGCTAGAGTCAATAAATCAATGTGGCTTTATTAAGGTTGCTGTATCTGACACTAGTGGTCAATTTTTGTACGGAATCGAAACCTATAAGCGCTATAACGGTCTATACTGTGGATTTAATGTCTTTGCGACAGATAACGCTGGTGGATATAACTTTTTAAAAACTTTGCTTTTTGACTCTTCTAGCGACAAAAATACAAATCCGTTTGCACTTTCTAAAGGTCAATTTGAACTACAAAGAAACGATGAGAGAGTTCAAGTTTATTACAATGGCTCACATTATGATTTTATTGTCCCTGAAATAAAAGGCAAAAAGTCAGCTAAGATACATGTTACGATAGGTGCTTTTCACGGGAAAACAATCATTCCTCACCTATATCTTGATGAGTTAATGTATCGTAAGGATTTTGTACAAGCATCAAGAGACATTCCTAACCGTTATCCTATCGGTTCAAATGTTGTAATCAACAGTGAAGATGATACAGTTTATATTGACGGAATCACTAAAGTTGGAGAGGTTGTTGATGGCTCACAATGGCTATCCGTACCGCCTGGAGAGTCTAAAATTGAGATGTATTTTTCAAGTTTTATTAAGAAAAAACCGACAGTGACAATCGAATTTGAAGAGAGGTGGCTATAATGCTCTTAACAATTCATGATGCAAATTTACAAAAGGTAGCATTTGTTGATAACGAAAAACAAGGTACGTTAAATTATTACGATGATACTTGGACAAGAAGTCTTGAAACAGGGTCATCAACTTTTGAATTTACTGTATTTAAAAAAGCAATCAAATCTGATACAACGAAAAAGAAAGCATACAATCAATTGAATGAGAAAGCCTTTGTTTCATTCAAGTATCACGGCAAGAGTTATGTTTTTAGTGTGATGTCGATTGAAGAAAATGAGAAAACCATAAAATGTTATTGCGAAAATCTTAATCTTGAGTTGATTAATGAGTATGCTAACCCATATAAAGCTGATAGGGCAATGTCTTTTAAAGAGTATTGCGAAGTTATGGATTTGTTGAATTATACTCATCTATCAATTGGGATTAATGAGATTTCAGACCAAAAACGTACGCTTGAATGGGAAGGTCAAGATACGAAACTTGCTCGATTACTCAGTCTTGCTACTAGATTTGATGCAGAGATTGATTTTGATACAAAATTAAATGCAGATAGTTCAATCAAATCTTTTAAAGTTAATGTGTATCGTGAGTATGATGAAAATCATCAAGGGGTTGGTCGTATCAGAGATGATATTCAATTAACTTATGGTAAAAACCTGAAATCTATTAAGCGTACGATTGATAAGACTGGTGTTTTTAACTCAATCCGTCCAACTGGTAAAAGACGGGTTAAAAATGGTTCTGGTGAAGAAGTAGAAGAAGTAGTTACCATACAGGGACTTGATGAATGGAAAAAGTACAACAGTGAGGGAATTTGTGAGTTTTATCAATTAGGAGCTCATCTTGTTGCCCCTCTTTCTATGCAAATGTATCCGTCAACTTTCACAAATTCAACAGGTGAACTAGATCAGTACATAAGAAAAGATTTTAGCTATGATACTGA
>ERZ772942.853-NODE-853-length-12942-cov-7.505005_pt1 | contig 12942 bp, 8 predicted proteins | sample MGYA00511135_ERZ772942 | MGnify/ENA primary metagenome ERZ772942 (study PRJEB29015, sample SAMEA2738099) | human oral metagenome | biome: human oral; feature: human-associated habitat; material: saliva | place: China | collected 2265 ... | reverse complement strand
CTTTCACCATTTGCGCGCCCATGTTTTCGAATTTGTCTTTCAATTCGATTTCTTTAGCGACGGTAACGCCGTCTTTGGTGATGTGCGGGCCGCCGAATGCGCGGTCAACGACTACGTTGCGGCCTTTAGGACCCAAGGTTACGCGGACGGCGTTTGCCAGAGTGTTCACGCCGCTGACCATTTTTTGGCGGACTTCGTTACCGAACTGTACGTCTTTTGCTGCCATATTTTGATTCTCCTAATTTATTTAATACATTTGATTCTGTCTGAGGTCGTCTGAAAACCTTGTATGCCTTTTCAGACGACCTGTCGTTTTGAATGCACGGAATGCTTATTCCACAATCCCGAAAATGTCTTCTTCGCGCATTACCAACAGCTCTTCGCCGTCGGCTTTTACGGTTTGACCGCTGTATTTGCCGAAAATCACTTTGTCGCCGACTTTGACATCCAGCGGACGGCGTTCGCCGTCTTTGCCGATTTTACCCGCACCTACGGCGATCACTTCGCCCATGTCGGGTTTTTCAGCGGCTGCGCCCGGCAAGACGATGCCTGATGCGGTTTTCTCTTCAGCTTCCAAGCGTTTGACGACGACGCGGTCGTGTAAAGGACGGATGGTCATGTTTTATGCTCCGATAAATAGTTTGAAAACAATCATCTGCCTTCATCCGGCAGATGCGGTTTGAAAAAGATGGCGGCAAGTTTGTCAACAAACTTACCTTAACACAGCGGCAAATTAGGGTTTGTCCCGATAAATTCAAGGGAAGAAGTAAAAATTTTCTATGCGGGGTCGTCTGAAAACAGACATGACAAGTTGCGCACCATCCCCGCCCTACTTTCAATGCTGATCAAGCAGGCAGGCATTTTCAGACGACCTTTTACAGACGGTGGGCTTCACATGCTTCAATCAACAAAAAACCAAACATTATTGGCGCAAAACTATGCACACCTTTACAAAATAATATCCCACCTTTAAAATAAATAAAAATTATTATTAATAAATAATTTATTGATTAACTGAAACTTATCCAACAGAAGGAAATTTCCATGACTTCACCCCTGTTCCGCTTCAGCCTGCTTTCAATGGCACTCGCCGCCGGTTTTGCCCACGCGGAAAACGAAGCGAAAGAAAGCGTTACCCTTGATACCGTTACCGTAAAAGGCGACCGCCAAGGCAGCAAGGTCAAAACTAATATCGTCACCCTTCGTCAAAAAGACGAAAGCACATCAACCGATTTGCGCGAATTGTTAAAAGAAGAACCTGCCATCGATTTCGGCGGCGGTAACGGCACATCCCAACACATGACCTTGCGCGGCATGGGTCAGAACTCTGTCGACATCAAGGTGGACAACGCCTATTCCGACAGCCAAATCCTTTACCACCAAGGCAGATTTATTGTCGATCCCGCTTTGGTTAAAGTCGTTTCCGTACAAAAAGGCGCGGGTTCCGCCTCTGCCGGTATCGGCGCAACCAACGGCGCGATCATCGCCAAAACCGTCGATGCCCAAGACCTGCTCAAAGGCTTGGATAAAAACTGGGGCGTGCGCCTCAGCAGCGGCTATGCCTCTAATGACGGCGTAAACTACGGCGCAAGCGTATTCGGAAAAGAGGGCAACTTCGACGGTTTGTTCTCTTACAACCGCAACGATGAAAAAGAGTACGAAGCAGGTAAAGGCTACAAAAGTCCCAACGGCGGCAAAACCGTACCTTACAGCGCACTGGACAAACGCAGCTACCTGGCCAAAATCGGAACAACCTTCGGCGACGGCGACCACCGCATCGTGTTGAGCCACATGAAAGACCAGCACCGGGGCATCCGTACTGTGCGTGAAGAGTTTACAATCTTCGAGTCCGACCCTGCAAAAGACAGGCAGAAACCCTCATACCGTGAAACTACCCAATCCAACACCAACTTGGAGTACACGGGTAAAAACCTGGGCTTTGTCGAAAAACTGAACGCCAACGCCTATGTGTTGGAAAACGAACGCTATTCCGCCGATGACAGCGGCAGCGGTTACGCAGGCAATGTGGTCGGCCCTAACCATACCCGAATCGCCACTCGTGGTGCGAACTTCAACTTCGACAGCCGCCTTGCCGAACAAACCCTGTTGAAATACGGTATCAACTACCGCCATCAGGAAATCGAGCCGCAAGCGTTTTTGAACAACGAATTTAAGATCTCCGGTAAGAAACCAGACCCCAAAGATCCTAAAAAAGAAATAGATAAGACCGATGAAGAAAAAGCGAAAGACAAGAAAGTTATGGATCTTGTCCATTCCTACAAACTGTCCAACCCGACCAAAACCGATACCGGCGCGTATATCGAAGCCATTCACGAAATTAACGGCTTTACCCTGACCGGCGGACTGCGTTACGACCGCTTCAAGGTGAAAACCCATGACGGCAAAACCGTTTCAAGCAGCAGCCTTAACCCGAGTTTCGGCGTGATTTGGCAGCCGCACGAACACTGGAGCTTCAGCGCAAGCCACAACTACGCCAGCCGCAGCCCGCGCCTGTATGACGCGCTGCAAACCCACGGCAAGCGCGGCATCATCTCGATTGCCGACGGCACCAAAGCCGAACGCGCGCGCAATACCGAAATCGGTTTCAACTACAACGACGGCACGTTTGCCGCAAACGGCAGCTACTTCTGGCAGACCATCAAAGACGCGCTTGCCAATCCGCAAAACCGCCACGACTCTGTCGCCATCCGTGAAGCCGTCAATGCCGGCTACATCAAAAACCACGGTTACGAATTGGGCGCGTCCTACCGCACCGGCGGCTTGACTGCCAAAGTCGGCGTAAGCCACAGCAAACCGCGTTTTTACGATACACACAAAGATAAATTGTTAAGCGCGAACCCCGAGTTTGGCGCACAAACCGGCCGCACTTGGACGGCTTCCCTTGCCTACCGCTTCCAAAATCCGAATCTGGAAATCGGCTGGCGCGGACGCTATGTTCAAAAAGCCGTGGGTTCGATATTGGTGGCAGGTCAAAAAGGTCGCGACGGCAAACTGGAAAACGTTGTACGCCAAGGTTTCGGTGTGAACGATGTCTTCGCCAACTGGAAACCATTGGGCAAAGACACGCTCAATATCAATCTTTCAGTTAACAACGTGTTCAACAAGTTCTACTATCCGCACAGTCAACGCTGGACCAATACCCTACCAGGTACCGGACGTGATGTACGCCTGGGCGTTAACTACCGCTTCTAAAAAGAGCGGGTAAAATACGGGCAGGTCGTCTGAATCAGCTTCGGTTTTCAGACGACCTGTCCGTCTATCAGATTGCTCAATCTGGCATTTTCCAAACCTTTTTTTGACAACGGCAGGATTGGAACAGGTATTTGATGCGTGCATCCGCTTTGCGGATTTTCAGACGACCCGTCCATATTATCTGCCCCGAACCCGACAACGGAGAAATTATCCCATGTTACGTTTAACTGCTTTAGCCGTATGCTGCACCCTTGCTTTGGGTGCGTGTTCGCCGAAAGATTCCGCTTCAAACCAAAACGCCCAAACCGCTTCCGCAGCCCAAACCGAAGGCGCGGGTTTTACCGTCAAAACGACGCGCGGCGACGCGAAAGTGCCGCAAAATCCCGAACGCATCGCCGTTTACGATTTGGGTATGCTCGATACTTTAAACAAATTGGGTGTGAAAACCGGTTTGTCCATCGACAAAAACCTGCTGCCTTATTTGGACGAATATTTCAAAACGACAAAACCTGCCGGTACGCTGTTCGAGCCGGATTACGAGGCGCTTAACGCCTATAAGCCGCAGCTCATCATCATCGGCAGCCGCGCAGCCAAAGCGTTTGACAAGTTGAACGCCATTGCGCCGACCATCGAAATGACCGCCGATACCGCCAACCTCAAAGAAAGTGCCAAAGAGCGTATCGACGCGCTGGCGCAAATCTTCGGCAAACAGGCGGAAGCCGACAAGCTGAAGGCGGAAATCGACGCATCTTTCGACGCTGCGAAAACTGCCGCGCAAGGTAAAGGCAAAGGTTTGGTGATTTTGGTCAACGGTGGAAAAATGTCCGCCTTCGGCCCGTCTTCACGACTGGGCGGCTGGTTGCACAAAGACATCGGCGTTCCGGCCGTTGACGAAGCCATCAAAGAAGGCAGCCACGGTCAGCCCGTCAGCTTCGAATACCTGAAAGAGAAAAATCCCGACTGGCTGTTTGTCCTTGACAGGGGCGCTGCCATCGGCGAAGAAGGACAGGCGGCAAAAGACGTGTTGAACAATCCGCTGGTCGCCGAAACAACCGCATGGAAAAAAGGACAAGTGGTTTACCTCGTTCCCGAAACCTACTTGGCGGCGGGCGGCGCGCAAGAATTGCTGAACGCTTCCAAACAGGTTACCGACGCGTTTAAGGCTGCGAAGTAATTTGATTTGATTAAAAAAAGGTCGTCTGAAACCACAAATCAGGGTTTCAGACGACCTTTTTCTATACGCCATCCCTCCATCCAAATATCCGCATTATAGTGGATTAACTTTAAACCAGTACGACGTTACCTCGCCTTGCCGTACTATCTGTACTGTCTGCGGCTTCATCGCCTTGTCCTGATTTAAATTTAATCCACTATACAACAAGCCCCCTCTTCCTAAAACACAAGTTTCCCATCCCCGCCGTCCCTGCCCAAGCCATCAAACAACGCGACGTCGCAGCAAAAATATCGCCAGCCCTTCTGAAAATCCGGTTTCCGCCACATTCGGTTAAAGAGCATCAATAAATGTAGGCCTCTGAAAATATGATTAATATTCTCGGAGTAACGTATATTGTTTGCAAATCATTATCAAAAAATATTAGAATATACACTCTTGCTTTAACGCAACACCCCTTAATCACCCAACTAGAGGAAGAACATGAAATCCCCCCATTCCCCCGCCTTCCGTTTCAGCATCATGGTGCTGGCACTGTCTTCAGGTTTTGCCCATGCAGACAACGTTCGCCCCGAAGCGACTGCCGAACTGAAAGAAGTCGTCGTTACCGGTACCGCCGTACCGACCCGCGTTACCCGCAACCAGCTTGACCGCGAAACTTCGACCGATTTGAAACAAGTCATGAAAGACCAAATCGGCATGGATGTCGGCGGCGGCAACGGCGTGGCGCAGTTTTACAGCATCCGCGGCGTCGGCGAAGACAAGATTAATTTGGAAGTGGACGGCACCAGCCAATCCACTAAAATCTTCCACCACCAAAGCCGCTTCCAGCTTGACCCCGCTTTGGTAAAAAGCATCAACGTTGAAAAAGGCACTGGCGCGGCGAGCGCGGGTTTGGGCGCGGTCGGCGGTACCATCCGCGTAACGACGGTTGACGCGAAAGACCTGCTGACTGACGGCAAACCTTTCGGTTTCAAACTCGGCGCGGGCTTGAGCAGCAATAAAGGCTCAACCGGCAACGCGGCGGTTTACGGCTATCAAAACGGCTTCGATGCCCTGTTTGCAGGCAACTTCCTCAACAACCGCGACTACAAAGACGGCAACGGCAACGTCAACCGCGGCAGTCGTCTGAAACAGCACAGCTACCTCGCCAAAATCGGCTACGACTTCAACGACGACCACGGCATCCGCCTGACCTACCGTCAGGAATACCAAAAAGGCAACCGTACCGACAAAGCCGAGTTCCAAAACGTTGACAGCTACGTCGGCGTGGACGGCACTTATCAAAAAGAGCAATCCTACAATCTGGAATACCGCGGCCGTAACGTCGGTTTCCTCGACAAAATCGACGCCAACGTCTTCCAAATCAACACCGACGACACCAAGCCGCCTAAAGGCGCGCCTTCCCCGAAAGCCCACGCCTCCGGCACGGCTCAAGGCGGCGTTCCCATCGGCCAGCTTGAGTTAAGCAAAATCAAAGCGACCGGCGCGAATCTGAACCTCGCCAGCTCTTTCGGCGACGGACACATGGTGAAATACGGCGTCAACTACCGCCACGAAACCTCCGAGCCGTCCGACAAAGGCGCATGGCTGAAGATTCTCGGCCTGTATGACCGCGACAAAGAGAAGAAAGCCGAATACGGCGTGTACGCAGAAGGCATTTGGAACCTGCACCCCGTTACCCTGACCACCGGCCTGCGTTACGACCATTTCAAATACAACGCCGCCAGCAAACAAAGCGCGTCGCACGGTCAGCTCAACCCCAGCATCGGCGCGATTTGGGACATCAACGACAACTTCTCCCTCTTGGCAAACCTCAATCAGGCAAGCCGTGCGCCCCGCCTGAACGAAGCCCTGTTGGCTAACGAACGCGCAGGCGCCGCCGCCGATTTGGACAGCAACCTCAAAGCCGAAACCGCCCGCCGCGCCGAACTGGGCTTCAAATGGCGCAACGACAACTTCAACGTCAGCGGCAGCGTGTTCCACCAACGCATCAAAGACCTCATCGTCTACCGTTGGGCAAAAATCAACAACAACACCGCCTCCATCACCGAACGCGGCAAGATTTACAACGGCGGCACGCTCAAAACCTACGGCTACGAACTTGACGCATCCTACCGTTGGGGCGGTCTGACCGCACGCGCCGGCGTGTCCTACGTCAAACCGCGTCTGAACGGCGAAATGTACTACGGCGAAAGCCCGATTCAAGCGGAAGACCACGAAAGCTCGTTCACCTTCTGGAACACCGGCCGCCAATGGCTGACCGGCCTGTCTTATCAGTTTGAAAACCCCAAACTCGAAATCGGCTGGCGCGGCCGCTACGCCCAAAGCGTGAAATACACCGACGTCGCCCGCGGACAAGGCACGATACACGGCAAGAAAGCCGGTTACGGCGTACACGACATCTACGCCAACTGGCAGCCGCTGAAAAAAGACACCCTGAACGTCAACTTCGCCGTCAACAACATCGGCAACAAGCAATACCGTTCGCACAGCCAACGCTTCCCCGACGGCAACGGTCGTACCCCCTTCTACGAGCGCGGCCGCGAGTTCGCCTTGGGCGTGAATTACCGCTTCTGATAAAAACGTTGACAAAAGGTCGTCTGAAACCTGATTTTTGGGTTTCAGACGACCTTTTTTAATTAATGTATTAAGGTAAGAGCAGAATTTACCCCCTGCCGCCATTTCCACCCCATTACCTTTCCGCACATGGCACAATCAACCGTTCAACATCTTTAAACAATCTTTTGTCGCAAAAATCAAACACAAACCGCCGCCAACTCACCCATCTCCCTGCAAAACACAAATAACATTTTGTTTTTGTCATGATTGTATCTATGATATTGGATTTATGCCGTTTGATAAAAACGCACCATTTCAACCAAAAAAAGGGGGACAATATGTCTGCAATCAACACCAAAATCAAAACCATCATCCTCACCGCCGTCAGCGCGGCAATCCTTTCAGCCTGCGGCGGTGGCGGCGGTGGCGATACTGCCGCACTTTCCACCGGCTCGACATCTACCGGCGGCAGCGGCAGTCCTGCCAAAAACGGCAGTACCGGCAACAATAACAACGCTAATACCGGCAATGCCAATAACGATAACAGCACAGCCCAGACTCCCGCTCTCAGCAACAAAGCCGATAAGCTTGAAGAACTGGAAGACGAAGCCCCGCTTCCAGCCTTAAACCTTGACACTCCGCTGCACACCAGCTTTATTTCTTCAGCAAGCGCACAACAAGGCAATCCGAATGTTCAGTTGCGCCAAAAAGAAACAGGAGAGCAATTCCAAACTGACAACCAAAACAAAGATCAAGGCGGTTTAATCAGCTCTTTAGATTTTAAAGCCAACGATGAAGTGAAATTGGATGGAGTTGTACTATTCAATAAAAATGTGAATGGCAGCGCAACACAACCCGCGTGGACAACTACCGATTCACTCATCGTAAAAATTAATTCCAAAGGCAATACCAAAGCCGATGTCAGTGAACAAGACGGCAGCGAAAAAAATACCAAATACGAATACGGCAAATCAACTTTGGATGACCGTATCGTCGAAATTTTCAAACAATTGAAGACTGAACGAGAAAACCTTAAAAAAGCAAAAGAAGGTGGTACTGAAGGCATTGATACAAACAAAATTGCAGAAATTGAAGCCAAGATTAAAGAGCTGTCAGAATTATATGACTTAAACCGTCAACTCCGTGCAGGTTTGACAAAATATACTCAAGATGCAACGAATCAAATTGCCTATTTCCGTACCGATGCCGATGGCTTGGTGTTTGACAAACGATTTGATGGGATTTACGTCATCCGCTTTGTCGATGGTACGCAAATCGTTATGCACGATCCTGCCGCAGCCGGTTGGACTTACCAAACTTTCGCTCACTATATCGATCCGAACTCCGGTGTGATTCACGGCTATCAAAGCTTGGGCGATGAAACCAAATTTACCGCCCTCCCTGCCAGCGGCACAGCAACTTACAACGGCCTGACCACAGCCTACGTTGTGAAAGACGATCAAAGCCGTCAGCTGACCGCCAATGTCAAAGCCATCGTCGATTTCGGCTTGAAAGGCGTGCGTTTTGAGACTGCCAACTCCCAATTCCATTCTCTCGATACCAACGGCCGCCGTGTAACCGAAGCCGATGAAAAATACGACATGAAAGGTACGGCAAAATGGGAAAACGGCAACCTCTTCCTCGGCAAAGTCGAAGCTGCCGCAGCCGGCTTGAAAGGTAATTTGAGCGGTAAATTCTTCGGTCCGTCCGCCGCAGAAATCGGCGGCACCTACGGCCTGCAAAACAAAGACGGCAGCGAACACTTGATCGGCGGTTACGGCGCGAAACGTCAATAAACCATCCTTCAATCTGCCAAAAGGTCGTCTGAAAACCAAGAAACAGGTTTTCAGACGACCTTTTTTAAAGCGGATTACGCTTCGCTTTGAGCTTCTTCTTCAACGGTAACTTCAACGGCAACGGATTCGTCGCTCAAGGTGCCTTTGGTGGACGGGGTTTGTCCTGCCATGCGCGGGTCGTATTCTGCCGCCATGCGCAGGGCGCGGCCGAAGGCTTTGAATACGGTTTCGGCTTGGTGGTGGGCGTTGCTGCCGCTGAGGTTGTCGATGTGCAGGGTCATCATGCTGTGGTTGACGACGCCGTGGAAGAATTCTTCAAACAGGTCAACGTCAAAACGTCCGATGAGGGCACGGGTGAAGTCGATGTTGTACACGAGTCCGGGACGGCCGGAGAGGTCGATGACAACGCGGCTCAAGGCTTCGTCGAGCGGAACGTAGGCATGGCCGTAACGGCGGATACCGGCTTTGCTGCCCAAGGCTTGTTTCAGGGCTTGTCCGAGTACGATACCGATGTCTTCGACGGTGTGGTGGTCGTCGATGTGCAAATCGCCTTTGCAGGTGATATCGAGGTCGATCATGCCGTGGCGGGCGACTTGGGCAAGCATATGCTCAAGGAAAGGGACGCCGGTGTCGAGGCGGTATTGTCCGGTGCCGTCGAGGTTGAGGCTGAGGGTGATTTGGGTTTCGCTGGTGTTGCGGGTGATGCTGACTGCGCGGCCTTCTGCGGGCATATGGAATGCCGGTGCGGCGGCTGCGGCAGCTTGGGCGGCACGCTCTTGGCGGGCGGCTTCGGCGGCTGCGGCTTTTTCTTTATCTTTGCTGTGGTCGCGGTTTAACCAGCCTTTGCGTTTGTGCATGCCGGCTTCGAGTTTGGCGGCAAGGCTGGGGCGGATGCCGCGTGCTTTTTCGTCTTCTGCCTGCTCTTCAAGGCGGCGTTTCAGTTGGGACAGGGATGCCGCGTTGTCGTAACCGCATTTGCGGGCAAGTTTGGTCAGCGAGCCTGCTTCTTCGACAAGCTGCAGGAAATTGGCAAGGTGGAGTTGAGTGATGGTCATAATTTTACTTTCTGTGGAGTTTTAAAAAATCAGGCATAAAGCTTGCGGATAATATCCAGTACGGCATCGTTTTGCTCGGGACTGCCGATGGTAATGCGGACGCACTGCGCCAAAAGTGGATGCGTGCCGTGGAGTTTCTTAATCAGGATGCGGTTTTCTTTAAGCGTGTTAAACAATGCGTCTGCATCGGGAACGCGCACGGTAATGAAATTCGCTTCGCTGGGGAAGGCTTTCAGACGACCTATGGCGGACAATTCGCAAAAAATGCGTTCGCGCTCGGCTTTTAAAATATCGATGGTCGTCTGAATCGCGTCGTGGTGTTGCAGGGCGAATTTGGCGGTCGCCAAGCTTAATTGGTTCATATTGTAGGGCGGCAGGATTTTCGCCAGCTCGCCCATTACGGCGGGGTTTCCTGCCGCATAGCCGATGCGTAGTCCGGCAAAACCAATTTTGCTGATGGTGCGCATCACAACCAGATTTTCAACGCTGCCCGCCTGCGGCAGAAAACTGTCGCGGCTGAATGCGCCGTATGCTTCATCGACAACGACGATACCGCGCGCCGCGCGGATAATGGCTTCCACTTCTTCGCGGCGGAAGCATACGCCTGTCGGATTGTTCGGATAGGCGATGAAAATCAACGCGGGCTGATGTTTTTCGATGGCGGATAAAACGGCGGGCAAATCAAGCGTGAAATCTTCATTGAGCGGCACGCCGACATAATTCATGCCGTACAGCTCGGCATTGTGCCGATACATTACAAAACTCGGTTCAACCGCGAGCATGGTCGCGCCAGATTGGGCAACGAGCAGGGTCATGAATTGGATTAACTCGTCCGATCCGTTTCCTAAAGCGATGGCGGCAGATTCAGGAATGTTGAAGGCTTTTCTTAAAGTTTCCTGAAGCCCGCTGGCGGCGGGATTGGGGTAAAGATGAATCGGCGCTTGGGCAATCAGCCGCAGCCATTCGTTTGACAGCTCGGGAAAACGGGCAAACGGATGATACGGACTTTCCATCGCATCCAGCTTGATGAAGCCTTCGGGCAAGTCGGCAATTCGGTAGGCGGACATGGATTTGATGTCGTCGCGGATGAAATTAGCTATATCTTTCATAATTCTCCTCCAGATTCTACTATCTCAAAATAATCCAACGATTCCTCCGCAATATAACACAACTTTTTTAAATAATCACTGAAGAAATCAATAAATAATTGACACCACTGATAAAAAAGACATATCCCTTATTTATTTTATTTGATACCAGCTTAACCATATATTTTTAATAGATTTTAATTTTTAATATTATATCCAAAAAAAATACCCGATATATATATTTGAAATTGAAAAATATCGTATTTTAGAGACCTATTTACCGTTTTATGCAATATTCAATACAACTATCCTTACACCTCCATTTATCTAACTTATCTTTTAAAATAGGTAAAGATTCTGTTTATTTATATGAGTTCAAAAAATACCGGCTGATGCATTAGATAGCTTTTGTTTTAGAAGGTAATGAATCCAAAATAGGTATATTCAAGACATTGATGCACCTGATTTATTTTTTACCATCATGATACTTTGTCTTATAATTATGCTTTATGTATTTTCAGAAGTCTCAACAATATGAATTGGAAAAAAACGGTAGCGGCATGGTATTTGTGTTTAATGCCGTTATCTACCTACGCCTTGAATCTCGGCAATATCCCGCCGGACGAAATCTCCGTTTACGCTCAAGAATTGGACAGCGGCAAAGTTATCGAATCACACAGAGCAGATGCTTCAGTCAACCCGGCATCGACAATGAAGCTGCTAACAGCATTTTCCGCCTTTGAAGCTTTGGGTAAGGATTACCGCTGGAAAACGGAATTTAAAACCAACGGACATATTGAAGGCGATTCGTTGGAAGGCGATATTTATTGGGTAGGCAGTGGCGATCCTGTGTTTGACCAAGACGGACTGAAGGATGCCCTGCAACAACTGCAAAACAAAGGTATCAGGCATATTAAAGGTAGCCTAGTACTCGACCGCCATCTCTGGGGTACCGTCGGCAACCCGCCGGATTTCGAATCCGACGCAGGTTCACCGTTTATGACCGCCCCCGATCCGAATATGCTGGCTTACAAGGTTGTCTGGCTCAGACCGGAGTCAGATGGTGCAGGCGGCATTACCGTCGAGACCTCGCCACCCTTACCCGATATTCCTATTGAAAACAAAACTGTACTGTCAAACGCTTTAAAATGCGGCGCATTGCAAAATCATATGCGTGCCAACTATTCCGGTGGGAAGCTACATATCGGCGGTAAGGTTCCGGAGAGTTGTTTAGGCAAAGAAATGCATATCAATATGCTCTCCTCCGTAGAATTTGCACACAAAAGCTTTGTAAATCAATGGCGCGCACTCGGCGGTACGATTTCAGACGACCTCAAAACCGCTCTCGCACCGAGTAACGCAAAAACGCTGGCAGTTTCGCGCTCCAAACCGTTGTCAGACATACTGACCGACATGAACAAACATTCCAACAACCTGATTGCACGGTCCGTATTCTTAAAACTTGGCGGCAACGGCGACAGCGAAACCGCACGCAGAAAAGCAGCGGAAGCGGTTTCCCTGGAATTGGCAACTGCAGGGATTAATACGGAAAACCTGGTTTTGGAAAACGGTTCGGGCTTATCGAGAAGCGAACGCGTTACCGCGCACATGATGGGACAAATGCTGGAAAAAGCTTATTTCAGCCCGTTTAAACAGGAATTTATCGACACGCTGCCGATTGCCGGACAGGACGGGACATTGAAAAAACGCCTGAAGCAACCCGGCAGCCGACTGCGTCTGAAAACCGGCACGCTCAAAAACGTGCGGGCGCTGGCAGGCTACTGGCTTGGCGACAAGCCGATGATTGTCGTCGTAATCATCAACAGCCCCAAAGCCTCTGCCTACCTTCACGACTTGGATGCGTTGGTTTCCCAAATAGTCTTACCCGGAGGAAACGATTGGATAGACGCAAAACTGACCTGCAAAGAGCGGATGGCAGTTTAAACCCTGCCAGAAATAATCCGACTTTGATTTTCCGTCATTAAAAAGGTCGTCTGAAAACTTGAACTGGCCCCCAAATCTTGGACACTCATAAAAGCCTATTCAGGCGCTCTGTG